>ENA-OQKD01000205-OQKD01000205.1-human-gut-metagenome-genome-assembly--contig:-NODE-205-length-16599-cov-3.056520_pt1 | contig 16599 bp, 10 predicted proteins | sample MGYA00242775_ERZ504792 | MGnify/ENA primary metagenome ERZ504792 (study PRJEB26092, sample SAMD00036401) | human gut metagenome | host: Homo sapiens | study: EMG produced TPA metagenomics assembly of...
GTTCCCGAACACTCATAGTGCCACCTCCTCATCATCTCGATGTGCCATCGGCGGAATGCGACCGGCACGGTCACGTAGCTCTGCCAGGACAGACGGTTTTTCCGTTGTTCTCTCACGGTCAGGATCATCATTTCCACGGTCATCCATATTCAGCAGTGCGTCCAGTTCTGCCAGTCTTGCACTCTTTTCTGCCAGTTCTGCCTCCTGGGGAAATGGCTTTCCAAGCTCGGCCTGCGCCGCTTCCTGCTGGCTCCTAAGATTGTCCAACTGCTGTTCCGTCTTTTCCAGCCTTGCTGGAATCCCGGCAAGAGCATTGTCCAGACGCTGGATATTGCCAGCAGCACTGGTGCCGATGGGCACTCGGTGGGTCATCTCGCCTTTCAGCAGCACCTGATACTCTTTCTGGAAGCTGTCAAATGACAACTCCATCTTGAAACCGCGATAGCTGCCAAGCGGCACTGGCTCCAAACTCTGATTGGTTTTACAGATTGCGAGGATTGCTTCACCGGCCTCTGCTTTTTCAGTAAAGCGTGTGTCATTTACTTCCATGCCGCAGAACCCTTCTTCCGGCAGCGGATGTGCCGCCACCGTCCGAATATCCGACTGAAAGCCCTTGATGAACCCCTGCGTTTTTTCAATCTCCGCAGGGAAATATTTCATCAGCTTATCCTCCAATCGGTACTGCTGGCTCTGATGGTCTGCCTTCAATACTTTCAGCCTTGCAACATCCACATCCAAATCCATTTTCTCCTTAATCTGCGGGTCTCCTGCACAAAGTGCTTTGATCTCCGCATAGGAAAGAGCCTGCTCATCTACATCATCACAGGAACGTACCGGAGATTTGCTGGTCATGATCTGGCTGATAAACTTCTGCTTATTCTCCAGTGTCTGATAGAGATAAGCGTCAAAGGTTCCTTCCGTCACATACTGATAAACCTGCACCTCTTTGTTTCGGTTTCCCTGACGGATGATACGACCATTTCGCTGGGTCATGTCCGCAGGCCGCCAGCCCACATCCAGATGATGCACGGCCACCAGCCTGTCCTGCACGTTCGTGCCTGCGCCCATCTTCTGTGTCGAACCTAACAACACCCGAACCTGTCCGGTACGGACTTTGGCAAACAAATCTTTCTTTTTTGCCTCGGTATCAGCATCATGGATAAATGCGATTTCTTCCTCCGGCACACCGGACTGGATAAGTTTAGCGCGGATATCCTCATAGACATTGAAGGTTCCATCGTTCTTCGGTGTGCTGAGGTCGCAGAACAGCAGCTGGGTCAGCTTATCCGACTGTCCTTCCTCATAAATCCGAAGCACATTCCGCACACAGGCGTTGAGCTTGCTGTTGGGGTCATCCGGCAGAAGCGGATTCATCAGCCGCTGATCCAGTCCCAGCTTTCTGCCGTCCGATGTGATTTTCAGCATGTTATCGACCGACGGGTCTACCACGCCGGAATGTACAGCCGCCGCCCGTTCCGAAAGCTCCGCCACCATCGCCTGCTGATGCTCCGAAGGCTGCACTACCACGGTTTCAAACTTCGCCTCCGGTACCGGCAGATGCAGCTGATCGGAAGTCTTGATATCCGCCACTTCCTTGAACATGTTCATCAGCTCCGGCAGGTTGAAGAATTTTGCAAATCTTGTTCTTGCCCGGTATCCGGTTCCTTCTGGTGCCAGCTCAATGGCCGTGGTGGTCTCACCAAAGGTAGAAGCCCAGCTGTCGAAATGGGTCAGCCCTTTCTGCTGCAACGTGCCGTACTGGAGATACCGCATCATGGTGTAAAGCTCCGTCATGCTGTTGCTGACCGGGGTGCCGGTCGCAAAAATGATGCCGCGCCCGCCTGTCAACTCGTCCATATACTGGCACTTCATAAACATATCCGAAGATTTCTGCGCTTCCGATGTGGACAAACCTGCGACATTGCGCATTTTTGTGTAGAGGAACAGGTTCTTAAACGCGTGTGCCTCGTCTAACAAACAGCCGGTCTACGCCAAGCTGCTCAAAGGTAATCACATCGTCCTTTCGGTCGGTTGCCCGGAGTTTCTCCAATCTCGCCTCCAATCCTTTCCGGGTCTTTTCCATCTGTTTAATGGAAAAACGTTCGCCATTCTGGGATTTCATCTCAGCAATGGCATTTTCGATTTCATCAATCTGTGCAGTCAAAATCCGCTCCTGCCGTTCTGCGGACACCGGGATTTTCTCAAACTGGGAATGCCCGATGATAACCGCATCGTAATCTCCAGTGGCAATTCGTGCGCAGAACTTCTTTCTGCGGGCGGTTTCAAAGTCCTTTTTACTTGCCACCAACAGTTTTGCACTCGGATACAAGCGCAGGAACTCGTTTGCCCACTGAAGGGTTAAATGATTCGGAACGACAAACATGGATTTCTGGCACAGTCCCAGCCGTTTTGCCTCCATAGCAGAAGCTGCCATCTCGAAGGTCTTGCCGGCACCTACCTCGTGGGCCAGCAGCGTATTGCCGCCGTACAGTACATGAGCAATGGCATTCTGCTGGTGTTCCCGCAGCCGGATTTCCGGGTTCATGCCGCCAAAGCGGATATGAGAACCATCGTACTCACGAGGACGAGTACTGTTGAACAGCTCGTTATACTTTTCCACAAGTTCCGCACGTCGATAAGGGTCTTTCCACACCCAGTTCTGGAACGCATCCTTAATGGCCTGCTGTTTCTGCTGGGCGAGGGTGGTCTCCTTTTTATTCAGAACCCGCTTCTGCTTACCGTCTGCATCCTCCACGGTATCGTAGATACGGATATCCCGCAGATTCAGCGTATCCTCCAGAATCCGGTAGGCATTGGCTCGGCTGGTGCCGTAGGTCATATAGGCATGGACATCATTCCGGCTCGGTGTACTCTTACCGGTAATCTGCCACTCTGCCGTCATGGGAGAGAATTTCACTTCAATGTTACGGCGCAGATAGAACGGCGGTTCAAAGGTTTCTTCCATGAACTGCTGGATATAATCCCGATTGACCCATGTGGCACCAAGGCGCACATCAATCTCCGACGCATCCAGGTCTTTCGGCTGCGCCTTTCTCAAATATTCCGTATTTACCGCAAAGGCAGGGTCAGAAGCCGCAGCCAGTTCTGCCACGCGGAGCTTTTCCCGGACATTGCCGGACAGATATTCGTCAGCTGTTACCCAGCCGGTTTCCTCGCCGCCATGCGTCATCGGGTCTTTGAAAATGACACCATGCAGTTCCTGCTGGATTTTTTCATATTCCCCCGGTGCACCTAAAAGCTCCGACATATAGGGCAAATCCACTCTGCCTCGCTCTCCGATGGAAATTGCCAGAGCTTCAGCCGGAGTATCTACGCTGGTAACAGCCCGTTCCGGTCGAATCGTCCGTTTGGTGAACATATCCGCCTTGGATTCCAGCCTGCCGTTTTCGTCTACGTTTTCCAGAGAGCAAAGCAGATAATAGGACGAATCTTCCGAAAAAGCCTGTGCATTTGCACGGGAGTTGATAAGCCCATACTGATCGGCGAATCGGTCATAGGCTACATTCAGTTCCCGCTGTTTCTGGGCAATCGCGTCCTCCGGATAATCGTTCAGCTGGTAGTCGATCAGTTCCTGCACGATGGTGTGAAGCTCCACCATGCCCTTGATCCTGCCGATGGCTGTCGCAGAAAGGTCTGCCTTCCGCATGATGCTGTTCTCCCGGAAGTAGACCTCCCCATCCACCACTGCATAGGAGAAGTTCTTTACATTGGGGTCTGCCGGAATGGTTTCGCCCTGCAAGGACAGCTCTTCCTCCGGTGCCAGCTCCTGCGCTTCATAATGACCGCCGATGTGCTGCACAGCTTCATGCAGCTGGTCTCCTAAATCCGCATCCGGAATCGGGATGACCGTACATTCTTCCTTGCCGTACTGGGTACTTTCCGTTGTAATCTCACCCAACACCATTTCCGGGTGGTCAACAAAGTAGCTGTTGAGGGTAATACCCTCCGATGTCAGCCCCAGATGCACCCAATCCGGTTCGATATCAATGGGATGGTCTCTCTTTTGCAGGAACAGAATATCTGATACCACATCCGTACCGGCATTGGCACGGAATGCGTTGTTGGGAAGTCGAATGGCTCCCAACAATTCTGCCCGCTGCGCCAAATACTTTCGTGCGTCCGGATTCTTGGAATCCATCGTATAGCGACTGGTAACAAAGGCCACGATGCCACCGGGACGAACCTGATCCAATGCCTTGGCAAAGAAATAGTTGTGGATAGAAAAGCCGAGTTTATCATAGGGCTTATCGCTGACACGGTAGTTGCCAAATGGCACATTGCCCACGGCCAGATCATAGAAATCGCGCCGGTCGGTGGTCTCAAAACCTGCCACCTTGATTTCTGCCTGCGGATACAGCTTCTGCGCAATGCGCCCGGTGATAGAATCCAGTTCCACGCCATACAGTCTGCTTCCCAGCATGGAATCCGGCAGCATACCGAAGAAGTTTCCGACACCCATCGACGGTTCCAGAATATTGCCTTTCTCAAATCCTATACCGTCCAATGCTTCATAGATTGCACGGATCACGGTAGGGCTGGTGTAATGCGCATTCAGAGTCGAAGCCCTGGCTGCGGCGTATTCTTCTTCCGTAAGAGCCGCTTTCAGCTCCTTATATTCGCCTGCCCAAGCAGTTTTCTCTGCGTCAAAGGCATCTGCCAGTCCGCCCCAGCCGACATAATTGGCCAGTGTTTCCTGTTCCTCCAGTGTCGCATCCCTGTGCTGGTTTTCTAAGGCTTTCAGCGTGTAGATGGCATCCATGTTGGCACGGAATTTCTGTTTGGGACTGCCTTCACCGAGGTGAAAGCTGTTGATGCGATAGTTCTCTGCATGAGTATTCTCCGGCTCTATCTCTGGAATTACCGACTTCTGTTCTTCACTTTGCTTTTCTCTGCCCGGATTCAGCTCAACCACCAGATTGTGCAAGTGAACATTTTCCTCATGCCCCAAAAGTCTCGCCAAATTTTCCTTGCTTTCCGAGCGAAAAATCGGATACACGGAATCCGGGTCCCGAAGTTCCACGTCGAAAAGCCCGACTTTTTCAATCGTAAATGCCTTTCCGTCCAGATACAGCGTATCGCCGACACGATAATCTGGCTGCACCGGAGCTGCCGGTTCTGGCTGCACAGTTGCAGGCTCTTTTTCAGCCTCCATATTCCTGCCGCGAATCTCCTGCAACGCCTCTGACGCACTCACATAATCGGCAAATGTCTGCACTTTTCCGTCCGAATATCCGTAATACTCTTCTTTAACATAATCCCAGATGGCAAACGCATCCTTAGAATCCGGGAAGTTCTCGCCGGTCATCGTGACAACAAATCGTTCATCCGGTGCATAGCCTGACTCTCTGGCAAGTTCTCTGGCGTGTTCCTGCATTTCCAGCACCAGAGGATCTGTCTCTGCGTGAGCCGATTCCGGTGCTTCTTCGGATTCCACATCCGGAAATGGAATGTCCTGCTGCAAATTCTGCTTGTTCTGTTCAACATAGAGCCAGTCTTTTGCTTCTCGTTCCTGAACTTTTTCAATCAGTTGCTGGCGGTAAGTCTCTGCCTCCCATTCGCTGGTAAACTCTTCGCTTACACCATCCGGTTCCACATGAATGCCGTCCTGAATATCATCCCAAACCGCATAGCCATCGTCTGTCTCCATCACGGTAAAACGCTGGGGTGCTGCCAACTCGCTCCGGGCATAGACATCCGCAGCCGTATTCAGCATATTGTCCACATGCTCATTTCCGGTATCATAGCGTTCCGGTGGCGTTGGCGGAAATACATGGGCGGCAGTCGGCAAAGGAAGCGGCGCGCCATATTCCTGCTCCAGCTTCTGATACTCTTCCATTTCCAGAGCAGTCAGGTACTGACCATTTTCCACAAGCCGGTCTAACCGCTTATCCACCGCCGCCCACGTGAGGCGCACTTCCCGGCCATGGCCATAATTGCGAAGCAGAATACCTTTTCCGTCATAATCCGCAAAACCGCGACTGCCATCCATAAAGGTATAGCTGTGGCCACCGATACCATATTCCGCTTTCAGAAATGCAGCTCGTTCTTTTGCGTCCCCTTGCTGCTGATACAGCGCATAAATACGGATTTTTCCGCCCTCAAAATTAGAACCTGTCCGCAGCATCCGGTCGATTTCATCCTCAGAAATGACAAAAGCGGAGGGCTTTTCGCTCTCCGCTTCTCTGACTGCACTCTCTGCCGCCGCATCAATTTTCTGAATCTGCTCTGCTTCGGACTGAAACAGGCTCATAAAGTTTAACTGTTGATAAGTTCCGTCAGAATAACTTCCTCTGCCTGCGCTTTCAGCATGTTCATGTGCTGCACCCAGGCCATCTGGTTCGATTTCTTGTCCGGTGCCGGATTCGCTTTCAGAAGCTCCGCCATCATCTGCTCCATCCGTGCGGTCGCGGTCTCCTGAATCTCCCACAGGTGCGGATACAGCTTCTCGGTTAGGATCAGGTGATTGTACAGCAGCGTGTTGTTCTCCTGCAGGAACGCTCTGCGCATCCTCCCGTACTTGCCCAGGGGCTTCTGTTCCTGCACCGACAACTGGATGTCCGGAATCAGATAATCGCCGTTCTTCGTGTAATTCAGCTCCATCATAGTTTTGGCTCCTTTCTGCCTGCTTGTCTCTTTCATAGGTTCGGATCGTGCGTTCAATTTCCCGGAAGATCTGGCTGGACATTTCGCTGATCGCAGTTCCCAGCACATTGGCGGCAGCCTGCGTATTAAAATCAAAGATGTCCAGAAAATCCTCGTGTTCAAAGTAATCATCTGCATTGCCCACCGTCCGGGTAAAAACGGAATATGCGATGCTGACAGCGGCAGCTCTCTTAAAGGAAGCTCCGATGTTGAGTTCATCATACCCTTCCAGATATGAATCTGCAACGATGTCACTAATCTGCCTGCGGTTTTCCTCCCAGTAATCCCTTGCAAGGCGTTCCGCTGCTTCCATGATATGATTTTCCAGAGACCCGGCACCGGCAGGAACATCAAATGCTGCATCCAGTGCCCGAATGATTGGCTGCTCATGCTCCGCATTCATTTTCCAGAGCTGTACCGGGCGGGAATTCTTCCGTTCTCCGGTATCTGCCACATCAAATACATACCGCAGTTTCGGCTGTTCCCCGCGCATATCCAAAAGAGCAATGCCCTTGGAGCCACGCTTTACATAGCGGTTCATCCGGTCATTCCAGAGATCGTACTCTGCACAGGCCGTTGCTTCTGGTCTCTGCTTATAGATCATCAGCTGCTCCGCAAAGGGATACTTATAAAGCCGCGCGGATGTGGTCAGAAACGCTGTCCACTGTTCTTTGCTGCCAGTGATCTGTGCCGCAGCTTCCTGTGCCATCTTCATATAATAAGCCGTTTTCGTCATCATCTGTCTTTTTCCTCCTCTCCCTTATTCGTCCAGATATAAATCCAGTGCCTCATATTCAGCATCCGTCATCTCTACCAGTTTCGCAAGCAGCGAGGCCGTCCACCTGCGCAGGTTTCTGTCCCTTCCGGTCAGACTTTTCTGCATCTTTGAAGCTCTTCGATCAGCCCTGTCCTTGTGCCAGGGTCTGTAAAGCATCATGAGCATCCATTCGTCATCCGTAAAACGCAATTTCAACTCCTTTCTTCGCAGCACTTGCGAGCGGTGCAGGCGGCACCGCCTCCTGCTTTTCCTTCAGCTGATCCAGAACCGATGCTTTCTCCGCCGGTTCTTCCTTCTTTCCGTTATTGATTACGCCGTCAATCATGCCGTAATCGTCTTCCATTGCCATTTCTGCGGCTTTCAGGTAATTCTCCGGTTTCAAAAATCCGGGCAGTTCCTGGAAGCCGATGGAATCCACATAGTGACAGCTTACAACACCATTCTGCCGTAAAGCCACGATGTCAGACACAGAAAGACTATGCCCAGTAAAATCATCAGGGCGGGAAATATTGAATTTCGCATACAGTTCCTCCAACATCGTATTCTGATTCTTGTAGGGAAGAAGCGGAGCCGTATACACCACCTCGTAATGGTCAATATCCGGTTCCAGCCCCATCCGTTCCAGTTCGCGCATAGAGGAAAAGCGTTCATATACCGTATCCTCGCTGCGGCGAAGCTGCAAAATCGCATACTGGTCGGTGGCACTGTCGAGAAATGCCATCATCTTCTCATCTGGTGCCTGATTTCCATGCACTTCATCCCATTTTTCAATTCTTGCCATCGTTCATTTCTCCCTTCTCCATAAACGGCAGGCCGTTTTCCTTTGCTTCCTGTCGCTGCTGTTCCCGACGCTTTTCACTGTAAGGCGGTCGGATACCGACACAGCGTTTTGGAATCGTATAAGTGACCGATCCATGCTCCCGGTGTTCCAAAATAAACTGCTCCGGATACTGTTTTCGCAGTTCCCGGAGCTTCTTAATCAGGCGGCTGTCATGGGTGTAAATACTGGCAGTGTCCAGTTCATTGTCAAAATTGATGACGGTTTCCTGCTCCGCCTTCGTGAGCTTGTATTTCATCGCTCCGCCTCCTTTGCCTTGGCAGCTTTCACCGGTGCATCCGTTCTCGAAGATAAATCTGAGAGTTTACCCAGCACAGATTCCCGTCTGCTGATTTCCGCTTCCTCTGCACGATCACAAAGTTCATCATAGTCAATCCGCGTCATGGTGCGGCCACCGAACCCATAATCCGAAAGAATCTGGTCTCTGGCTGCATTCATGCTGATTTCCGGGTTGTCGATCTGTCCACCGTCAATTTCCGTAAAGTCCTTATGATATAAGGTATAGTCGTAACCGTCCTCACAGGTCTGAATGGCAAGAAAGCCCTTGCCTCCCAAATCCCATGCACTGCGTTCTTCCGTAATCAGCGGCTCCGGGCGGCATGTACCACCGCCGCGTTCCAGCATTTCTGCCAGCTGACAGATGTGCAAAACATCATACCCCAGGCGCAAATGATATTCGTCCATATATTCGCAGCGAGCTGAGAACTTCCGGTTCGGATACTCGATCTCCACTGCACTGCCATCCGGAATTTTGAACCGATCCTCGTAGTTGCTGGTGATAAACCGGATATTTTTTGCATTCTCCAGCTCAGGATCAGCCTTTTTCATCTGCCAGAGAACCTTTCTGCCGCCGCGTACCTGCTCCAGCATCTCCGGAGCTACCGGCGCAACGGCAAGACCGTCAAGCTGGGAAATCTTCTGAAGTGCTACCACCCTTGCGCTTTCTTCCAGCGTAGAAGACGGCTGTTTATCCAACACATCCCAGCCAATGTGTCCCTCGGTGGTCTGCACCTTGCTGTCCATATCAAAGCAATGGAATTCCACGCCGTCCTGCTTTTCCTGCAAGGAAAGCAGCGCAGCATTATCCACCAAATAAGCTGCATTCATCATTTTCATGCTCATTTTTTACCTCCAAACTCCAGCTTAAATGCTGCTGCACCGTCCTCGCCAGTCTCTACATGAACGGTTGTGTCATAGTAACGTCCAGACTTCTTGGAATAGCAGTGGGTAAGCCGTGCTTTTCCCTGATTTACCAGTTGCTTTGCCAGTTCCTCTGTCATCTGCTTTCCCAGTGTCTGAAAGAACCTGTTTTCCTTCCAGAGTGCAAATTTACAGTTCTTATCCCTGCAAAACCATCCATTTGCCGTTTCACAAACATCACTGCCGCAGGCGGGGCAGGAACCAATGACTTTGCATTCCGGCTGCATCAGGACATTGGCACCTTTCACAGCCTCGTAGGTTTTTACAAGTCCGCTGACCATGCTGCTGATTTCTCCCATAAAGGCATCGCTGTCATACTCGCCGTGTTCTATTTTCAGCAGTTTTACCTCCCAGTCTGCCGTCATGGATGGAGACTGAATCTGTTCCGGCACCACCGTCACCAGCGCATTTCCCTTGTCCGTAGAACAAAGGTATTTCGTTTTCTTATCGCCCCTGCGCTCGATAAAGCCTTTCTGTACCAGTTTTTCGATGATGGCAGCGCGTGTAGCTGGTGTGCCGATGCCTTTTCGCTCTACACCAGCCGGAAATTCATCCGAGCTGGCACTTTCCATCGCTGAAAGCAGAAGATCTTCGGTAAACCTCTTGGGTGGGCTGGTCTTGCCTTCTTTCAGATCGACACCGGCAAGTTCCAATGTCATGCCTTCCGAAAGCTCCGGAAGATCACCTGCCTCCGCATTCTTCTCAGCATCTTCAACCGGCTTTCCTGCATATTGCCTCCAGCCCATATCCGTGACTGTTTTGCCTTTCGTGCGGAACTTCTGACCGGCACACTCCGCTTCTACTATGGTTTCTGCATAGTGGCAGGGTGTTCCGACCGCACAAATCAGCCGCACCGCCAGCAGAGTAAGAATCGCTTGTTCTCCACTGGGAAGCGAGGAAATGTCATAACCCGCCGCTGTTTTTGTAGGGATAATGGCATGGTGATCGGTGACTTTCTTAGAATTGATGACCTGCGCTGCATTCACCGGTGCCGGTACATCCGCCTGAATCTGAAAGCTCTGCTGGATCACAGAAACAAGTTCCGGCACCAGCGGTGCCATATCATCCGTCAGATACCGGCTGTCGGTACGGGGATATGTCACGAGTTTCTTCTCGTACAGAGCCTGTGTGTAATCCAGGGTCTGCTGGGCAGTGAATCCCAGCTGCCGATTTGCTTCTCTCTGAAGCGATGTCAGATCAAACAAGGCCGGGGGCTTCTCTGATTTTTCTTTCTGCTCTACCTTGGTAATGATGGCACTTCCTGCCTGGCAACACTCTGCCACCAGTTTTTCTGCTTCTGCTTTTTCTTTCATTCGCTCACCGCCCGCTTGAAAATCCCGAAATTTTAATTCTGCCGAGTAGAACGGCTCCGGCTTGAACGCCCGGATTGCTGCATCTCGCATAACCACCATCGCAAGCGTTGGTGTCATCACGCGCCCCACATTCAGGGTCTGCCCATACAGACATGAAAAAAGCCGGGTGGCGTTGATTCCGACAATCCAGTCGGCTCGCTCCCGGCATAAAGCCGCCTCATATAAGGCATCATATTCTGTTCCCGGTCTGAGCTTCTGAAAGCCTTCCCGGATAGCACTGTCCTCCATTGATGAAATCCAAAGCCGTTCCACCGGCTTTTTGCAGCCGCACTGATGGTAAACCAGTCGGAAAATCAGTTCGCCCTCACGCCCTGCATCTGTAGGATAGTTCTCGGAGGTGACTTTTCTGACATTGTTACTCGATGGCATCCAATGGGCCGATAAAGCGGTAGAAAATCTGGATTTTCTGGACGTATTCGCCATCGACCTTTTCCGCTTTGGATACCAGAATCTTGTCAATCAGCTGATGCAGAATCTTATAGTTCAGTTCGGTGATGCCAGCGTACTTGCTGACTTCATCAATAAAATCCTGAATCTTGTCCAGCTGATCGTGTTCAGCACGGCCTTCCCGCTCGTACTGCTCAATCTTTTCGGTCAGTTCAGCCTGTTCTTTGTCGTAGCGATCTGCAAGCATTTGAAAACGTTTCTCCGGGAGAAGTCCCTTTGATACGTCCTCATAAAGTTTTGCATACAGGTCTTCGATTTCTGCGATTCGTGCTTTACACTGCTTCAAATCCCGTTTGTGCTGCGCCCGGTCAGAGGACACCCGGAGGTGCATCTGATTTGCAATCTTCTTCACAAGGGCTTCCCGATTGTTCACAGCGGCCTTTGCGTGTGCCTGAATGTCCGCAAAGACAGCTTCATGCAGAACACGGGCTTCCAAATTATGAGAGTCACAGGCTTTCGCACCATATTTCCGATAAGTGCTGCAACAATAAAAGGTCTGATCCAGAACACTGTTACGTTTGCGCCTGTGCTCGACCTTGACTAACATCGTTCTACCGCAGTCTGCACAGCGGACGATGCCCTTGAAAATATTGTCGTAGTCGGTCTTATCGCACATAAAGCAGCCGGAACGGCTGTAAAGGATTCGCTGCACGTTCTCCCAACGGTCTTGTGGGATGATTGCTTCATGTGTATTCGGAACGATAGCGCGTTCTTCAAACGGAATATAACGCCGCTTTTTGGATTTCATGGACACGGTGGGCTTGGCTTCGTAGATGATGTGTCCGGCGTAGACTGGGCTGTGCAGAACCTGACTGATATAGGCACTGTCCCAATCATACATCTTTTCATCATCAATAAAGCGGCCAAACATCTCTTTCTTGTAGTAACACGGCTTCAAGACTTTTTCATCGTGGAGCCGCTTGGCGATGCGGTGAAGTCCCAGCCCTTCCTCTGCCATTGAATAGATATACTCAACAACAGGGGCGGTGTTCGGGTCGATCACAAGGTGATTGTGGTCGGCAGGGTCTTTCTGGTAGCCAAACGGTGCGCCGCTTGAGATATACTTTCCGCTTTTCTTGCGTGTCCGAAGGGCACTCTTGATTTTTCGGGAAGTGTCTTTGGCATACATTTCATTGATGATGTTTCGGAACGGGGCAATATCCATCTGGGATTGCTCGTTGGAATCATAACCATCATTGATTGCAATATAGCGGACACCGTGTTCAGGAAAGAAGATTTCCATATACGTTCCGGTTTCGATGTGGTTGCGTCCAAGTCGGGACTGGTCTTTGGTAATGACTGTTGCCACCTTTCCTTCCCGGATATCATCCAGAAGTTCCTGAAAGGCAGGGCGGTCAGAATTCGTACCGCTGTAACCATCATCGACATAGAACTGGCAATTCCCGAAACCGTTGCGTGTGGCATACTCCATAAGCATCGCCTTTTGAGTGCGGATGCTCAGGCTTTCGCTGTTTGAACCGTCATCTTTTGACAGTCGGCAGTATAAAGCAGTTACTTTTTTGTCCTTTTCCATGTGTACCTCCATAATGGAAAAGAGACCTCATCAATCACATTGTAGCGGATGCTGCGTGATGATGCAAGCCCTTTTCCGCAGTAAAACGTCCAATTAGCCAGCGGCGAGATACGATTCGGCAGTTTTACGAATTTCTTCTTCCGCAAGCCGCTGAAAAAGCGTATTCATCGGCACATTGCCGATATAATGGCGTTCCACGATCAGGCGCACGGACTTCGGACTTCTCGGCGCACGTTTACGTGTGGTGGGCTTCTTCTCAGATTTTTCTTTGTTCAAGGGCAGACCTCCTCATTCATGTGGTGCAAATACGGAAAGGAATGGATGGATTCTATTCGTTTTTCTCTTTTTGTTTTATTACGTTGGTTAGGTAAAAGTTTTCTTTGATACAGTCTTTAAGGCTGCTATACTGCATAGGAAAAATATCTTTTGCAGATGCCATTAAGAATCTGCATCACAGAATCGTGATTTTGGCGGTTCTTGAATCGTGAAAAACGCAGAACTATTCAACATTTGGAATTTTCACAAAGATGTGATTGGGCGAAGAAAACCGCGTTCGTCTGCGCTCGATCAATCCCGCAGCGTCCAATTCCTTAAGCGCACTGGAAACACTGACAGTGCTGCGCCCTAGCTGCTCAGCCAAAGAGCAAATCGTAAAAATGACAAACACGAAACCACGTTCATCTATCCAGAGATTTTTCTGCGAGAGCGTGGCACGGTCGAGCAGCAGCGCATAAGTCATTTTTGCAGTCTGGCTCAGGTCAAGTTCCAAAAGGAAGCGTGGGTATGGGAGAAACGGCGGCAGCGGAGTTTGCGTGGTAAGATATTCTGAAATGTTGATCACCTCCAGCTGAAGCAGAAATCAGAAACAAAGAGTATGTAACGAGAATTGGTGGGTTCCAATTCTCCAGTCGCAGAAAAGCACGAAACAAGTGCTCAACTGCGTTAATAAGTTAAGGTCTCCCATATTGGTCCTCGACTTCCCTAGGAGTGGGGAATCGTCCGGCGGCGGGCTTGCACCGCACCATTGGCATTTCAGCCACCCCGTCTTCGTTATGACCGGGCTGCGAGTTACAGAAGTACCTTTTGTGAAGTGCCGGACGATTGAACTATTCTGTTTTCAAAGAACGGAGTTTTATAGAAAATCTTCGGAATTTAAGGCTTCCGAAAAATTGTCCCTCTACTTACGAGCCATCGAAAACGGCCAAAAAGTAGCCTGAAAAAGAAATTTGTTGAAAAGTTTTTGGAAAATATAGTTGAGGTGGCTGTTTGATTAAAATAACATTGACCCATGGGGCGACCGATGGAGGACGGAACTTTGCAACAATGGCAGTGCCTAAAGTTGAAAGTGGTCTTGAAAAAGATGCCCTACACTTGGTAGGCATCGAGAACGCCTGTTTCGTAGCATTGGTGAGAAACTTGTAATTGAATTGTAATTCTTGAGACCGAATCTCCGGCTTTGAAAAAGTCCTCTCAATAGGTAGCCGACGAAAAAGACCAAAAGACAACCATCTTTTTGAGAATTAACAAAAAGGTCACAAATGACTAGCCTTCAAAGAAGCGTTTCTACTATTAACAGAAAAAGTGGCCTAAAATGGGGGGGGTGTTGGAGAAAATTTCCACCTTAAAAATGCGCCTTTACTCACTAGCCAACGAGAATAGCCAAAAGCCAACAAAAACGAATTATGTATTTCTGCCACTGATTGCAACAGCATATCGGTGACAGAAAGATCGTTTAGAGCGATTCTTCGCGGTTTGGGGGAGTGGAAGTCGTTTTGTGGTGGGACTTTTTCTGCTGAAACTGCTCCAGCTTTTTCAGCACCGATTCCTTTTCCGGGGTCTTGCCGCCCGGTGCGAAAAGCTGCTGCTTGTTCAGCACCATATCAATATACTTGCGGACACTTTTCAGATCGGAGATGTCCGGCTGCAAGGTTTCCAGTTGGGTGCGAAACTCTGCGCTGCTGGATTGCAGCGCAGAAAATTCGGCATCCAATGCCGAAAAATCCACCGCAATACTGCCGTTCAGCTTCATCAGAGTGCGGACAGCTTTATTGAAGATGTCCAGTTCCTCCTTGTGCTGGGCAGCGTAAGCGTCCTTGGTCAGCTTGAAGTTCTTCTTGATAAAAATGTCATGGATGGGCTTCAGCTTGGCATGGACGGCGGCAACGTCCTTGATCTGAGCGATTGCCCGCATACGGTTTTCGTTCTGCTTCAACTGTTTGCGGAGAGGAGCGGCGGTCTGGTTTAAGCTGTCAATGGCTTGGTTCAAATCCTCAACAGTGTTCAGGGAATGGGCTTTCAGGTAGTCCACAGCCCGTTTGACTTCCTCAAAGTCCCGGACAGTGCATTTCAGTTTTGCCTTGCCAGACCAATCGCTGCGCTGCTCGGCACGAAGATTGAAATAATCCACTAACAGGTCGGATAGCGTTGGCTCTTTGGCCTTTTCCAGAGCGTCCAGAAGAAGCTGCTTCTTTTCATTCAGATCTGCGATCCAGCGTTGCAGCCCACGAATTGCGCTGCGGATGGACTGCATCAGGCTGTTGGCGGCTCGAATATCCCGGTTCAGGTTGCCGAGAAAGGTTTCCACTCCACGCTTTTCCATCTGGTGTGCAGCGGGGTCCGAGATGGACGGTCGGTATTTGCTGGATGCCCTGCCGCTCAAAGGAGCGCAGGTCAACACGTTCTGGTCTGCCAGCAGCTTCCAGATAGCGGTTGGTGATGGTTTCCCAGCTATGCCGCCAAACCTCGGCGTACTTCTGGTCGTTCCAGTCCACGGTGTTTTCCTTGTGGCACTTCCAGTTCCCGGAGGGGAGTTGAATGCGCTCGCCGTTCTCGTCAAGGTCGTAAACCTTTCGGGCTTTTGGAAGCCACCTGCCGTGTTCATCCATTGCCCGGAGCGTCAGCAGAATGTGGGCGTGTGGGTTGCCATCGCCCTTGTCGTGGATGGCAAAATCGGCAATCATGCCTTTGGAAACAAACTGCTCCTGACAAAACTCTTTTATCATGGACAAATACTGCTCCTTCGGCACCTCCACCGGGAACGCCAGCACGATGCGCCGGGCAAGCTGGGAGTTCCACTGGTTCTCCACGGCTTCCACGGCGTTCCAAAGGGTTGCCCGGTCTGCATATCCGGGCGGCGCATGGGACGGCAGCATGATCTCGGCGTGGACAAGCTCTTTCTTCTTGTTGTAGAATTTTGTTTTCTGGTCGTACTCGCTGAACAGCCGTTCGCCGCTTTGATAAGCGGCCCCGGCAACAGCGGACTGCCCTTGGCTGCGCTTGACGATGGTGATTTTGAAATGCGGACACGGAATAGGCATCACCCCCAAACAAAAAGACCGCCCAGCAAGATTGCTCTTGATGAACGGTCGAATATCAAATTATATTATTCAGGCATATTTAATTTATCGAGTTGCGATAGTAGCTCTTCCGATGGTAAGCTTTCATAGTATTCCTTCGTAACTAATTTCAACTTTAATGGAAATTCCTCTCCATTATCTAATATATTAAGCAAAGCCTTCACTTTGTCAATCTGCATAATCTGAGTGTTTTTTAGTTCTCGAACAATTTGAATGTCAAAATCGCTGCCAAATATTGTTACTCTGCTTGGTCCAACATTGACCAAATCCTCTATAGCATCACCTGTTTCCTTCATTCTATTTCTAAATCCATCTCCAGCTATCGCCGTACATTTGATTTCATCTGCGTTTCGCTTCACCCTTTCACCTCTTAGCAAGTCGCTCAAATACGCGAACCTGTTTACTAGTCC
>ENA-OQKD01000207-OQKD01000207.1-human-gut-metagenome-genome-assembly--contig:-NODE-207-length-16313-cov-3.455888_pt1 | contig 16313 bp, 18 predicted proteins | sample MGYA00242775_ERZ504792 | MGnify/ENA primary metagenome ERZ504792 (study PRJEB26092, sample SAMD00036401) | human gut metagenome | host: Homo sapiens | study: EMG produced TPA metagenomics assembly of...
GCCTATATGCGCGGTGACCTTGATATTGAAGGTAATCTTTATGAAGCACTGGATCATTTTCTCGGACAGATGGGTAAGTTCTCTACCAACGAATCTGCTACTGAAAAAAATCATGTTCAGTTCCACATCTAAAAAGAACCAGGAAAAAGAGTAACCAGCCACTATGACATTGGAAATGATTTCTATAAATTATGGCTGGACAAAACTATGAGTTATTCCTGTGGCTACTTTATCCACGAAGACGATACCCTGTATCAGGCACAGGTAAATAAAGTAGATTATATTCTAAAAAAATTACATCTCGAAGAGGGAATGAGCCTTTTGGATATCGGCTGTGGCTGGGGATTTCTGCTGATTGAAGCAGCTAAGAAGTATAAAATCCACGGTACCGGAATTACACTAAGCCATGAACAATATACAGAATTTCAGAACCGTATCAAAGAGCAGGGTCTGGAGCAATATCTTACAGTAGAACTAATGGACTACCGTGATCTGCCAAAACACAATTATCAGTTTGACCGTGTTGTCAGCGTTGGCATGCTGGAACATGTCGGCCGTGACAATTATCAGCTCTTTCTTGATTGTGTAGAAAAAGTTTTGAAACCTGGCGGATTATTCCTGCTTCACTTTATCAGTGCCCTTAAAGAACATCCGGGTGATCCGTGGATTAAGAAATATATTTTCCCAGGTGGAACAGTTCCAAGCCTCAGGGAAATTCTGAATCATATGGCTGAAGATAATTTCCATACTCTGGACATTGAAAATCTTCGTCTGCATTATAATAAAACATTACTTCACTGGGAAAAGAATTTTCATGATAATATAGAAAAAGAAAAACTATGTTTGATGAATCATTCCTGCGTATGTGGGATCTTTACCTGTCAGCATGCGCTGCAACTTTCCATAACGGAATTATTGATATTCATCAGATTCTTATGACCAAGGGGATTAATAACGATCTGCCAATGACACGCTGGTATTAATTTCCTGTTACTTAAAAAGTTCCACAGAACAGTTCGATACATTCAATATCTATCACTGTTCTGTGGAACTTTTTTATTCTTAGCCTCTATTCTTTTTCAGGAAATGATCTCACTCATTCTGTCATAATAGCAGTCACATACTTCCGACATTCGGGAAATATTCTCCTTATTACTTGCATCATAAACACCGACAACCATAAACCCTGCCTTCTTTGCGGTTTGAGCTGCATGATAAGCATCTTCAAAAACCATGATATTCTCCGGTTTCATCTGCAAAAACTCTGCTGCCTTCAGATATATAATCGGCTCATCCTTTCCTGCTCCCACTTCTGTACAGGTATATATCCGCTCAAAATATTTCCGAATACAGTTTCTTTCCAGCGCTGCTTCTACCAGTTCTTTGTCACTTGAAGTAGCAATAACCATTCTTATCTGATTTTCACTCAGCCATTCCAGCGTTTCTTTTACCCCTTGTTTCAACGGGGCTTCAAACCGATAAAAATCACTTACAATTTTCAAAACTTCCTTTATAATCTGTGAAACCGTTTTATCAATTTGATATTCCTTCTTCATATAAGCAGCTCCCTGCTCCAGGCTCATAGTACACAGCTCATCCCGCAATCCTTCCTCTGCTGTAATTCCCAGACTTGCAAGATAACGTTCTCCTATATCATCCCATACCGGCATAGAATCCAACAGAGTTCCATCTACATCAAAAATAGCTGAATTGATTTTTTTTAATTTATCGATATTGCTCATTACAACTAACCTTTTCCATATCATTCATCTATCATACGAATTGCTTCCGTTGTCTTCCTGTACTGATCTTCTACTTTTGCAAAAAGTTCTTCACAGCCTTTAGTTTCTTTCCCTCTGAGTTTCTCTGTGATATCAAAACTTACTTTATAAAGATTATCAAATCCAAGATTCTGACACACACCCTTTAATGTATGAGCAGCCCTAAAAGCCTCCTCACCATTTCCCTGTGTCAGATTATCTTTTATGCTCTGAAAGCTTCCATCATCCAGAAATTTCTTTGCAAATTTCTTAATAAGTGCCTCACTTCTTAATCGTCCGAGTACACCTTCATAATCAGCACCCATTTGTTGATAACATTCTTTTACTGTCATATTTATCACCTCTTTATTTACACTAACAACTCCCAGATAATTTCAATAATTCGCCTGTTTTTGCAATACGATCATTTTATCACACCATGTAGCCCTTCACAAGCATTGTTCCTAAAAAGGAATGCAGAATCTTTATGAAAAAGAATCATGTCTGCAGATATCTGGATCTGCTGCTTGTCGTTTCAGTAATATAAAAAGCACTTTCATATGCGATTATCTGTCGCATATGAAAGTGCTGATATCGATCTTTTATCACAGTACGCTTTCTGTGTCCTGTTCAGTTAAGTAACATTTTTATCTAAAGGATCCCTGGCTCTGGAAATATTCAATAAATGGATTCTCACTGTCATCTTCATTGGATTCTTCGCTATCCTGGCTGTCAGTATCTTCATCAGAATCTTTCTGGTCATTTTTATCTTTTTTACTGTCTTTATTTTCACTGTCATCAGCGCTTGTATTCTCATCCAGAGTTACTTTAATCGTTTCTTCTTCATATCCTGTTCCCTTTGGAACCTGTACAGTCAGCTCTACTTCTTCACCTGGTTCATAATAGGAAAGATACTCAATCAGCTGATCTGCACTTGAAACAGTTTTTCCATTAAACTCTGTAATAACACTGTTTGCTTTCAATCCAGCTTTATCTGCAGCTCCGCCTTCTGTTACTTCTGATACAAATACACCTGCCGGAATTCCATACATCTGAAACTGCTTCAGAACTTACAGAAATACATTTGATTCCAATTGTACCATGTTCAGAATCATCCAGTTTATCTCTGGAAGTCTCATTCATCAGATTCTGAAGAATATCGGTTACATCAGAGATTGCAATAGAATAGCCCATACCTTCAACCTCTGTAGATGCAAGTTTCGCAGAGTTGATACCAACTACTTCACCCTCCATATTCAGAAGAGCACCGCCGCTGTTACCAGGATTGATAGCTGCATCTGTCTGGATTAAGTTTACACCATTACTACTGTCATCACTTCCGTCAGTTACTGTATTATTATCAGAATCCATTCTTCTGTTTTTAGCACTTACAATACCTGTTGTAACAGACTGACCATATCCAAGGGCATTACCAATAGCAACTACCTGCTCACCAACCTTCAGATCATCAGAACTGCCGATCTTTGCAACAGAAATTGCATCCATTGTATCCTTATCAATATCATCCAACGATACAGATACAACTGCAAGGTCTCTCTCTTCATCAAATCCTTTTACAGATGCTTCTACTGCATTTCCATCTACAAATGCAACAGATAATGTATCAGCACCGCTTACTACATGATAGTTTGTAGCAATCAGAAGTTCATCGTCATTCTTACCAACAATAATACCGGAACCGCTGCCTTCTACCTCCTGTTCCTGCTGCTGTGGTGCATATCCGTACATACCGTACATACCGTAGTAACTCTGTACTTCCTGAACAGATTTAGTTGTAATAGATACGATAGATGGAAGCGCTTCTTCTGCGATGTCAGATACATCAAGACTTCCTTTTGTTGTACTCTGTTCTGCATCTTTACTGTCATCAGATTTAGCATCACTGTCGTCTGCTTTCTTTTCTGATTTTGCATATGTTAAAGTTGTCTCATCTCTATTTGCTGCTTCTACTGTTGCTGCGCCTGTAATCTTGTTGATTCCTTCGAAACTTCCTGCAGCAAGTCCACCTGCAAGTACTGCACACAGGCTAAGTGTAAGACCTTTCTTTGCAATTTTTCTGATTTTATCATTTCTGTTATCTTTATTCATCATAATAAAGTCCCTCCCTGAATTTATATCAATTCCACAAAGCAAACTGAAATGTTTCTGTTAGGTATTGCTTTATGTTTATTTATCTCTGTTTCCTTTTGATGCTTCTAAGTATAGAAATTATTTGTGTTCTTTGTGTGGGAAAAATGTGTTTAATTTGTGACGATTTTACACATTTTCAGATTCCTTTTCGCGGTGCTTAATTTCGATACATGCTGGAAACTCTCTTGGCTGTATATCCCGGAACCTTTGCTTTCCAGTTTCCCACCTGACTGTTCAGTACTTTCTCTGTATATTTCAGAGAATTAGAACTGTCCATATTAGTAAAAACATTATAGGATGTCTTTTTTCTGCCATTGGTATCTTTTAATCCCATAGCCAGGCCCTGAGACACTTCATGTGCTTCATCTTTATAACTTCTTATAATAAACGCATCGATCATTGGATTGCACGCAGCCTTATAATATGCCAGTGCCAGCGCAGCTGCCTGATTTGCCTGGCCTCCGGAAGCAGAAGAGAATCCCTGTTCCGAAAGAATAATCCTTGTATTTGATCCATACTTATTTTTTACATAATTTGTAAGTGTCTCAATATTTCTCATTGTAATAAATGTTGTTGAGTTCGCATCATTAGTAAACAGTGACGCATTTGCCCCGGACCAGAACCTGGAGTCGGAAAGTGGCTGATTATAAGCATGATATGCCAGATTCCAGTTAACACCTTTCTGCATACCGGATAATTTTGCAGCAAAACTGTCCAGAGTTGATTTTGCGCTATAGCAGACACTGAAAGCATTTTTCTGATTCCAGCAGTTATCCAGACAGATAAACACTTTTGAGCTTTCCCGACTGCTGCGCACTGCATTATACAGGCATCGAAAAGCTTCACTGTACATGGAGATAAATTTCGAAAAGCTCACTTTTCCTATATAATAATAAGCACTTGTACTGTTTACTTCATTTCCAAGAACCCAGTTACTGATATAACAACTGTTACTTCCAAATTTCTCCCCCAAATATGCAAACATCGCTTCCATAGTCTGTCTCGACGTGCTGTTGTCTGTATTCCATCCATAATAAGCAGTCTCTGCATACGGGCTGTTTCCCGTGGTAAGGTTTCGGGTACTTGTATTCTTATCAATACTAATCTGCGCAGTCACCTGAATTCCTTTCGTGTTACACTGCTGTACCAGATAGCGATACCCATACAAACTATTAAAGTAATAAGTCTTGCCATTATATTTATACTCTTCTACACCACTGTCTTTTCTCAGTAAATCTGAAATATACAAATTAAAAAATACTGTCTTGGATTTCGTCCCTGTCACTTCATTAATATTAGTAGCCTGAATTCCCTTTTTTGTCTTCGGCACAAAATATGCCGCTGTATTTCCACTAAGTTTTTCTGGATTTCTAACATAACTTTTCGAACTGATCACTGTATAAACCGTTTTAGACTTCTTCACTCCTACAGCAAATTTTCCCTGAGCATATTCAGGATGTCCGGAAATCCCCAGCTTAAATGTAATTTGGGCCTTTGCAGTTTCAGGTTTCTTTACTTTCGCAACTGCCTTTTTTACCTTACCTGTATTAGAATCAACGTATACCAGGTAATAATAACTGTCTGCACTTTTTACATAATTAGAAACTATTGCAGATGCAGCCATAGTCTTTGTCTTTATTCCTTTTATCGAAGTGAGCGACGCAGCTTTTGCTGATGGACTGATTTCTTTTGTCCATTTCGCATATAAAGTAAGCGCACCGGTTGTTCCTTTTTTTATTACATTTATCTTTTGTTTATACTTACTGTCTGTATACCATCCTGCAAAATGATATCCTGAACGCGTAGGATTTTTTAATTTTATCTCATCTTTTACAGTATAGGTTTTAGGATTAGAAGAATTATTTTTTCCCTTATTAAGCTTATATGTAATCTTATATACTGACGCTTTGCCCCATATAGCATATAAAGTTACTGTATTTTTACTCTCTGCATTTAATATATCTGCAGACGAAGTTCCTGACAATTCTTCTGTACTTTTTGTCTGTTCTATGTCAACAGCCGCTTCCGTAGCTTCTGCTGTTTCAACACTGACGCCTTTTTCTGAGTCTACTGTCTGCTGTGAATTTCTTACTTTTTCTGCATCTACATTCACACTGTTTTCTATACTCTGTTCGGAATCAGCCGTGTTCTCTGTAATCTTTGCAGTTTCTTCCTGATTCTGCACTTCCGGATTTACTGATATTAATAAGTTCTTAAGAGAATCTCCTGGTTTATATACATCACCTGTTCCATCTTCCTTGGTATTCCACTCTTTAAATATGTATCCCGATTTTCCATTTAATGCAGCCGGTGCTGTCGCTGCATCAATGTCTGCATATGAGATTACATATACTTTTTCCAGTTTGCCTTCACTGTAAAGCTGCATAGTAATCCCTTCCGCCACCTGGTCTGTATCAGCTTCTTTCTGCTCTGACTGTTCAGAATTATCTGTATCCGAAGAAAGGAAGCTCATATCATTATCAGCATCAGTTTCTCCTGTTTCAAACTCCTGCATTCTGATATTCTCTGACAATTGTTCCTCTTCTGTACCATCTGCAAATTCTTCCTGAACACTCACACTATCATCTGCTGAAAATTCCGCAGCCCACAACGTTTGCGGTATACAGGATGGCATTATCATTGATACAGCGAGACCTATTGCTATTAACTTTTTCCATTTTCCCATTTTTCTTCTCCTTCTCTCATACTTTTTTAGACAGATATCTACACACACAGATTTTCATTTGTATTCTGTTTTAAGTATAACATTTGTAAAATCTCTACACAATAACAGAGAGTCTGTTTTCCTCTTTACTCCCCCAAATCAAGCAAATAAAATTATCCGCTTCGCTACATGACTCTACACCCAAAAGCGGCTCCGCATAATACACTTGACAGACAAGTATAGGAAAATTATAAAACAATATTTTATGGCATAAAAAAACTGTTAAGATCATTTTCTTCTAAAAGTACCAGAAGCTTCTGTTCTTAACAGTCTTTTTATAAGTTTTTACTTAACAACACCTATCTTATTTAACGGCCAGTAACGCACTGCTACCTGTGCCTCTATTGCATCTTTTTCTACAAATGTATTTTGCCAATATCTCGAATCCATACTGTGGTTTCGATTATCACCCAACATAAAATAGCATCCCTCAGGAACTGTATACGGTCCAAAGCTTCCCTCAGGTGTTTCCGGACAAAAGCTGTCATCCAATGGTTCTTCTGAATCATTAATATAAACTTTTCCGTCCACAATATTTACAGTCTCACCAGGCAGCCCAATCACTCGTTTTTACAAAAAGCTGAGATGGATCATCCGGATATTTAAATATTACAATATCAAATCTCTCCGGGTCATCTTTTATATATGCCAACCGGTTTCCAAATACTCTGTCGCCTGTCATGATCGTCTCTTCCATAGATCCTGACGGTACTCTCGCATTAATATATACGAAATGTCCCAGCAGATATGCTATGACAAAAACAGCAATAATAATTTTCGCATAGTCCCATATCTCTTTCCAGACAGACTGACTTTTGTTCTCCTGCTCAGCCTGGTTCTTTTCCTCATTTTCCATTTTCTATCGTACCTCCAAAAATTCATGCCGATGCATCTTTGCAGCTAAGTATATCACCTGTTTTTAGTACATCATTTCTCCAATAATTATTATATCAATACGGAATGCAACTATAACCACATTCAAAGCTACACTAATATCTTTACACCTGTGCAGGTTTCCACTTACTGCTTATTACTTCTCGCAATTGAAACAGCAAGCCAACTTGATTCGAACAAGCTTACATCCAAGTGAATAATATAGTTATTTTGAAAATGGTGTGTACCCGCATGTAATAACTGCTTTGCAAAGTATACGCTGAATATAGTTTAACACATCTGCGCTTTCTTCACCACTTAATTTTTTATAAAATTAGGATAATGTTTCACGTGAAACTTAAAATGGGTGCTATGTTTCACGTGAAACATATTCACCCATTTTTACTAATATTACCCAAACAGTAATTCTATATCTCTACTTTCCTATTCTGTTAGATTTCCTGACGATATGTCTCCAAAAACTCTCTGATCTTACCAGCTGCTTCTTTTAAGACTTCAATTCGCGGTAAATAAACTACACGGAAATGATCCGGCTGATGCCAGTTAAATCCGCCGCCATGTACAAGAAGAATTTTCTTCTCCTTCAGCAGATCTAATGCAAATTTTTCATCATTTACAATATTAAATTTCTTTACATCAATCTTAGGGAACATGTAAAATGCAGCTTTTGGCTTTACTGCCGTAATTCCCGGAATGTCTGTCAACGCATTATAGATATACTCTCTCTGTTCATAGATACGTCCGCCCGGGACAATATAACTGTCAACACTCTGGTGCCCGCCTAAAGCAGTCTGTACAATTGACTGTGCAGGAACATTAGAACAGAGTCTCATATTTGAAAGCATCTTAAATTCCTTCTATATAATCACTTGCTATTTTCTTATTACCACTGAGAATCATCCAGCCAATTCGGAATCCCGCAATCATATGTGATTTGGACAGACCACTGAATGTTACACAAAATAAATCCGGTGCCAGAGAAGCTATAGAAATATGCTTCTCTCCATCCATTACAAGGCGGTCGTAAATCTCATCAGAAAAAATGATCAAATGATGTTCTCTGGCAATATCTACAATCTGCTGAAGAATTTCCTTAGGATATAATGCTCCGGTAGGGTTGTTCGGATTGATAATAACAATCGCCTTTGTTCTGCTGTTGAGTTTTTTTTCTGATATCATTCATATCCGGATACCACTCTGACTGTTCATCACAAATATAATGTACAGCTTTTCCGCCTGCAAGAGTAGCACATGCAGTCCATAATGGATAATCCGGTGATGGGATTAAAATTTCATCATCATCATCTAATAATGCTGACATACTTAAATTAATCAGTTCACTGACACCATTTCCTGTATAAATATCTTCAATAGTTACATTCGGTAGTTTTTTGAGCTGCGCATACTGCATGATCGCTTTTCTGGCAGCAAACAAACCTTTTGAAGGAGAATATCCCTCACATTCAGTAAGCTGTTGTCTCATATCATAGATTACTTCATCCGGTGTACGAAATCCAAATGGTGCAGGATTTCCAATGTTCAATTTCAACACCTGAGTTCCTGCCTCTTCCATACGTGCGGCCTCTTCTACAACAGGTCCTCGTACATCATATAACACATTGTTCAATTTGGATGATTTTTTAAATTCACGAACCTTGCTCTCTTCTTTCATATCTTTTCCTCTTCCTTTAAGATTTCTATCCAGTGGCACATCCCTCTTTTGAACATTCCGGGCAGATGTTTCTTTTTCTGTTTTTTCACTTGCGTTTTCTGTAACTGCATCATTTCCCTTTAACCATTCTGCATCTACTTCCAGGGCATCTGCAAGGAAATGTAAAATTTCTGATCTCGGCATTGTTTTGCCGCTGAGATACTGACTCACATGACTCTTTCCAAGCTTCACACCCTGTTCTGATGCACGTTTTACAAGATCGATCTGTTTCATATTTTTCTGTTCCAGCGTTGTTTTTAAACGTTCCGCAAATTTATTATTCATAAAATGTTCTCCTTACTGCCTTACTCTGTTGTGGCTTTTACCATGTTATATTTTCAACCTACATTTTCAGTTTCTTAGTCAAGCGGATATTCTTAATCCGGTTAAATCAAGTTCAATTCTATCCACTTACAGGTCTTAGGAAACAAAAATCATATACTATCTGCTTTACAGAATGTATAAATCTGTTTTCAGAAATATTCATCGGATTTTCTTCGTATTATACTATAATTGAACCTATAATTCAATAAGTATTTATTTTTTTATAGCTCTTATTTTGTATAGTTTTGTTTTTAATCTAAGGTTCATTTTTAAGTTCAATTATTGTTCAATATGCAATTACTATAATTTTTATGTTTTACAATTTGCCAGGTCAAAAATATGATTTATCCAGCCATGTGAATAGGTATTCACACTCAAAGCAGAAAACTTATATAACCAAATCAAGTAAGTCCCCTGCTTCAATTGCGAAAAGCAATAAGCAGGGGGGTGGGGACTTGCTTGTATCAGGAAGAGTGCAAGCTCTTTCTGATAAACTGCGGAGCAGTTATTTGGTGTAGAGCCACGTAGCGAAGCGGATGATTTTATCCGCTTGACTTCCTCTCCAGTGCAATACGATTCTATCCAGAAAAGTTTTTATATCATCAAAGCATTACGTATTAATTTTCTATAAAATAACATAGCATAAAAAGACAGTACACTCAGGTATTCCTGCCGTTCATGTACTGTCTTTTGGTATTTCTAAATTCTACTTTTATAATATTTTATAGTAACCCTTGCCATATAAGTCCGTTTTATTGTTCTTTGTTTGTTGTTTTGTCAACATTTATCTTTTAAGTCCATTTTTATAGGTCTTTATATTATAATTTGCATGATTTTTAATATATTTTGCTGCTTTTATTATTTTGGGCTTACAATTTTTCCTGCTATTGCACAGGCAGCGGCTGTTTTTGGAGATGCAAGGTAGATTTCTACTTTGGAAGTTCCCATTCTTCCAAGGAAGTTTCTGTTATTTGTAGCTACTACACGTTCACCATCTGTAAGGATTCCGCCTGCACGTCCGCAACATAATCCGCATCCAGGATGTGTGATCATAGCTCCCGCCTCTGCCAGAGTATCCAGGATTCCCAGTTCGATTGCCTGGCGGTATATTTTACGACTTGCAGGAGTTACAATCAATTTAACGTAATCTGCTACTTTTTTGCCCTTTAAGACCTCTGCAGCAGCTTTAAGATCCTCCAGACGACCGTTTGTGCAGGATCCAATGAATACCTGATCAATTTCTGTTCCTTCGAGTTCGCTTACATCTCTGATCTTATCTACCTGAGACGGGCATGCCATAACCGGAACAAAGTCTTCTGCACGATATGTAATAGTCTTCATATATGTTGCATCTTCATCACCTGTAAGGCTCTTCTGGAAGTCATTTAACTCAATTTCGCAGTATTCTGCAGTCTTTTCATCCGGTGTGAATAATGCACATTTCGCACCTGCCTCGATTGCCATGTTTGCCATGGTCATACGGCTTGCTACAGTCATATTCTTTACTGTGCTGCCTGTGAATTCAAGTGCTCTGTAGGTAGCTCCATCAGCACCCAGATCACCGATCAGACGCAGAATAATGTCTTTGGACATTACATTTTCCGGAAGTTCTCCCTCAATTACAACTTTAATTGTCTCCGGAACTTTAATCCACATCGTTCCTGTTCCCAGGATACTTGCCATCTCTGTATATCCTATGCCTGATGAGAACGCGCCTACACATCCGTAAGTAGTTGTATGGCTGTCTGTACCGAATACGATATTGCCAGGTTTCACGTAGCCTGCTTCAGTCATTAACTGGTGGCAGATTCCGTCACTTCTGTGGACGTTTTTCATGCCGTATTTCTTTGCAAAAGCATCTCCTGTATGGAAATGTCTGGTGTCGTCTAACTGGCTTGCAGGTACCAGATGATCGTAGATCAAAACTACTTTATCCGGGTCCCAGAGCTTCGTAAAGCCCATTTCCTCGAACTTTTCTGCTACGAATGGGATAAATATATCATGGATCATAACTCTGTCTACATTGACCGTTACGATGTCTCCTGGCTTTACTGTTTTTCCAACGTTGTTTCTAATGATTTTCTCAATAACTGTCTCGCCCATTTGCTTCTCCTTTCCCATTAATCCAGTCCGTTTAATTTACGCATGGCTTTTACAAGTCCGCCTGCCTGGATAATACTCATCAGATTCTCCGGCAGAGAAGCGATCGGATACTGTTTTCCATTGTAATCTACATGTTCGTTCATCACTACGGTAATTTCATCGCCTTCTTTGATATCATCATGAAGATCTGGCTGTTCAATCAGAAGAAGTCCGTTATTGATGGAGTTTCTGAAGAAAATTCTTGCAAAAGATTTTGCAATTACACACTGGATGCCCAGTGCTTTAATAATTTCCGGTGCCTGTTCTCTGGAAGAACCGCATCCGAAATTCTTTCCTGCAACAATAATGTCACCTGGCTGGATCTGTCCTGCCAATTCTGGGCGCAGTGGGCTGAAACCGTACTGTTTCATATCATCAATTGTTTTCAGTGCGAGGTACTCTGTCGGGATAATGATGTCTGTATCAATATCATCACCAAGTACCCACACTTTTCCTGTGAATTTATCCATAATCTTACCTCTTTATATTTTTACCTGCATATTTATTTTGTTGTAGAAATCCTATTCCTGCATCTGTCTCAATAAGAGTCAATACCTGTTTAGGCAAATCCCTTCTTCTCTTTCGAGAATATGTGATTAAGCATCAAATGTGTCCCTCACTGGTCAAGCGGATAAAATCATACGCTTCACTACTTGCTCATAACCAAATAACTGCTCCGCAGTTTATCAGAAAGCGCTTGCACGCCTCCTGATACAAGCAAGTCCCCACCCACTGCTTATTGCTTTTCGCAATTGAAGCAGGGAACTTACTTGACTTGGTTAAATATCAATATACAACAGAATCTACAGATTTCTCAAAAAATGTTTCATGTTTCACGTGAAACATCTGTGTTTAACATCACATGAAACCAGAATCCGTCCTCTCTGCATCCCGGTTTCACTGTATTATTTATGTAATTTATTTATACTTCACTTGCCAGTGCAATCTTTCCTGCAATAGCAGATGCTGTAACAGTCGCTGCTGATCCCAGATATACTTTAGAACTTGGATGTCCTGCACGACCTTTAAAGTTACGTGTTCCTGTGCTGATAAGAACTTCGTTTTCACCGATAACACCCTGACAGCTTCCCCAGCATACACTGCAGTTCGGGTTCATAACAATGGCTCCTGCCTCCATAAAGGTGTCTATAATGCCTTCTTTTAATGCCTGACGGTAAATTGTCTGGCTTGCAGGTACAACGAGAAATCTGACACCCTCAGCTACCTTTTTACCCTTAATGATTTCTGCGCCTACACGAAGATCTTCGATACGTCCGTTGTTGCAGGAACCAAGGAATGCTTCATTAATCTCGATTCCGCAAGTTTCTTCTGCAGGAACTACATTATCTACAAAATCAGGTTTGGCAACTACAGGGCGGACTTTTGATAAGTCAAATGTATATTCTCTTGCATAAACGGCATCCGGATCGCTGTGATATACAGCTTTCGGCTCACGTCCGTGTTCTTTCAGGTATTCGATAGCTTTTTCGTCTGCTTCAAAAACTACCCGTCTTAGCACCGGCTTCTACTGCCATATTGCAGAGTGCCATACGGTCACTGATACTAAGTGTTTTTGCACCCTCTCCTGTGAACTCCATTGCCTGATAATTGCATCCGTTTGCACCAATTTCTCCGATAATTGTAAGAATCAGGTCTCTTGCATAAACACCTTCAGGCAGTTTGCCTACAAGATTGAATTTCACACTCTCTGGAACCAGTACCCAGGAAGTTCCTGTAACCATTCCATACAGAAAGTCTGTGCATCCTACGCCTGTTCCGAATGCACCTAATGCACCGTAAGAACATGTATGGCTGTCTGCACCAAAGATCAGTTCACCTGGGCGAACATAGTTCTCGATCATAACCTGATGGCAGACACCTTTGCCTTCCCAGAAATCAATGTTATTTTCTTTTGCGAAATCTCTCATCTTCTTCTGTGATGCTGCTGTTTTCGGGCTGTCAGACGGTACATTATGATCCACGATAAACACAAGTTTCTTCGGATCCGCAATATGCGGATTCTTTAATTTGTTGTTATACATATCAACAGTAAGATGGGTTGTTCCATCGTTACTCATCAGACGGTCAAGTTTGACTGTATGAATATCTCCAGGTTTTACACTGTCTACTCCTGCTGCTGCAGCGATGATCTTTTCTGCAATTGTCATTCCCATTTTACTTTTCCTCCTTGTTCAGAGATGCGATCAGGCCACCCTGATTTAAAATATTCTGCATATATTCCGGAAGTTTTGTACAGGAATATGTTTTTCCATTGGCTTCTACAGTTCCTTCTGACATGTGAAGAACCATCTGATCTCCGGTATTTACTTCGTCCGAAAGATCTTTACAGACAATTACCGGTAATCCGATGTTAATAGAGTTTCTGTAAAAAATTCGTGCAAAAGATTTCGCTACGACTGCCTGCACGCCTAATGCTTTGAGTACACCCGGTGCCTGCTCTCTGGAGGATCCGCATCCGAAGTTCTCTCCACCTACTACGAAATCACCAGGTTTCACTTTTTTGAAAAATCCGGATCCAGGGATTCGAAGGCATGGCCTTTCATCTCATCCAGATTCGGAAGTAACAGATACTGTGATGCTATGATCTGGTCTGTGTCCAGATCATTATGAAATTTAAAATGTTCCTGTTTCCATAAAAACCAGTTTCCTTTCTGTATCATTTATGTTTTAATGATTTATCTCTCTTTAGCGATTTATTTAGATAAACTCTTTTCCTATTTTAGCACAAAAGACCAGGGATTGAAAACGCCTGTTTTCAATATTCCTGTCTTTTTTACAATACCACGCTAAATCTATTCTTAACCTGTTCTGATAAGCCGCCTCGGTTAAGCGGATATTCGCAATCCGCTTCGCCACTTGCTTGATTTTGTTCAATTGCCAAAAATAATACACAAAAAAGACCTCTGCTTTTTACCTGCAAAGATCTTTTTCTGCTTCATTATATTTTATTATATTTACAACATATATACTGTAGTTTTACATATTTACCACAATCTCAGTGATCAGTTCTTTAAATGATTTTGCCACACGATCCGCTGTTTCCTGGACTTCTTTGTGGTTAAGTTCTTCTTTGGAGATTCCTGCTGCCATGTTTGTAATACAGGAAATTCCACAGATTTCAAGTCCCATGTGGCGGGCTGCCATGGCTTCGCATGCTGTACTCATTCCTACTGCGTCTCCGCCCCATTTCTGTGCAAGTCTTACTTCTGCCGGAGTTTCATAGTTTGGTCCTGTAAACTGGACGTATACACCCTCCTGAAGCTTAACACCGCATTTATCTGCGCATTTTCTGATCACATCCTGCAAACGGAGACTGTATACTTCACTCATATCCGGGAATCTTGCACCAAGTTCATCAATATTCTCCCCAATCAGCGGACTTGGCACTCCTGTTGTAATGTGATCTGTGATCATCATAAAGTCTCCAGGCTTATATTCCGGGGTTTGCACCACCTGCTGCGTTTGTCAGAATGAGCTTCTTTGCTCCCATCATTCCCATCAATCTTGTCGGAAGTACAACGTCTGTCATTGGATATCCTTCATAGTAATGAACTCTTCCCTGCATGATCACTACCGGCACACTTCCAACATATCCAAACACAAATCTTCCTTTATGACCTGCTACTGTTGAAGTAGGAAACCCCTCGATGTCTGTATAATCGATGGTTGTTTCAATTTTAATCTCGTCTGCATAGTCGCCAAGTCCTGAACCCAGGATCAGTGCTACTTCCGGTTTAAAATCTGTTTTCTGACGTACACTTGCAAGGCATGTCTCCAATTTCTCATATAATTTACTCATTTACTGCTTAATCTCCTTTATCATCTCTTTCTTATATGTCAATACACTTCTTTGCATGATCAGATATCAGGCAAAATGTATCACGTGAAACAATCTTTGCATGATCTTTTATCCTGAAAAACTGTCCATATTTTCATTGACAATCTTTCTCAGACCCTCATATTGTTCCTGATCGATCAATATCTGATTTCCTTTTTTGGTGATCAGTCCGTCACCGGCGAATTTCTTTATTCCCCTGCTGACGCTTTTCAGGCAAAGCCCTGTCTCATCTGCGATGCTCTGTCTGCTTTCATTGATACAGAGTTCTCCATTTCTGTTGAATTTCTCAAACCATTCAACTAGCAGAAGTGCGAGTCTGTCTGCACCCTGAAGGAAAAGGTACAGTCTGTTTCTTCTGCTTTCTTCCAGCAGGGATTCACATGTGATCTTTGATTCCAGACGAAAAATATCTGTGTCTGCATGAATCCATTTCTCATACTTTGCTCTTGGCAGCTTTACAACTGTGCATTTCGTTTCGGTTTCCCAGGTAGTCTGATAGTTCTCAAGTTCCATGATCACTTCCATTCCACCCAGTGCGATCAGATCTTTTGGTTTCATGAAATCGTATGCGATTCCGGAAATTCGGTAATCTGTAGCTTTTGCTCTGCCTCTTCCAATAAACGAAAATCGTATCTGCCGGTTTCATTCTCTCTGATAAAACGTGGTCCCCGGCTCCAGTTCTTCGCTCTGAAGCAGGTCCATAACCCACAATGGTGCATTGCGGAAATAAAACTTCAAATTGTCTTT
>ENA-OQKD01000208-OQKD01000208.1-human-gut-metagenome-genome-assembly--contig:-NODE-208-length-16311-cov-2.849728_pt1 | contig 16311 bp, 19 predicted proteins | sample MGYA00242775_ERZ504792 | MGnify/ENA primary metagenome ERZ504792 (study PRJEB26092, sample SAMD00036401) | human gut metagenome | host: Homo sapiens | study: EMG produced TPA metagenomics assembly of...
TTTCTTTTTGCTGATTTTTATAAAATTCTGTACGCAATACTGCAGTTATGGTAAACTACAATCAAACAACAATTTCATTTTTATCCACAGAAAGAGGTGACCTCCCATGTACGAAAACATTCGCCTGCAAACCAGGCGTCTGCTTCTCCGGCCAGTCAGTCCGGATGATCTTTCCACTGTTTATACTTATTCTTCCGATGGAGAGCATGTGAAATATATGAAATACTATCCAGATGAATCTATGGAAGTGTGCAAAAAGTTTCTCATACAGACCTGCGAAGAATGGAGTAAAGAATTTCCCCGCTGTTATGTGTTTGCTGTCATACAGAACAATCGACATATTGGCGAGGTTTCTGTCTACGCTGAAGATGAAGCTTTTACAATCGGAGAACTTGGATGGATCATTCACAGAGATTACTGCAATAAAGGATATGCCTCAGAAGCTGCGCAGGCGCTTCTCAGTTTTTGCCAAAACACACTCCATCTTAATAAAGTCACTGCCTGCTGTGACAGCAGAAACTCTGCATCCATGAAAATCATGGAAACTCTTGGCATGACTGTAACAGAAAAGGATATTCCCAGAAAATATTTGAAACGCGATGAAACGGCCTTTGAGATAAAAGCAGAAAAAATATTACATCTTGACCTTTCGTCCCTAAAACGGTAATATCATTATATAAAATCTTGTATAAGTTCGTAATGGGACGAGCGTTTCTACCAACTGCCTTAACAGTTGACTACAGGTTTCCGCAAAACCGGAAATCCCCTGTCTGCTGTTAGGGCTTTTTATCAGAAATAGGAGAATCATATTATGAGCAGCTTATGTATTAAAAATGCTTCTGTTATTGTAACCTGTGATGATCAGGATTCGGTTCTGGAAAATTCCAGCATTCTGATCGAGGACGGAGTTATCCGAAGCATCGGACAGCAGACTTTTTCCGCAGATGAAATTCTGGATGCTTCCGGATGTATGGTTTATCCGGGACTTATCAACACCCATCACCACCTTTATCAGACTTTCAGCCGTAATCTGCCTCAGGTACAGAATATGGAACTGTTTGAATGGCTGACCACACTTTATGAAATCTGGAAAAACCTTGACAGTTCTATTATTTATCACAGTTCCATTACGGGTATGGGGGAATTATTAAAAACAGGCTGTACTACCTGTTTTGACCATCATTATGTCTTCCCGGGCGGCAGTTCTGTCTCTCTTCTGGAAGCTCAGTTTGAGGCGGCGCGGCAGCTTGGAATCCGCATGTATGCATCCAGGGGAAGTATGGATCTCAGTAAAAAGGACGGAGGCCTTCCCCCTGACAGTGTGGTTCAGTCAGTAGACGAAATCCTGAAAGATTCCAGGGACGCCGTGGAAAAGTTCCACAATCCGGCGCCTTTTTCCATGAATATGGTTGCCCTGGCTCCCTGCTCGCCTTTCAGCGCAGGGAAAGAGCTGTACCGGCAGTCTGCTCTTCTTGCCAGAGATCTGGGAGTCCGCCTTCACACCCATCTGTGCGAAACACTGGACGAAGAAAACTATGTTCTGAAAAAATACGGAAAGCGACCTCTCTCCTACATGGAAGAGCTTGGCTGGACAGGCAGCGACGTATGGTATGCACATGGCATCCATTTTAATGATGAAGAGCTTAAAATCCTTGCGGAAACAAAAACAGGAGTGGCTCACTGCCCCATTTCCAATATGAAGCTTTCCTCCGGGATCTGTCGTATCCCGGAAATGCTGAAGCTTGGAATTCCCGTGGGACTGGCAGTTGACGGAAGCGCCAGCAATGACGGCTCCAATCTTCTGGAAGAGCTCCGTGTCGCCTATCTTCTTCACAGGCTGAATTCCAGCAACCAGGCTCCTGACGGCTATGAGCTGCTGAAGCTTGCCACCAGAGGAAGCGTTGCTGTTCTTGGCCGCAGTAATATCGGTTCACTGGAGCCGGGTAAAGCAGGCGATCTTTCCTATACGGAAAAACCGTCTGGAGCTTGTAGGCGCAGACCTGGATCCAAAATCCATGCTGGGAACCGTAGGATTTAAGGGCGCTGTAGATTATACTGTTGTAAAATGGAAAAAATTGTTGTCAGAAACGGAAAGCTTACAGGAATTGACGAGGAAAAGGCTGTTTAATGAAGGCAAAAGGGCCGTAAACGAATATCTGAACAGATAAAAAGTCCTCCTGGCTTTCCGGACAGGAGCAGAACATTTTACTCCAGCTCTTTACAGCAAGTCATACAAAAAAGGTATTTCCAAACTGAAACAATGTCTGGAAATACCTTTTTATTTTTATGCTTTATTTATTACAGTAGGTTGTATGAAGAAGATGGTGCGCAATATGGCTGTTGGGCTCTTCCAGGAATTCTTCGTAAATCTTTTTGATTGCAGGATTTTCGTGAGATTTCCGGTAAGTCAGTTCTCTGTCATGGGCAAAGGTCGCAGCTCTTCTTGCCACATAGGCCTCTTCTCTGTCTGTATCCATAAGAAGCTTGGGCTGTCCGCCTCCGCTGACACAGCCCTCCGGGCAGGTCATCACTTCAATAAAATGAAGATCCAGCGTACCGTTCTTTACTGCTTCCAGCACAGGAACCACATTTTTCAGTCCTGTGACAACGCCAACTTTCAGATCCAGGTCTCCCACTTTTATCACAGAAGTGCGGAAGCCCTCTGTGCCGCGGACTGCTGTCACTTCCAGATCCGGGATCGGCTGTCCGGTCACAAGCTCATAACCGGTACGAATGGCTGCCTCCATAACGCCGCCGGTAACGCCGAAAATAGTTCCCGCGCCTGTATAAAGACCAAGAGGCTGGTCAAACTCCTGCTCATCAAGAGCATCCCAGTCAATTCCCATATCCTTAATAAGCCATGCCAGATCTCTTGTTGTAATGGCAGCATCTACATCACGGAATCCACTGTCTTTCATTTCCGGACGTTCGCTTTCAAACTCCTTGCAGGTACATGGCATTACAGAAACGCTGTAAATATCCTTACCTTCTCTGCCTTCCAGCTGCGCTCCGTAAGTTTTAAAAATCGCTCCTCCGATCTGCTGTGGACTTTTCGCGGAAGATAAATGATCTTTAAGCTCCGGATAATTATCCTCCAGGAATTTTACCCAGGCCGGACAGCAGGAGGTAAACATAGGAAGAACGCCTCCCTCTGTCACACGTTTTACAAGCTCTGTTCCCTCTTCCATAATAGTTACGTCCGCCGGGAAGTTGGTATCGTATACCCGGTCAAAGCCAAGAGCATGAAGAGCTGCTGATAATTTTCCCGGAGTAAGGGTTCCAAGCTCTGCGCCAAATTCCTCTGCAATGGCAACCCGCACTGCCGGAGCGCACTGCACAATGGTGAATCTGTTTTTGTCTGCAAGAGCTGCCTTCACCTCGTTCAGGTGGCAGACTGCATGAGCTGCAAAAAGCGGCTCCTGAACAGAATCCGGAATATTTCTTTCTTTTTTACTCTTTCGTATGCGTCTTTTCCATGGGTCAGTACAGAAACATAGGATTTACATTTCTGCACGCACTGACCGCACATCACACATCTGTCTGTATCAATGGTCTGCGGTTTTCCCTGCTCTCCCACAATGGCATAGGCAGGACAGACCTCTGCGCATTCACGGCAGCCGGTACAGATATTCTGATCAATTGCTACTATCATGAATTTTGTCCTCCCTTATCTCCAGTTTTTTGTCAGAAGCAGAGCCTCTGCCGCCTGATATTTTTTCTCTCTTTCTGCCTCAGGTATCTACCAGACGGAGCGCCTGATGAGGACAGACACGGACACAGGCCGGACCTCCCTCAACTCCCTCGCAGAGATCACATTTGGATGCAAAAACCTTTGGTTCCGAAGACATTGCCTGGGCCACCAGACGTCCGTCCCTGGCATAAGGAAGAAGGGCGATCGCCCCAAAAGGACAGGCCTGCATACAGTCTTTACATCCGATACATTTTTCCGCATCCACGATCACCTGATGGTCAATGCGGCTGATCGCGCCTTTTGTACAGGCATTCAGGCAGGGAGCATCCTCACAGTGCTTACACTGGATGGGCATACAGCCCTGCTCAAATTTTGTAAGAAACAGTCTTGGAGTTACGGGAACCGTTACAGTTCCCACTGTTTTTCCAAGATGATTGCTCTCACGGTTATGAACGGTGAAGCAAGCAAGCTCACAGGCTTTGCAGCCTGTGCATTTTGTACTGTCGCCCACCACAAAGGATCCGATTTCTTTTTTCATTTCTATGTCCTCCTATTCCTGTGGGTGCGTTTCCAGATATGCGTTTCTTGCCGCTTCTGCTCTCTTACGCTCCATGGCGTCTCCAAGCTCATCCTCTGTCACAAGAGTCAGGGCTTCTGTAGGACAGACTCTTACGCAGGCCGGGCCTCCAGAAAGTCCGTAACAGAGATCACATTTATTTGCCACCTTTTTCTCTGTTCCGTCTGCCTGGAATTTTCCGGTCTGAACTGTCATATTGATAGCGCCGAAAGGACAGGCATCCATACAGGATTTACAGCCCATGCATTTTTCTGTATCGATGACAATACAGTGATCCTTCTGGGAAATAGCCCCAACCGGACACACTGCCATACAGGCAGGATTTTCACAATGCTTGCACTGCACCGGAACACTTAAATTCGCTGTTTTTACCATATGAAGCTTCGGATTAAAGCTGTAGGAATCCGGATCCACCTCAAAGATATGCTTTCCCTCATGGGCAACCACACAGCCGATCATGCAGGTACGGCAGCCGATACAAAGGTCAGGGTTTCCTTTCACAAAGTAATTCATGCTTTTGCCCCCTTTCCTGTATCAATGCCCATCTGCGCACGGATATCGTCATACAGCTCCATAACATGGCGCTCCGCCCACTGCTGGTCTTCAATCTTTTCTACGCGGCAGGCGCAGTATTTGTACTCGGGCGTATTGCTGATGGGGTCAAGCTTGGCTGTTGTCAGCTCATTGCAGGCTCCGATCCACCACTGATAAGTCATGTAGGTTGCACCCGGTTTTACACGGTCCGTAGGAAGACACCGTGTAATGCAGTAGCCTCTCTTGGAAAGGATCTTCACAAGCTCGCCCTTTTTCAGGTTCATTTTCTCGCAGTCCTCTGTATTCATCTGAACCCATCCCGGTTCATCCTCCAGATTACGGAGAGTACGGCAGTTTCCTGTCATAGTACGCACAGAATAATGACCTACCTCGCGGACAGTGGAAAGAGTCATTGGATACTGGTCGTTTTCCAGCTCTACCGGCGGATGCCAGTCAGTGCCGTAAAACAGTGCCTTATGATCCTTTGTTGCAAAAATTCCGTCCTTATGAAGATACGGTGTTCCCTTATCCTCCATGGATTTGTCCCGGCAGGGCCACTGAACGCCGCCGTATTTTTCAATTTTTTCGTAGGTAGCGCCTGTAAAGCTTGGACAGAGGTCGATCATTTCATTCCAGATCTCTTCTGTATTTTTGTAATTCATTGGATATCCCATGGCTGTGGAAATATCTGCAATGATCTGCCAGTCCGGACGCATATCTCCTTCCGGCTCGATCAGCTTGCGCACTCTCTGGAAGCCACGGTCCGCACAGGTATAAATACCTTCGTTTTCACCCCAGGCAGTAGCCGGAAGGATTACATCCGCATAAAGCCCGGTCTTATTCATATAGATATCCTGCATTACCACAAAATCACATTTGTCCAGAGCCTCGCGGACCTCTGCAAGGTCAGGATCGGACTGAGCCGGATCTTCTCCGAATATGTAGTATGCGTGGATTCTCTTCTTTTCGTCCTTCTCATGAAGGATTCTGTGAGGCACATGAGTGATCGGGCAGCCAACCTGATCAGAAAGAGGAACGCCCCATGCTTTTTCAAATTTTTCACGGATTTCCGGAACGGTTACATTCTGATAGCCCGGATAGGAGTTTGGAAGAGCTCCCATGTCGCAGGCTCCCTGCACGTTGTTCTGTCCGCGGACCGGACCGATGCCCATGGACGGGCCGCCGAAGTTTCCGGTCATCAGCGCAAGGTTGGCAAGTCCCTTCACAACGTCTACTGCCTGTGTAAACTGACAGACTCCCATACCATAAAGAATCATGGCCGGTTTGGTGGTTGCGTACATTCTTGCCGCCCTGCGAATGGTTTCTGCCGGAATGTGCGTAATAGGCTCTGCATATTCCGGAGTGTATTTTTCATTACTTTCAGGAATTCGTCAAATCCCTTCGTATGTTCATCAATAAACTTTTTATCTGCCAGACCTTCATTCCAGATCACATTTGCCATGGCATTTACAAGAGCAAGGTTGGAACCGCCTTAAGCTGCAGATGAATATCTGAAATACGTGCGGTCTCCGTCACGCGGGGATCTGCACACGATGATCTTCATTCCCGTTTTGTTTCCCCTTACAATGCGTCTTGCCACATAGGTCGGGAATCTGCTCCGTATAGCCGAAGCAAAGTAACAGCCTGCATCCTCGATCTCCGGGATGCCCATTGACATTGCGACCTGAACCTAAAGAATACAGTAGACCCGCTACCCGAAGGCGCATGTCATATTCGGGCGCAGTGATCGACGTTGTTGGTGCCGATGCACGCGCGCATAAATTTCTGCATCAGATAATTGGCCTCGTTTCCTGCTCCTCTGGCAGAGCCTGTTCCCATAATGGAATCCGGGCCGAATTTTTCTTTGATTTCCCCAAGACGTTTCGCTACATAGGAAATTGCTTCCTCCCAGGAAACCTCTACAAGGGGTGATTTTTTTCCGCCTTTACGGATCATCGGTTTACGAAGACGTTTCGTAAGAATCTGGGGATCATTAAGATAATCCCAGCCGTAATGACCTTTCAGACAGAGGGTTCCCGCATTGGTTCTTCCGTCTGCAGGGACTGCTTCCACAATCTGTTTGCATCTGTATCGACTGTGAACATAATCTGGCAGCCTGCTCCGCAATACGCGCAGGTTGTCTGGACTTGTTTTAAAGCCATACTTGTTCCCTCCTAACATAAAAATATATGATGTCTGTTATCCCTGAGATAACTGCTTCTGCATTTTCATATGCAAAAGCTGATGAATCCTCGTTTATATTTTAACATTGTTAATTTTTATTTACAAGAATCCAGCCCTATTTTTTTGTACAAAACAGCCAAATTCTTTTTTCTTTAACCTTAATCTTTGTTAGTTTGAACTATTTTTATCAGAATTTCTGCGCATTTCTCTGTTTCATGGAAGCCAAACACCGGAACTCCCGGAATTTTAAGCTCTGTGTCTGTCACAAGTCCCAGCAAAGTATCCGGCCGGCAGACACTTTTATGGGAAACTTCTCCTCTCACCAGCTCAAACTTGGGATAATCAGAATCCTTCATCCCCTCCAGAAGAATGATATCCGCCTCCGGAAAAAATTCTGCCAGCTCCTCCGCCCGGACATCCTGCTGCTGTTTCACCACCTGCCACTGTCCGGAGGAAAAAATACAGGTTCCGTAAGCGCCTGCCTGACGCATCCGGTAAGTGTCCGTTCCCTCCCGGTCCGCCTGAAATTCATGACCGTCATGCTTGATCACAGCCACCCGGTATCCCTGTCCGGCAAGTTCGGAAATCAGCTTTTCCATAAAAGTAGTCTTGCCGGAATTTTTTACTCCGCTGACTGCTGCAATAAAAGGCTTTCCCGTTCTTTTTACAGCATCCATACAGCCACCTGCTCTCCGGCTTTTACATTTTCCCTGCCCGCCGGGATATCCAGAAGGCAGTTGCAGCCCCGCAAAGTTCCGATTGCGCCTGAAGAAAAAATCCCCTGTGGAAAAGAAACCTTCCCATTCGTATACACAGCCCTCACAAACCTGCGGACTTTACATCTTTTTTCAAAGTCCACTTCCATGATCCCTCTTCTCATTTCCATGGCAAAGGCAGGATCTCCGGTCATAGCTTCCAGCGCAGGGCGCAAAAGCAGTTCCAGATTTGCCATGGCACCAAAGGGATTTCCGGACAGGGAAAGGATCAGGGTCTTCCCATATACGGAAAAATAGTAGGGGTCCCGGGCTGAAGCCGGATCCTCCAGAATAGTTTTTTCTGCTCCGAGAATTTCCAGAGCTCCATGTAAAATATCGTTTTTTCCTACAGAAACACCGCCGGTGGTAACAATAATATCCGCATCCTCTGCCGCTTTTTTCAGTTCTGCTGCCAGACCTGCCTCACTGTCTGCACAATGAGACACTGATTCCGGCTTCACTCCAAGCTCACGAAGCCTGGAAGAAACCATCATCCCATTGGAATCATAGATTTTTCCCGGTTTCAGAGGATTTCCCGGCTGGCAGAGTTCATCTCCTGTGGTAAGCACGCGGATCACCGGTTTCCGGTAAACAGTCACCTCTGTACGCCCGATACCGGACAGGATCCCCTGCTCTGCTAAAAGTAATTCTGGAACCTTTTGCCAGAAGAAGCGAATTCTTTTTATAATCTTCGCCCTGAAAACAATAATTATCCCATGGTTTCTGACTTTTATTAACTTTTACAGTTTCTTCCCCGTAGTCTGTATTCTCCTGCTTTACCGCAGTATCTGCCCCTTCCGGAAAAGGAGCTCCTGTCATGATCCGGTATGCCTCTCCCGGTTTTATGGAAAAAAGCCCCTCCATTATCTCCTGCATAAATGCAGCCTGCCACCTTCAGAACCGCAGGATTTCCCCTGACCGCTCCCCGGATATCCTCAGAGCGCACCGCATACCCGTCTACCGGTGATCTTGGAAACGGAGGATTGTCCAGCTCTGCATAAATATCCTCTGCAAGACAAAATCCATTGGCTTCCTCCACCCTTACTGTTTTTGTATCTGTAATCCTGTCTGCCCGTTTCAGAATTTCCTCCAGGGCATTTTCCAGCAAAATTCCCTCAATCATTTCACCTTCCCCTTTTCCACGTATGCTAAAAGCTCCCTATAATCTTCCGGAGTATTGATATTTCTCATCTTCCATTCCTCTGCGGATGTCCGGAAGGTATCGAATCCCCATGCATCAAGAATCCGAAACACCGGAGCAGAAGTCTTCTCTATCTGTTCTCCAATACAATCAGCCATGCAGACGGGATAAATCCCCATCAAAGGCTCTGTCCGTTCTCCGTGAACAAGCAGAAGAGGTTTCCCGGCGCTGCTTCCCTCTCTTCTGTCCCCAAAGCTTCTGAATTCTCCGGGAGGCCTTTCCCCTAAGCTGTCCTCATGAACCAAAAGCAGCTCCTCCAGCATTTCCACCGGAAGCTGGGGCACATCCACCGGAAGCACCAGACAATAAGGTGTGTCCATGGCTTTCATACAGGCATGGATCCCGCCTAATGGCCCCCGTTCCCGGTAAATATCCGAAACCACATGAATATGCAGGCTGCTTTTTACTTCTCCATTCCGGAAAATGTCCTTTCCCCCATCGTGACCGGATACATAAACCTCCCGGATTCCCAACCTGTCCGCCTTTTTTATCTGACAGGACAAAAACTTTCTCCGTCCATAAGAAGCTCTGCCTTGTCTTCTCCCATGCGGCTGCTTTTTCCGCCGGCCAGAAGAAGAAGAGAATAACATTCTGCCCTGTTTGTTTCTGTTTTCTTCACTGTATTACATCACTTTGCTTATGGATCTGTGTATTCCGTTTGTCTGTCCATACACAAACCCTGTTTATCTTTCCAGTATAAATCTTTTTTTCAGGCATGTATACAGATAATTTCTGTTTTTTAAGATTATTCTCCAAAACAAACAAGCGGTCAGCCTTTAAAGACTAACCGCCATCCGTTTTCAGCTGTTTATCACATTTAAGTGCAGCCCAGTAAATTTCTCCGTATTTGTGACAATAACCGGAGGATTGCCTGCTGTGATTGGATGAATTTATTCTCTGCAGTAACATTCAATCGCCCGGCAAACAAATTCCGCTGTTCCGCAGCCTCCTGCTTTATCAATGTTTTCTGTAAACCTTTGATCTTCCACATACATTCTGCCAAGTTCCGCAAGTATCTTTTCTGAACAGGTATAATAATTGTCTGTAATAAAGCTCTGGAGCTTTTTTACCAGCTACTGTGCCCGGTCAGAATCAGGCGCTTCTGTACGGATTTCTCCAAATTCTGTAAATATGTCCATCATCTGCATCATCGCAGCCTGATATCCCCCTGCATTTCTGTCCTTTGTTTTTTGTTCATATTCCTGATATTCTGCTGTTTTCCCCCAGGCTGCTTTTGCCTCTTTTTTATACTCCTGTATTTTAGTGGTGTCAAATGCTGAAAAATCCATATTTCTTTCTCCGTTCTTCTTTATTCCACAGGCAAGAGCGATCAGATTTTCAAGACGCTGCTTTTTCAGTATAAGAACCTCGATCTGCTGCTCCAGGGCTTTCTGTCTGTCAAAACCGGGCGCATCCATAATCTGTTTAATGTCCTTAAGCGAAAATTCCAGTTCGCGAAATAACAGGATCTGCTGCAGTTTTTCCAGCGCGCTATTGTCATACAGCCTGTATCCTGCCGCCGTATGTTCCGTGGGCTTTAACAGCCCTATTTTATCATAATACTGTAAAGTACGGATACTTACACCGGTCAGACGGCTTACTTCATTTACTGTCATCATCTTTCTGTTCCTCCTGTGTGGTGATTACAGAATAAACTATTACGCAGGGTCAGAGTCAAGGGGTTTATTTAAGATTTATATTCTGTTTCAACAATAAATGACCTTTCATTTCTCCTGTACTTTCAATATCACCGGCAAACACCGCTGATACTCCTCAACAACATTCCAGCAGTTATAATGCCCTTCACCCTCTCCTGTCTTCTGCATTTTTACGAAGTCCCAGCCACAATGTAATAAAAAACACTGTAAATACCAGCATTCCCACGGTCGTGGACTCCTGGGCAAACTTTGTTGTCAGATTCAGCTTTGCCTGTTCTGCGCCAACCTGCTGAACTGCGCCTGAAAACCGTTCCAGCGCCCAGTCTGTTTTCAGAAGGTAATAGTAGATCATTCCAATATAAACCGTAAGATCGCCTGCTATGATCCCCCCATACACACGTAAGGATTTTTTCCATGAAAAAATTTTCTTTTTTGCCACAAAATAATATAAAAACACTATCACGCCACTGCCAAAAATCAGCAGTTCCAGTTCCATAACAAACACTGAAATCACAGCATTTCCGCTGTTCATATTGATTATTATCTGCTCTGTAAAAACATCGGCAGCTGTTTTTATCAAAGCTGCTGCCCCTCCGAACAGCCCCGCCTGAAGGATCACCTTAAAATAACTGTCAACATTTTCCATATACTCTCTTATTGCCACATAGAGGCTTCCTGCATAAAGAAGCCACCATACAAATGAAATAAAAAATGATTCGTCAAAATATCCCCAGACCATGTAGGGGATACGCACAGTCACTCTGGAAAACACACCGAAAAATATGGTTGCCGTTACAGCAATTACAGCATCTCTGCTTTTACTCATAGCATTCCCTCCCGGACTTTATTTTTGTATGTTTACTGCTCTGCTTCTTCCATTTCTCTGACCAGATAATCAAATCCTGTTCTATAGTCTTTTTCTCTGTATACCGCAACACCTCCGGCCTCTAATTTCTGTAAAACTTCCTCCTGTTTTTTATCTTTTGGTTCATAAACAATTAATTTCAGGGAAGGAAGCTCTGCCAAAACCTCCAGATTCTCCACAGAAACCTCGTACAGATTTACTGCTTCCAGTTTTCTCAGTTCAGACAAGACAAAAATATCAGTAAAGGGATTATAAGCCAAATCTAAAATACGAAGATTTTTCATATTTCTCAGCCCACGGATATTTTTGATAATGTTATAATTAATATCCAGTTCTTCTATCTGCCTGCATTCTGAAAGAAAGTCCAGATCTTCAAAATAATCAAAATATGTCAGGCTTAATTTTCTCAGCTTTTTCAGCTGCGGAAGCGTTTCCTCCAGCATATTTGTAATTCCGCCTCTGTACTTCTGAAATTCTTCCTTTTCCTCATCTGTCATACTGCCTGTGTCATACGTCAGATGCAGTTCTTCCAGATTTGGAAATAATTCCAGATCTTCCAGCGTCTCAAAACGCCCGGAAGTGTCTGTTACATAAAAGCTTTTGATCCGGTCTGCTTCTTCCTTCAGCACGCTTCCTCTTCCTGAATCCAGAAGATAAAGCGTCTGTATTTCCATATTTTTATCCTGGAATTTTACGCATTTACTGTCATACCAGAAACGCAATGCCAGAAGACCTGTTACCAGGATAATCAGACCAATGGAACAATACGTTGTTTGTTTCTTCACCAGCTCTCCTCTCGAATTTTAATCCGCTGTATATTTTCTGAATTTTTATTTTATATGATTATATCATCCAAAAATTCATCTGTCATTATTTATTTTCCAGATTGTTATTGAACCTAAAATGCAAAAATTTCCACTTCGTATAGCAGAATTTATCTTGCACAAATGGGTTTTCGTTTATCATACGAAAAATTCCTCACCATTTCTGCCTTGATCATCCTGTACCAAAATCCCAGGACATACACAAACAGGCTGCCATATCTCTGTGAACCAGAGCCGGCAGCCTGCTTTTTTTTAATATGATTTGCCAATATTTACTTCTTTGTGATGAATCCTTTTGCTTTCAGAGTCTCTGCGCAGAGAACAGCTCCGCCTGCAGCGCCTCTTACTGTATTGTGGGACAGACCTACAAATTTGTAATCGTATACGGTATCCTCACGGAGACGTCCAATGGAAACTCCCATTCCGTTCTCATAATTTACATCCTCTGTTACCTGAGGACGGTTGTCTTCCTCAAGATACTGGATAAAGTGCTTCGGTGCGCTTGGAAGCTCAAGCTCCTGAGGAACGCCGCTGAAGTTTTTAAGGGCTTCGATCAACTGCTCTTTCGTAGGTTTCTTGCGGAATTTTACAAAAACAGCTGCTGTATGGCCGTTCAATACCGGTACACGGATGCACTGGCAGGTGATCACCGGTTCCTGAGCAGGAACGATCACACCATCCTCAATTTTGCCCCACAGTCTCAGCGGCTCTTTCTCGCTCTTCTCTTCCTCGCCGCCGATGTACGGAATAATGTTGTGTTCCATTTCCGGCCAGTCCTTAAAGGTTTTTCCGGCGCCGGAAATTGCCTGATATGTAGTAGCCACTACTTCATATGGCTCAAATTCTTTCCATGCAGTAAGAACCGGAGCATAGCTCTGAATGGAGCAGTTTGGTTTTACTGCGATAAAGCCCCTTGTTGTACCAAGACGTTTCTTCTGGAATTCGATTACGTCAAAGTGTTCAGGGTTGATTTCCGGAACAACCATCGGAACGTCCGGTGTCCAGCGGTGAGCGCTGTTGTTGGAAACAACCGGAGTTTCTGTTTTTGCGTACTCTTCCTCAATAGCCTTAATCTCGTCCTTGGACATATCTACAGCAGAGAAAACAAAGTCAACAGTTGCTGCAACCTTCTCTACCTCATTTACATTCATTACAACAATATTTTTTACTGCTTCCGGCATCGGAGTATCCATTTTCCATCTTCCGCCTACAGCCTCTTCATAGGTCTTGCCTGCGCTTCTCGGGCTTGCTGCAAGTGTAACAACCTCAAACCACGGATGATTTTCCAGAAGAGAAATAAATCTCTGTCCTACCATTCCGGTAGCTCCTAAAATACCGACTCTCAGTTTCTCGCTCATAATAATCGCTCTCCTCACTTTATGTCTTTGTATTGCATACATTTGTCGTTCTTGTAAATACTATAACACTTTTTGGAAAAATGCAAGTGTTTTTCTTATGTATCAATGATTTTGAAGATATTCCTGATTAGCTCTGATCACCTGTTCCATCACCTCTGAACCGGGCGCGCCGTAGGTGCAGCGTTTTTCCACACAGGTTTTCATGCTGATGGCTTCATAGATGTCTTTTTCAAAAACAGGGCTGATCTCCTGATAAGCTTCAAGAGGCAGCTCATCCAGAGAAATTCCCCGGTCAATACAGGTCAGTACCAGCCGTCCCACAATACCGTGAGCATCGCGGAAAGGAACACCGTGATTTACAAGATAGTCCGCTGCGTCTGTAGCATTTGTAAATCCGTTCTTTGCGCTGGCTTCCATGACATCCTTACGAAATTCCATGGTGGACACCATTCCTGTAAACAGGGCAAGACAGCCTTTTACCGTATCAATGGCATCAAAGGTCAGCTCCTTGTCCTCCTGCATGTCTTTATTGTAGGCCAGAGGAATCCCCTTCATGGTTGTGAGAACAGACATCAGCGCGCCGTACACACGGCCTGTTTTTCCGCGGAGAAGCTCCGCAATATCAGGATTCTTTTTCTGAGGCATAATACTGCTGCCTGTGCTGTATGCATCGTCAATTTCCACAAAACGGTACTCATTGGAGTTCCAGAGGATGATCTCCTCAGAAAAACGGCTGAGATGCATCATCACTGTAGACAGAGCAGACAGAAGCTCGATCACATAATCCCGGTCTGACACAGAATCCATGCTGTTTCTTGTAGGCTCATCAAAGCCCAGAAGCTCTGCTGTATATTCCCGGTCAAGAGGATAAGTGGTTCCTGCCAGCGCCCCCGCTCCGAGAGGACAGGTGTTCATTCTTTTTCGGATATCTGCCATGCGGCTTCTGTCTCTCCGGGAACATCTCAAAATATGCTCCCACATGATGAGCCAGAGTTACCGGCTGCGCTTTCTGTAAATGAGTAAAGCCCGGCATGTAGGTATGGATATTCTCTTCCATGATCTTCTGAAGAGCCACAAGAAGCTCTTTTAAAAGACCGTCAATAGCGTCAATTTCATCTCTTGTATACAGCTTCATATCCAGAGCCACCTGATCGTTGCGGCTTCTTCCGGTGTGAAGCTTTTTGCCCGGATCACCGATCCTGTCAATCAGATTTGCTTCCACAAAGCTGTGGATATCCTCATACTCGGAAGTGATCTCAAGCTTCCCGGATTTTACATCTTCCAGGATTCCTTCCAGACCTTCCAGGATCTGATCCCGCTCTTTTTCTGTGAGGATTCCCTGCTTTGCCAGCATTTTTACATGAGCCCTGCTTCCTCTGATATCCTGCTCATAAAACTTCTGATCAAAAGAAATCGAAGCATTAAAGTTATAAACAAGCTGATCCGTTTCCTTTGTAAAACGGCCTCCCCATAACTGTGCCATAATAATTACTCCTCATTTCTGTATAATATTAATAATTAACCATTCAGCAACTGCTTTCCCGCATCAAATAACGCCCTGCATTCACAGTGTTTCCGGCTGATTGCTACCAGTATATCACACTTTTTCCAAAAATCAAACAAAAAGAATATTTTTTGCATATTTATTCATTTCTGTCTCTTTTTGAAAATACACAGCCACAATAATCCTGACGGTACAGATGATGTTCTCCGGACAGCTCAATGGAACGCTTGTAGCCGTTTTTTTCTTGAAATCAGAAGGAAGATGGGCCACTCCGTAAATCTCTGCCAGCTCTTCTCCGATTTCATTTATTTTAGGCGCATTTTTCAGAGGACTGATGGACAAAGTGGTTGTAAAATAATCATAACCGCCTTCCTTTGCCAGCTTCGCCGCCTCCTCCATGCGGAGACGATAACAGCGAAAACACCGCTCTCCTCCTTCGGGAACCTGCTCCAGCCCTTTTGCCATCCGGAAAAAGATCTGAGGATCATAGGTTCCCTCAACCAGCTTTACCGGATGAATAAAATTCATTTCTCCGATCATGCGGCGGATCTCCTCCACCCTTTTTTCGTACTCCTCCTTTGGAGAAATATTTGGATTATAAAAAAAGACTGTGATCTCAAAATATTTGGACAGATATTCCAGTACATAGCTGGAGCAGGGCGCACAGCAGCTGTGAAGAAACAGCCGGGGCACCTTGTTTTCTTTTTCAAAACCAGTGATCAGAGCGTCCAGCTCTCTCTGATAATTTCTGTTGTTCATGTAAAGTTCTTTACTCCTTATAAATCAGTTAAATTTTCAGCAGACAACAGCAGCACCTTCCACAAAAGCCGTTTTGTTCTGCCGTTGATATCCCTCTTTCTTATGGGTCATATTTTATCCCTTTTTACAGGCAGCGTCAACAAAAACAACTGCTGTATGGCGGCGTAAATTTACTGTAGGAATTATAGTGGCAGAAACTGCCGGATGTGTTTCAGATATATCAGTTCAATTCAATACCTTTTTATACTATACTTCCTTTGTTTTCTTCTTGCAAGTCCTTTACTTTTATAATCCCCAGATATGCGCATGAAACCATGCATACTTTTTCACTTCTGTACTGACACTGTGGTTTATGCTCTCTATATATTTCCCGAGCTTATTGTGACGATGTCTCTCCCATC
>ENA-OQKD01000209-OQKD01000209.1-human-gut-metagenome-genome-assembly--contig:-NODE-209-length-16274-cov-4.312256_pt1 | contig 16274 bp, 14 predicted proteins | sample MGYA00242775_ERZ504792 | MGnify/ENA primary metagenome ERZ504792 (study PRJEB26092, sample SAMD00036401) | human gut metagenome | host: Homo sapiens | study: EMG produced TPA metagenomics assembly of...
ATGATTTTTTGAGTTAGAAGAACCAGAAGTGCTTGTACAGGAGAAAAATGCAGAACAATCTGCGGAAGAAGTGGAGAAAAAGCCAGAAGAAGCTCAAAAGCCAGTAAAGAAGATACTTTATCCGGAAGCCTGGACATATAATTTTGGAGAGTCTACAAATAGAACAGTATTTTTACAGAGAGTGGCATATAGAGGAAACTGGGATATACTGCGCCCTGCAACAACTGTTGAAGGGATGGAGATTATAACCAGAGAAGTTCTTGATGATCTGTTGGAGTCAGCAGAGAAATTGATAGATAAAATGAGGTGTGCTAATTATGCATGATACAGCGGAGTATACGGACGAAAAAGAAATTGTTGATCAGAAAGCAATCGAGTTGGCAAAGGATTTTAGTTATGAGGGGTATCAGGTTGTCAGACGAGAACTGTTTGCTCATTTAAGGGAACCGGCTGTCGTGATCCGGAGAGATAGTGTGACATTTAATACAGCCTGCATCGCTGGTTTAGAGGATGCAGTTTACATACAGATACTTGTGAACCAGGATAATAAGAGAATGGTTGTCCGAAAATGTGAGGAAAATGATAAAGATGCACTTCGTTGGTGTGTGGCAAAGCCAGATAAGCGTAAAAGCAGAAAAATGACAAACAAAATCTTCTCTGCAATGATGTATGAAATGATGGGATGGAATCTGGATTGCCGATATAAGATTTTGGGACACAAGATTACTTTTGAAGATGAAACAATTTATGTGTTTGACTTGATGGAAACGGAGATATTCCTGGATATTAAAGGGAAAAGTAGCGAAAAAAGACACAGAAAGTCAGACTACTATTGAAAATGCTAATAATATAGAAGAAACAGCATCAAGTGATACAGATACTGAATGTTCAGCAGAAGAAATAAAGAGAAAGAACCGTATACCATTTTATCCAAAGGAATGGAAAGATTCTTTTGGTTTACCAGTGGAAGAACATAGGAAAGCACTGGAAATAAATATGCTGGATGGTTATGCAGAATTTACAACAGGAAAATAGACAAAGGGGAAAGTCTGCCCTAAAGATGGGAGGTATCAGTGTGCAGGAACATAATATTGTGATACCAGGGATTTCGCTATGCCAAAAATGGGGGAAAATACGGATTTTTCATTCAACGATAGTGGCATTGGGCGAACCAAAGTACATACGATTTTTGTTTAACCCTGAAAAGCGGGGATTGGTGGTACAGGCATGTGCCAGAAAAGAAGCAGAGTGTTTTCGTGTGCCTAAATATAACCCGGAAAATTGGGAATTTAAGATCAGCAGTGTGCCAATGCTGCGAATGATATGGAAAACGTGCGAATGGGATACAGAAAAGACGTATCGTTTGACGGGTATATGCCATTCAGAGTACAATCTGGTGGAATTTGATATGAAGCAGGCAACGGTGCTGACAGTGGAAGAATTTTAAGAAAACAGCGTAAAATAGGGACTTCTGAGAGATCAGAGGTTCTTTTTTTGTGCTGTTTTTGAGGGTGATTGCATGGTGTGGTGATGAAAAATTTTCTCTGAAAAAAAGTTGTTTCTATCTTTACATCAGGAGGCAACATGAGTATCATAGGTCCTCGTCCAGGTCTGTGGAACCAGGACGTTCTGACTGCTGAAAGAGATAAATATGGTGCAAATGATGTGAAGCCAGGTCTGACAGGATGGGCTCAGATCAATGGTCGTGATGAACTTGAAATTTCAGAGAAGGCAAAACTGGATGGCGAATATGTAAAGAACATGGGACCTGTTATGGATGCAAAGGTGTTCCTCGGTTCTTTGCATGTATTCGGTAAGGATAACTCCGTTGTTGAGGGCGGTACAGGTGAGATGAAGAAACAAGATAAAAAGAGAGTTGCGGTTCTATCAAGTCATACACCATCACTGTTTTGGTTCAGAATGGATATGATGAAGCGATTCCAAGAGTGCGGGTATGAAGTATTTGCATTGGGCGATCAGGACGAATCTGAATGGAAGGATAAGTTCGCTGAACAAGGTGTTACATATAAGCAGATTAAGGTGGAGCGAAATGGTGTAAATCCTGTCCATGATTTAGCGACTTTGACTTCCATCAAAAAAGTGCTTGCTGAGATTAAGCCTGAAAAGCTGTTCACCTTCCAAGCAAAAACCATTATTTATGGTGGTATAGCTGCCAGTTTGCTTGGCATTAAGGAAGTCTACCCGTTGGTTGCCGGAATGGGCTCTGTGTTCCTCAAGGATGATATCAAAACAAAAGTGATTCGTCAGATCATGATAGCGGAGTACAAAACGGCTATGAGAAATAGTCCAACCGTATTTTTCCAGAATCATGATGATGAAAAAATTTTCAAAGACAATCATATAGTGACGAAACAGAACGTAGTTTTAATCCCTGGCTCTGGTGTGAATTGCCAGAAGTTCACGGTAACAGAAATGCCAGAAACTTTTGGTTTCCTTTGCATTAGCAGATTGATACGAGATAAAGGTGTTTACGAGTATTTAGAGGCTTGTAAGAAGATTAAAGAAAAGTATCCAGAAATTAGATGCTTGTTAGTTGGTCCATACGACACTAATCCTTCGGCACTTAAGCCCGAAGAATTGAAGCCATTTATTGATGACGGAATAATTGAATATTTTGGGGAACAAGAAGATGTTCGTCCATATTTGGAGCAGTGTACGGTATTTGTTTTGCCGTCTTATAGAGAGGGAACACCGAAGACGAATTTGGAAGCAATGGCAAGTGGCCGTGCAATTATCACAACTGACGCACCCGGTTGCCGTGAGACTGTAGTTGATGGAGAAAACGGATATCTTGTACCTGTGAAAAATGTGGATTGCATTGTCGAAAAGATGGAATATTTGATCAACAATCCGGATGTAGCAGTGTCTATGGGACTTAAAGGAAGAGCGAAAGTGGAGAGTACTTTTGATGTTGAGATAGTCAATCAAAAAATTTGTGATGCTATGGGAATGAGTTTGGAACATGTTATGGTGGAGTAATTCACTGTAACTTCAGTCTTATAAAATATCGAATGAAAGAGGTAGTGAAAAATGTTTACTAATTTATATGAAAGAATTACTGCTGGCGAGGAGAAAATCTCCCTGGTTGGTTTAGGTTATGTTGGTATGCCTATTGCAATTGAATTTGCAAAGCGTGGCGTAAAAGTTGTTGGCTATGATTTGAATAAAGCAAAAATCGAGCTGTACAAAAACGGAATTGATCCGACTCGTGAAGTTGGTGATAAGGCAATCAAGGCTTCTACTGTTGAATTTACTTCTGATGAAGTAGATTTGAAAAATGCAAAATTCCACATTGTTGCAGTTCCTACTCCTGTAAATGATGACCATACTCCTGATCTTACCCCGGTAGAAGGTGCAAGTGAGATTCTTGGACGTAATCTGACAAAGGGATCTATCGTTGTATTTGAATCTACTGTTTATCCTGGTGTAACGGAGGATGTGTGTGTTCCGATTCTGGAGCGTGAGTCTGGTCTGAAGTGCGGTATCGATTTCAAGATTGGTTACTCTCCTGAACGCATCAATCCTGGCGACAAGGTACATCGTTTAAATACCATTACCAAGATTGTTTCTGGCATGGATGAGGAAACTCTGGACTGCGTTGCAAAGGTTTATGAAATCGTTGTTGATGCAGGTGTACATCGTGCAGAGAACATCAAGGTTGCTGAAGCTGCAAAGGTTATCGAAAACAGCCAGCGTGACATCAACATTGCTTTCATGAATGAGCTCTCCATCATCTTCAATAAGATGGGAATCGATACACAGTCTGTACTTAGAGCAGCAGGCACTAAGTGGAACTTCCTGAATTTCTATCCTGGTCTTGTTGGTGGTCATTGCATTGGTGTTGACCCTTACTATCTGACCTATAAGGCGGAAATGTTGGGTTACCACAGCCAGATCATTTTGTCTGGCCGCCGTATCAACGATGACATGGGTAAATATGTTGCTGAGAGCACTGTCAAAAAGCTGATCGCTTCTGGCAAGGCTGTTCGTAATGCTAAAATCGTAATCCTCGGCTTTACTTTTAAGGAGAATTGTCCTGATACCCGTAACAGCAAGATTATCGATATTGTAAATGAACTCCGTGAGTATGGCATTGAGCCTCTCATTGCTGATCCTACTGCAGATGCAGAAGAAGCAAAGAAACTGTACGGTGTTGAATTTGTTGATATGAATACTATTAGCAATATGGATGCAGTTATCCTGGCTGTTGCACACACCGAGTTCAAATCCCTGTCTATGACCGACATCGATAAGCTATATGGTGAAGGTCAGAAGATTATGATTGATGTCAAGGGTCTCTTGAATCGTAAAGAGTACGAAGATGCAGGCTACTGCTATTGGAGACTGTAATTTTAAAGAGAATAAGCTGGCTCTCTTAGGGAAGTCAGCCAATATGAAAGGTGATTGTTATGGGATATAAACATTTAAAATTTCCAGAGGGTTCTCTGTTTTTGGTAACCGGTGCGGCGGGTTTTATTGGTTCTAACTTGTGTGAAGCTATTTTAGAGATGGGTTATCGTGTGCGTGCTTTAGATGATCTTTCTACTGGCAAACAGAAGAACATTGATATGTTCTTGGATAATCCGAATTATGAGTTTATCAAAGGTGACATTAAGGACTTGGATACCTGTATGAAAGCCTGCGAGGGTGTAGATTATGTTCTGAATCAGGCTGCCTGGGGTAGCGTTCCTCGTAGTATCGAAATGCCTTTGTTCTACTGTGCCAATAACATCCAGGGTACATTGAATATGCTGGAAGCTGCTCGCCAGAAGGGTGTTAAGAAGTTTGTATATGCATCTTCTTCCTCTGTTTATGGCGATGAGCCTGTGCTTCCTAAGAAGGAAGGCCGTGAAGGTAACCTGCTTTCTCCTTACGCTGTTACCAAAATGTGTGACGAAGAGTGGGCAAAGCAGTACACTCGTCATTACGGTTTAGACACATATGGCATGAGATACTTTAATGTTTTCGGTCGTCGTCAGGACCCGGACGGTGCTTATGCGGCAGTTATTCCTAAATTCTTAAAGCTGCTGCTCAACGGTCAGGTTCCTACTATCAATGGTGATGGTAGACAGAGCCGAGACTTTACTTATATTGAGAATGTTATCGAGGCAAATTTGAAGTCTTGTTTGGCTTCTTCCGAAGCCGCTGGACAGGCTTTCAATATTGCATATGGTGGTCGTGAGTATCTGATTGACATTTATTACGGCTTAACAAAAGCACTGGGTGTGGATATTGAGCCTAACTTCGGGCCTGATCGTGCTGGCGACATCAAGCACAGCAATGCTGATATCAGCAAAGCCAAGGAACTGTTAGGATACGATCCTGATTGGAGCTTTGAGCGTGGCATTGAGGCTGCGATTGAGTGGTATAAGGAGAATTTGTAAAAAGGAGTGAATATATCATGAGCTGTCCAAAGGTTACAGTAATAATTCCAGTATATAAAGTAGAGAAGTATCTAAGGGGCGCGGTACAGTCTGTGATAGATCAGACGTATAAGAATATAAACATCATTTTAGTTGATGATGGCTCACCTGATAATTGCCCTCAAATTTGTGATGAACTTGGCGAAAAACATGATAATATCACCGTTATCCATAAAGTGAATGGAGGTTTATCATCTGCACGTAATGCGGGGTTTAGATTCCATTAATAATACAGATTATGTTCTTTTCTTGGATTCAGATGATAAATTACCGAAAGAGGCTATCGAAGGTCTTGTAAAAGAAGCTGAAACGAATCACGCAGACATAGTCATTCCTGACCGATATGTGAAAGTGTTTGAAGAGTCCGGAAGGGAAGAAATTGCATATCATTTCCCGAAAGAAATGTATAGAGAAAATGCCCAGGATTTTGTATTAGATGTAGTAATGGAACAAGGCCGTGCGTGGCGTGCATCTGCAGTTTTATATTCTTATAAAACAATAAATACAGCAAATGCTAGATTTCCACTGGGAAGAATTGCTGAAGATGTAAGCTTTAATTTCATCATAATGACTGCAGCATCTACCATAGCTATTTATCCTTACTCTACTTTAAGAGTGTTAAAACACAGTGGAAGTATTACTGCAACATTTCAGAAGAATTTTGAAAAAGACATATGGTATATCGATGAGCAGGCGCGCGAGTTTCTGAAACGAAATAATAGATATGATGAAAAAGGCATTGAAAAAGCGGATGCTTTACTGTGCAGAAATATTGTAGTCTATCTTATTGATATTATGTCTCATAAAAATTTTATGAATTATAGAGATAAGAAGAAAAAAGCGAAATCTCTTCTTTCTGCACCTGAGGCAAGAAATGTTGTAAGAAGCAAACACAATATACCATATTTTGAAAAGAAAAAGTAAGGATGCTCTTTAGAGTAGTATATTGGATGCTACAGCATAATATGGACGCAGTGGTTTTTAAATTACTTTCGTTAGTTTAGGAGTGTTTCGTATGAAAATACTTGTTATATCAAATACTCCTTGGTCAGTGGATAATAGTTTTGGAAATTCTTTTAGCAACATTTTTGAGGGTATTCCAGACTTGAAATTTGCAAACATATATTGCAGACCGGGAGCCCCTAAGAATGATTTGGATATGACGTATTACCAAATCACAGAAAAGTCATTAATTAAGAATTTACTGAACAAAAGCAATCCATCAGGACGAATTGTGCAACAAGAAAAAGAAGAAGTGATTGAAACAAGCCCGATTAATGGGTTTGACCAAGCAAGAAAAATGCGATGGCAGATTATGTTCTGGATGCGAGACCTTGTGTGGAAAATTGGAAAGTGGTGGACTCCTGACTTAAGAGCATTTATAGATGATTTTAAGCCAGACATAATTTTTCAGCCGGTATACTATTCAAACTACCTAACAGAAATCGCCCTAAAAGTAAAAGAATATACGGATGCTCCGATGCTTGGTTATATCTCTGATGATTGTTATACTTTGAGGCAGTATAGATTCTCTCCATTATATTGGATCGATCGTCTGGTAAAGAGGAAAAAAGTAAAAGCTGTCATAGAAAAATGCGATGTTCTTTATGTTATCTCTGGAATTCAAAAAGAAGAATATCAGAAACTATTTACACCACCGTGTAAAGTTTTAACGAAATGTGCTGATTTTACAAAAGAAAGACCAAAATGGAAGATTCCTGAAAAAGAGATAAGACTGATTTTTGCTGGAAATATAGGTACTGGTCGTTGGAGATCACTAGCTTTGATATCAAATGCAATAGAAAAATTAAATTCTGGGGATCAAAAATTCATTTTTGATATTTACACCCCGACACCTCTTACAGCTGAGATGGAGAAAGCTCTGAGAAAAAATGGAACTACCGTTCATAAACCAGTCAATTATGAAAAAATAATCGAATTGCAGGAGCAGGCAGATGTTCTTGTGCATGCGGAAGGACTATCTCTCAAGAGTCGAATGGAAGTGCATCAGTCTTTTTCTACTAAGTTAGTAGACTTTTTTGCGATGGGAAAATGTATACTTGCAATAGGCTGTGACGATGAGGCTTCTATTAAACATTTGATTGATAATGATGCCGCATTAGTAGCTGGAAGCGAAAAAGAAATAGGTGAAATTCTTTCCAATCTTTCTAAGAATAAAGAATTGTTAGCTGTATATGGAGAAAAGGCTTATAGCTGTGGCAATCAACATCATTTGAAGAGCAACATGCAACAGATGATTGTGGAAGATTTGAATAATTCCGTAGGTAAAAAATAGGTGATTGGTATTAGGAGATGTATTGATCCATGTAGCAATACGATGAAAGGAAATTGTGAAAAATGAAAATTGTTCAGATTAATGCTGTTTATGAGTACAGTAGTACAGGTAGAATTGTTAAAGAGCTGAGTAATTACATATCGAGCAAAGGGCATGAGTCATATGTATTTTGTACCAATACAGCAGATTCTGAGAATAACGTTTTCTGTGTAGGAACGAAACTAGGCAGAAAAATACACGGTATCCTTTCACGAATTACTGGATTACAAGGGTATTTTTCGACCATTTCCACAAAAAAGTATTGAAACAATTATCAAGGATTTCTCCGGATATTGCACATCTGCATAATCTACATGCGAACTATATTAATGTAAACTTACTGTTGGACTATTTGATAGAAAAACAAATTCCAGTAGTCATTACACTACATGATTGTTGGTTTTTTACTGGACATTGTTGTCATTACTTGGAAGATGGATGTGATAGATGGAAAACGGGTTGTGGTAATTGTCCTGCCAAACACAAATGGAATAAAAGTTGGTTCTTTGATCAATCAGGAAAAGTGTATTCTGACCGTTTGAAGAGATATGAAAAATTAAAGTCTTTGACTGTTGTAGGAGTTTCGGATTGGATTACTAATGAATCAAAACTATCTATGTTCAAAAACAAGAGTGAGTTTTGCAGAATTTATAACTGGATTGATTTGAACCAATTTTCTCCTAAAGCACACGAAGTGAATAAAAGAAAACGGATATTGTCTGTATCACAAAGTTGGTCAGATATTAAGGGACTTTCTGATATTATTAATATAGCACAAGTCACTCCTGAATTTGATTTTGTAATGGTGGGTGAGATGCCAAGCAATATTGCATTGCCTGATAATGTAAAAGCTGTTGGAGTTATTAATAATTTAGAGAGTCTTGTAGCTGAATATCAAAATGCGGATTTGTTCCTCCACCTTTCGTATCAAGAGACTTTTGGCAAAGTTATAGCTGAGTCGTTAGCTTGTGGCACTCCTGCGGTTGTGTATGATGTTACAGCAATGCCTGAACTGATTGGGGATGGATGTGGAGCTGTTGTTTCATTAGGAGATTGGAAAGCTGCTAGCGATGCTATTCAGAAAGTAGAGCACTACAGAAGAGATAAATGTAGAAAATATGCAGAGGAAAACTTTGATATGAATAAGCTGCTGCAACAATGGCTTGATTTATATAACTGTATAAAGTCAACTTCGGAGGGAAATAGTTAATGTTTTGGTATTTACTAAATATTATTATTATAGTGTTAGTCTGGCTTTGGCCGGTAAACATAAATTGCCGTGATGAGAATACCTATTGTTTATATAATAAGATAAGAACGAAGCGAACTTGCATTATTGGTACTATCAATTGGATTATTCTTTCAGGCTTTCGCAGTTGGGAGATTGGACCTGATACTCTAGCATATAAATTGTATCGCTTTGACAGAACCTTAGATAGAAGTTGGGCAGAGATTTTTGCTGACTTTGTTCTAAAATATAAATTAGGCGAGGAAATAAAGGATCCGGGATATCCTGTATTAGAAAAAATCTTTCAATTATTCTCATCGGATTACCAATTGTGGTTAGTAGCTATTGCTGTAATGTTTTTCGTTCCTTTGGGCATTGTGATTTACAAATACTCAACTAATGCAGCTATAAGTTATATTCTGTTTTCCACATTGTTTTATTCATTTTTTGCTATCACTGGACATAGACAGACTATAGCAACTGCTATTGTGGTTTTAATCGGGATAAAATATATAAAGGAACGTAAGCTAATTCCATTTTTATTATTGGAGTTAGTGGCTTCTACAATCCACATGTCAGCGTTATGTTTTCTACCATTCTATTGGTTGTCAAAAATAAAAATCAATACAAAATCCCTAACTATATACTGGATTGGTATTATAGTAGCGTATTTGGGAAGAAATCAATTTTTGACATTATTACAGAGATTGATTGGGTACGAGGAATATGTTCAAGCAGAAGGAGCTAGAGCGGGAACTTTTTTATATCTTTTAATATTGTTGGCAATTATAGTTACGGTTTTTTTATCAAAGGTTTGATGTTGAAAATCAAATTACACGAATAGCAATTAATGCACTTATGATTGCTTGCGTTTTTTCTCCACTTCTGTTGATCAATCAGTCGTGTATGCGTGTAATTCAGTACTTTAGTCTGTTTTTGTTGATACTCTTACCAGATGTGTTTGATTTATTTGAACCAGGAAGAAGTCGGAATATATCTATATTTATTGCGTCTGCTTTAATGATTATTCTTTTGATAAGTAATAATCCAGTTTATAATTTTGTATTTCTATAAAAAGTATTGCTCAGAAAATTAGAATCGAGATAAATGACTCAAGTTATAGATTAGTGAGGAGAAGAATACATAATGAAAAAAGTTGTTAATATTAAAAGTGAAAAGAAGAGTAAAATAGATATAGCCGTACTAATGATCTTTTTTTCAAGAGACAAACAGTTTGGTCAGGTATTTGAGCAAGTTGCGTTAGCTCGTCCGTCCATTTTATATTTGTATCAAGATGGGGCACGTGCAGGTAGAGACGATGATGTTATCGGAATTGAAAAGTGCCGAAAAATCGCTGATTCGATAGATTGGGAATGTGAGGTTCATTATTGGTATCAGGAGGAGAATATAGGTTGCGATCCTTCAGAATACTTGTCTCAAAAATGGATGTTCTCTGAACAGGAAATGGGAATCGTATTAGAGGATGATGATGTTCCATCGCAGAGTTTCTTCCCATTTTGCAAAGAATTATTGGAACGATATAAAGATGATTATAGAATTAACATTATATGCGGCATGAACACTTATGACATTGCTAAACACACGCAGGATAGTTATTTGTTCACTAAAAAAGGATCTATCTGGGGTTGGGCATCTTGGCGTAGAGTTATTGACACGTGGGATGGTGAGTACACATGGCTAAACGATGAGGATAAGAAATCGATTATTGCAAAAAATATGGGGCAAAAGGAATTTGATATTTGGATTCCACATGTTGAAGCCCATGCAAAGACTGGTAAGGCACATTATGAATCTATTAATGGGGCAGCTATGTTTTTGTATAACAGAATCAATATCGTGCCTAAGTACAATATGATTTGTAATATAGGAATTGCAGCAGAATCAACTCATTCTGTGAATGATATTAGAATCTTGCCAAAAGGAATTCAAAAGTTAATGTATAAAGAGACACATGAGATTGAATTTCCATTGAAGCATCCTGACATAATTGAAATAGATCCTGTTTACGAAAAATTAAATAAAATTTCAGTTCTTAAGAATTTTTGCTATACTATAGAATCTTTTGTAAGAAGTATAGTGTATTTAGGAATCGGTGAAACCTTTAAGAGGATAAAAAGAAAGTTAAATAAATTGCAAAAAAGGGGATAGAAATGGAAAAACGACAATATTTCGGCGGTGCTATGATTTCATACATAGCAATAATTTTTAATGTTGTACTAGGGCTTTTATATACCCCTTGGATGGTTGGAAAAATAGGTCAGTCCAGTTATGCTTTATACACAATTGCTAATTCTGTAATAAGCATCTTTATGATTGATTTTGGTCTAAGTGCAGCTGTTTCTAGATTTGTAGCTAAATATCGTGCAGAAAATGAAGACTCTAAATCAAATAAACTACTTGGCTCCGTTACCATTTTATATATATTAATTGACATTCTGATTTTTATAATACTAATGGTTATATACTTGAATATCGCCACGATATATAAGGGGTTAAGTTTTGATGAGTTAAAAGTTTTAAAAAGATTGTTTGTTATCGTCGCAATTTATAGCTTACTGGCATTTCCATTTACCCCATTAGGCGGAATTATTACTGCATATGAAAAATTTATTCACTTAAAATTGTGTGATTTTATTTACAAAATATTGACAGTCGTTTTCGTAATTATTGCATTGCTACACAATTACGGTGTTGAAGCTGTTGTTTTGGCAAGTGTATTTAGTGGCATATGCGCTATTATCTTAAAGCTGTTTATAATTTATAAAAAAACACCAGTTCGCTATTGCTTTACCTGGGTAGACAAAAAATTATTGAAAAGCATTTTCACGTTTTCAGTGTGGATGACGGTTTCTAGTATAGCACAAAGATGTGTATTTAATATAGCGCCGTCTGTGTTGGCCTATACATCTAGCAGTAAAGAAGTAGCTTTGTTTGCACCAGCAAATACTTTGGAAGGCTATTTTTATATGATTGCAGCCGCAGTAAATGGAATGTTTTTAGCTAAAATTTCAAAATTGATAGCGGATTCTAAAGAGCATGAAATTGTTAATTTGATGATAAATGTTGGAAAGTATCTAAACTATTCTCATGGGATTTATATTGGTTGGGTTTTATTTGTGTTGGAGAAGATTTTATGTAGATTGTGGATCGGGGGTAGAGTATGTTGGCTCCTTGGCCATGTGCAATACTCCTGTTTATTCCTGACATATTACGTTTTTTCTCAGCAAATAGCAAACACAACTGCAATTGCCCAAAATAAGGTAAAAAAGATCTCACTAGCCTATGTTGCAATGGCATTTGTATGTATCGCATTGTCACTGGTATTAAGTAAATGGATTGGAGCTTTAGGATCATGCGTTGCTATTATGCTGGGGTATATAGCATTGTTCATAATTAGCAATGTTGTATATTATAAGGAATTAAATATTGATGTTTTCCTGTTTTATAAAAAAGTGTATATGCCGTTTGTGTTTCCGTGTATAGGTAGCGTTTTTCTCGGTTATTGGCTGTGCAACTATGTAATTACAATTGATGGTTGGAGTGGGTTGTTTGTAAAAGGGATAATGATTTCCGCTATTTATATATTAGCAATTATATCCTTCATGTTTAATAGCAATGAAAGAAGCAAAATTATTCGATTATTAAGAGGAGTATAATCTAAATATGCGAGGAAAGATGATTAGATTTTGGGGGTGTTATTTTTGAAGGACGAAGGGTTGGCAAAGTTTAGTGATACGGCATACATAATGAAAGGTCTTGCAATCCTAAGTGTAATTTTTGCTCATTGTGTCTATGATGATCCTAATATTCAAAGAGGGTCGTCAATTATAGGCACAATTGGTGTTCCAGTATTTTTGGTATTGTCTGCAATCTTTTTTGATACTAAAGAGAGTAGTAGATCTCTTATTCAGAAAAAATTACAACGACTCATTTTACCTTGGATTTTATGGGGTACAGTAACATATATAATAAGTTGTCTATCCAATAATTCTCCTTCTATTTTTGGGGGAATAAAATGGATATTCGGGAATTATACATGGCTGTATTTTGTTCCTGTACTTCTGATATGTTTTATATTGTGCTATATTTGCGAAAACACGTGTAAATTTGCAACAATATTTATTGTATTTGCCTCTATTGTTACAAATGCATTATATATACTAGGTGTGATTGATAAAGGTGGTTTGATTACGGCATATCAAAATCCGTTAAATTGGTATTTATTCTTTTGGATAGGAAGAATTATAAGATACAATTTGAGTAAAATTCTTAGTGTGGTAAACAAATTCTTTAGGTTAGAATCGATGATGGGGTAAACGAAAAAGCAGTTTTGACATTTCAGTGAACTGCCCCTTCGTTTACTCCATTTTCGATTTGACCTAATTGAACAAAGTGAGCGTCCGAGTAGATACTACCTATGGACTTTTAATCTTTTGTTCTTATCCATGATTATACAGGATTTCCTATGCAGACGCTACAGAAATCAAGGATTTTCAGATAAATAGATACAACAATAAAACCTCAGGATTTTGAGGCTTAAAAAACATATAAAAGATTTGGATTTTAACACCTTTGCGGTATTCTCAGTTGTGGTTTTCCAAGATGTCCACCGCAGGATTTACATACACAGATGTTTATCCTGTATAGCTGTTTCAGTATTTCCGGCATTTCCTTATCCCTGAGCTTTGAAAGATATTTTTTGCATCCGAGAAGATTCCGGCATAAAGTGAGTTTTTTGTGTTTGCTGCGGGAACATAGAAGTCCATAATGCCGGATCCTGACAAAACGTCTGGGGGGCACATGCATCAGAAAACGCCGTATAAATTCAATGCCGGAAATGGTCAGTTCCTTCCATTGTCCTTCTTTCCGGTAATCCTTAACAGAAAAAGTAACATTTTCATCATCCATATGGATGATGCGGTGATTGCTGATAGCGATCCTATGGGTATACTTTCCAAGGTAATCAATCACAGATTGTGCACCGTTAAAAGTTTTCTTACAGTAAGGAACCCATTCTGTGTCGTAACAGGAATCTATAAGTTCTTTGAATTCATAATGATTACGGTATTTTTCTGCTGTTCCATGAAACTCAAGCTGATCTGTATTCCAGAGATTTTTCAGTTCATCCATATATTTCCCACGAAATACTTTGGAGATAGCCCATATAGGGAGAAAAAACTCCGTACCATTATCTTTCCACTCATTTTTCGGTGTCAGTCCACCGCCGAGCAGTATCATATGAATGTGAGGGTGGAAGTTCATTTCAGAGCCCCATGTATGAAGGATGCAGATATAACCAACGGAAGCTCCAAGGTGCTTTGGGTCTGATGTAAGTTCTTGAATGGTAGCAGAGGCTGCATGATAGAGCGTGTCATATAACAGTTTCTGATTACTGTAAATGACTGGGTTCAGAATATCAGGGACTGTAAACACCAGATGGAAATAAGGTGCATCAAGTACATCTTCCCTGCGGGCATCCATCCACATTTCCTTTGGGACTGCCTGACACATGGGACAACAGCGGTTACGGCAGGAATTATAATGGATCTGGACAGCACCACAGTCTTCACATACACTGATATTTGCACCATAAGCTCCTGTTTTACAGTTCAAGATGTTCCGGGCAGTTTTTGCCTGTTCCGGGGATGGAGAATACTTTTCAAGGTATGCTGTATAAAAATGTCGAAAAATATCCTGGACAGTGGGTTTATTCATGGTCAGCACCATCTTTCCTGTCAAAAGGGCTTTGAATGCCCATGAGGGATTTGTTGCTGACATGAAGATAAACTTCCGTAGATTTCGGATCACGGTGTCCAAGCAGTGCTTGAATGTTATGCCGTTCTATGCCCTGTTCCATCAGATGGGTTGCAAAGCTATGGCGGAGACAGTGAGGGGTTGCTGCCTTTGGAAGTTCTGTATCAGCTACTGCCCGTCGCATTACCTGTTCCAGAGTACTGACTGTTAGATAATTACCGGTAAATTTATTCGGAAACAGGATGCCACGGGGACGACCTTTCTCAAACCAGTATTGTGTAAGGATATCCAGACAACGTTTGGAGAGAATGGTATAACGGTCCATTCTATTCTTGGTATCCCGGACATGGATCTGCATATTTGAACGGGAGATATCGTCATAATGAAGATGGATCACTTCAGAAACTCTCATACCTGAGGAATACATGACTGCGAACATAGCCTTATATTTGATATCATCAACAGCATCTAACAGGCGGTCAATCTCAGAGGCAGTCAGTACAGTAGGAAGCTTATGTTCTAGGATCATACGTGGAACTGTGATGTCATCCCAAAGGATATGCAGGACATTTCGATAGAAAAAACGGATGGCAGAATTGTAAAGATTCAGAGTTGTGGCTTTCAGTCCTTCCTCTTTTTTCGCAAGCAAAAAAACCCTGACATCCTGACAGGTAAGTTCTTTGGGATTCTTATTCTGATATTTCAGAAAGTAAGAAACATAGTTTTTATAGCAACTGATGGAACGATCTTTGAGGTTACGGATTTTCCCGGCTTCCTCAAGCTGTTCTAAATATTTTTCATACATAATAAAATCCTCCATATAAAATCAGTAGTTATCAGAAACACTGCTTTATACGGAGGAGCATTGGGGTCATAAAACCGCTTGCCAACCAAGTGGAAGGGTGGTATTCTTTTCATAGGCAGTGGAGAGGTCGATCCTGTTTGATTGTTATTTTGTGGTGATTTAACAATACTACTTTTAGGACTTGCTTTCCACTGTTTTGTTATAGAAAACAGAAAATCGCTATGCCACAGCCTCGGCAGGCCATCGCGTAGCGATTTTGTTCAACTCCAATTTATGAAGATAGTATCGATTTGCCTAATGGTCGTGCTCTTTTCCCTCTATTATTACTTTGTGGAAGAGCCAGGATATTGGTCCGTGTTTTCTCTATTATTTGAGTTAATATCAATAATTGTTGTATATTTAATCTCTACTAACTTTGCACTGCGAATTTTTAAAAACATAGGGAAAAGAAGCTACCCGATATATTTTATACATATGCAGATTGGAATGTTCGTGGGTAATAAAATTTTGAGTATTATTCCTGAAATTAATCTTTTTCCAATTTTACTTGTTTTATTAAAGTAAACGCAAAATAGCGAGTACCTGTTCAAAATCATCCGATGTGAGATAATAGACTCATCACTACAAAGTCTAAATAGTTTAGTACTCAACTTTTTAGACTTTATCACAGGAGGTGAGTCATGAAAT
>ENA-OQKD01000210-OQKD01000210.1-human-gut-metagenome-genome-assembly--contig:-NODE-210-length-16204-cov-4.638428_pt1 | contig 16204 bp, 20 predicted proteins | sample MGYA00242775_ERZ504792 | MGnify/ENA primary metagenome ERZ504792 (study PRJEB26092, sample SAMD00036401) | human gut metagenome | host: Homo sapiens | study: EMG produced TPA metagenomics assembly of...
AAAAAGATTCAGCTGACCATCGATATCTTTCCGTTTTTCACTGGAAGTACCAAAAAGCTTCTTCGTGAGATATTCAATCTGCTGACGAAGGTTTTCTTTTTCCAGACGGTCTGCTTCCAATGTTTTTGTAAAGACTGGATCAGTTCTGTCTGTGTGGAAATCGTCTTATTCAGTTGGTTGATCATGTCCTTGTACGCGAGGATTTTTGAATCTTTTGAATTACCAGCCATATGTTTTTCTGCTCCTTTTTCACTGCTCTTATTATACCATAAAAAGCAATGAAAAAGAAGCAGAAAGCCCAGCTTTGCAAGACTTTTTAGCAGATCAATATCAGATTCTTTTACTTTAAGATTGGTCTCAAGAACACGTCCTTCTGCAGTGGTCACCTTGATTTCGATAATAGTATCTTTGCTGATGCAGGAGCCGGCAGCCCGAAGAAACCGGGGAAATTTGGGATGATTCCCGATAAAAGTGTTCCATGCGTTTTTTAACTGTAACATACTTCCAAAGTTCATAAGTGTCCTCCTTGTCAGTTCTGGAAGTGGATATTTTCACCCTGGAGGACAGGATAACAGATAAGAGTATCCTGGTCAAGATTGGTTTTGTGCATATCCACAGCAGAAATCTGGTGATTTTCGTAAGTGTTGTAATAATAAATACCTTTGCTGGCATTGCAGCAGGAGGTATAAAGGGTGATCTCGTATTTTCCTTCTGTTACCTCACAGCAGCCTCTCTGCTGATCTACAGATCCCAGAATATGGAAAAACTGACTAACGCTTTCTGGTTCAGAATCACCGGAAAAGGAATTCGTTTTTGTAAAAGCCACACGTACAAAACGTGATGCAGAAGAAAGATCGCCCGGAAGCCCCAGTGCTCCCATTCCACGACTGTAGGCGGTAAGGGAGAGATCTTTGCAGAAATGATTTTCCGGCTGCTTTGGGGAAAGATACATATAATTATTCAGCTGGAACATCTGCTGGGGAAAAGGCGGATTGTTGGTGAGTACACCTACTGGATTGTCATAAACATGAAGTCCGTCAGCTGTAGATTCCACAGTGACAGATCCGGTAGTGTCAGAAATGATCCAGTGAAGCTGGGCTACAGGAAACTGTTCACTGAAAGGCGTATTTACCAGATTCATATGAGAAAGAAGTTCTCTGGCTTCAGTAAGAGAAGCACATGTACCGAGAATCCATGGTATAAACTCGAACTGGGCGATGTTGTTGCAGTTTTCAGCAGGTTCTGCATAAACTGCATTTCCTACAAAATTAAGTCCTGCCATCCCAAGACCTTTTTCATTAATACCGTCATAGTACAGAGGATAATCGCTCGCCACATGAGCCATACCGATGATGGCATAATGTGAAACAGAATACTCTGTATGACGGAACTGGAAATGATAATTCCGTGGAGTGACAACAATCTGGTCTCCATAAGAAAATTCATAGTCAAGAGTTCTGCCAAAATAAAAATCTTTTGTCTGATAAGTTGCTGCAGTACACATAATCAACCTCCATTTACTTATTCATTCTTCATCGTAACTGCTCAGTATCCTCACAGTTACCTACTGAATAGTTACCTTCTGTCAAAAATCAAAATCAGCATAATCTGCCGGCAGGAACCGGTGATAGATAATGTGGCAGCCTTCATCCTTGAAACAGTAGTAGTAAGGATCCTCAGGTTTGTCCAGAAAACGGATCAGGCAGTCAAATTCACCGTTGTCCATGTCTTCGCAGAAAATGTTCTCTGAATAAGTATGGAACAGATTCTCAATTTCATTCATGGTACATCCATGTCTGCCAACAAGTTCTACCAGCTGACGGATAAATTCATTGGGGGCTGTGTTCTCATGAACAAAGACCGTACCTTTCGGTGGAATATGAAAACAGAAACGGTCTCCCTTGTGGGTAACCCGGATGTTACCGAGCCTGTCAGTAAAACCTTCCGGAAAATGCTCAAGACGTTCCTGCATTTCCCCTGCATTGTCAGTAGAATCAAAGAAATGATTCAGAGAAGAAAGCGGGTAATAAAGACGGATATCTTCTTCAAAGAAACCAAGTTTGGCCTGTTCTTCTTTGATGATATCAATCAGGTTGCGTTCTAATTTATCAAAGCTCATAATAACCTCCTGGTATGTTGATAACGTAATGTTTTCGGTAAAGTTAAATTACTGTAACATCTGTAGTATATTGTACCAAAAAAACGCACAAAATACCAGAGGACATATAGAACAATGTGTCCGGTTTCTATCTCTCGTAACTGTTTACGACCGTCACAGTATTTGTGAACAGTTACCATCTCTCACTTCCCATTACCTGAAAATACAAACAAATTTCAACTCTTATCTTGACTTTTTTGACAGTTTTGGTAAAGTGGAAGTATCAGAACACAGTAACCGGTTTCATGCAAACCAGAACTATTTTACTGTGGAGCACAAACCGACAATTATATCATGCAAATCAAGGAGGAATCACAATGAAAATTATCATGGGAGCAGACCCGGCAGGGTTTGAACTGAAAAACGCCATCAAAGAAGACCTGTTAAAAAGAGGATACGACGTCACAGATATCGATCCCGATACCCCGGTACTTTTCCAGGATGCGGCCAAAGCAGTCGCAAGAGGCGTTCAGAGCAAAGAATACGAAAGAGGAATCGCCATCTGCGGTACAGGAATGGGTGTAAGCATTATCTGCAACAAACACAGAGGTGTCTATGCAGCACTTTGCGAAAGCATATACCAGGCAAGAAGAGCCAAAGTAGTAAACCAACACCAACGTACTCTGCATGGGCGGATTCATTATCGGCAACGAAATGGGAAGAGAAATGGCGAGAGCCTGGCTGGAAGCAGAGCATATGGTAGGTCTGGACCCGGAAATGGCGGCGATTGTAGAAAAAGAATTTGACGAACTGGTTGACTTTGAAGCAGAAATGTACGGCGATAAATAACCTGCAGATATTCTGATATTCTGAGTCAGAGACTGTCCTATCTGACAGAAATACAGGAATTCTGCGGAAATCGGTTTGAAATCTGCTCCGGAACCAGAATCTGACATCTTGCACAAAAAACTGTCCATGCAATATGTTAAAACTGTACAGAAAGCATAGAGAACAGGAAAACATCGGTTGACAAAACTCGTTAGACTGTCCTATAATACGAAATATAGAAACCGGTTACAATTCGTAAGTGACCTGGAGGACAGCGTATGAACAACTTGACGATCATGGATATTGCAAGAGAGGCTGGAGTATCTAAGGCAACTGTATCACGAGTGATCAACAGTTCCGGAGCAGTAAGCCAGAAAACAAAAGAGAGAGTTATGGAGATTATTAATGCCAATAAATTTTCTCCCTCTGCTACAGCGCGTAATCTTTCCATGGGTACTTCATCTGCAATTGGTTTCATAGTTCCCGAAATAGACAACCCTTTCTTCGGGGAGATTCTCCGGGGCGTTACAGAGGTTACAGATAAGAACAATCTGACGCTGATGTGTTACAACACAGACGATGACAGAGAGAAGGACCGCAGAGCACTGAATCTGGTAAAAGAAAACCGGGTCAAGGGTATTCTCTATACACCGGCTGCTGACTACAGCGATGAGAGAGACCGCAAAAGACTGATTCGGACTTTTGCAGAGATCAATGTTCCAGTGATCGTTATGGACCGTAATATCCGGCTGCCGGATGTGGATGGCGTTTATTTTAACGATTATCAGGGTATATATGAAGCAACAGCAGCACTGATCGAAGCAGGACATACCAAGATCAGCATGATCAATGCAGATTTGGAGAGAGTTCTTGCCAGAGACCGCCAGAAAGGTTTCGTTGATGCCATGAAGGAAGCGGGGATTCCTGTGAGAGAAGATTACATGTTTGCCGGTGATTATCACGTAACTAAGGCATATCACCTGTCAAGGAAGCTTCTTGCAATGGAGGACAGACCTACCGCAGTGATCACCTGTAATAACTGTACTACGCTTGGTTCCTGAAAGCATTATCCGAGAGAGGAGAATCCGTACCAGATGATATCGTCTGTGTAGGACTTGACCGGATTGAAACACTGGAACTTCTGGGACATCAGTACAAGTTTTATTGAACGGGATGCCATGAGGATGGGACATGAAGCGATAAAGCTTTTGCTGAATCGGATGGAATATCCGGATAGACCTAAGATGGAAGTGGTGCTGGGAACAAGGCTGATTCGCAAAAAAATGTAAAACGGATATGCAAGTAATTTGCATATTATATTTTATAAAAAAATGGAAACGGTTTCAATGTACGTGAAAATGCACAAAAACCGATTCAAAAGGAGGCAGAAAAGTGGCTGACAGATTTAAAGAACTGAGCACACAATGCATGAAAGAACTGACAGAAGTATTCAACCGCATGGACGATTCTAACGTAAGAGAACTTCTCGAAGAAATCAAAAAAACACCAAGGATCTTTCTCCTTGCAGCAGGAAGAGAAGGACTTGCAACCAAGTCATTCGCGATGCGCCTAATGCATCTTGGCAAAGAATCCTTCTGGATCTGGGATGATACTACACCATCTATCGGAGAGGGAGACCTGATGATCTGTGCCTGTGGTTCCGCAAACGTAGGTCATGAGAACTATGTAGCAGAAATGGCAAAGAAAAACGGTGCCAAACTTGCGTTGATCACACCATCAAGCGAAGGATTTCTTCTTTCTATTGCCGACATGGTAGTAAATGTTCCAGCAGCAGCGTATAAGGCAGTTGGAGATTTTGTACCTTCCGAACAGCTGATGGGAAATCTTTTTGAACAGACATTATTTATCTTTTACGATATCCTGGTAATGATGCTTCGTGAAGAGATGGATATCAAACCAGAAGAAATGGTAGCACGCCACAGAAATGTGGAATAAACAAGAACCCTATGGGGACGCGGCAGGGCCGCAGTTTTTACAATATACTTTCTATTTTTATAAGGAGGAAACAAAATGAAAGCAAAGAAGGTAGCAGCGGTAGCATTGACAGCAGCAATGACAGTTACAATGGCAGCATCAACAAATGTATTCACAGCAGACGGATATGATCCGGCAGAATTTCAAATCTGACAAAGATTCCAAAGAATGGACAATCGCAGTTGTAACAAAAGACAACACAGCTAAACTGGTTCAAACGTATGGAAGTTGGCGTTAAGGAGTTTGGTGAAGAGACAGGTATCAACGTAATCCAGAAAGGACCTGCTAATGCAGACGCTCGCTTCCCAGGTTCAGGTTATTGATGATATGATCAACCAGGGTGTTGACGCTCTACTGCGTTGTTCCGATCGACCCGGGCGCAATCGAAGCTTCCCTGTAAGAACGCAATGGACAAAGGTATCGTTGTTGTAACACACGAAGCTTCCAATCAGGTAAATACTCTGTACGATACAGAAGCATTTACAGCTGAAGATTTTGGTGCAGCTATCATGGACGCTCTTGCATCCGATGTGGGTGAAGAAGGAAAATACGCTGAAATGGTTGCTTACACAACAAGTACAACACATATGGAATATGCAAACGCTGAAAAAGCTCGTCAGGAAGAAGCATATCCGAACATGGAACTGATCAATGACGGTGCTGTTCCGACATGTGAATCTGAAGAAAGTATTGATACAGCTTACGAACGTGCAAAAGAAGTTCTGAAAGCTAACCCGGATCTGAAAGGATTCACAGGTGTTGCTTCTACAGACTGCCCAGGTATCGCAAAAGCAGTTGAAGAACTTGGTCTTGACGTAAAAGTTGTTGGTGTTGGTACTCCTAACGAATTCAAACCATATGTAGAATCCGGCACAATCTCTACAATCAAACTGTGGGATCCAAAAGACTCCGGATATATCATGTGTAAAGTTGCTTCCATGATCCTTGGTGGAGAGGCAATCGAAGAGGGCGCTGACCTTGGTCTTGACGGATACAACAAGATCACAATCAAAGAAGGCGACAATAAGTGCATCATCGGACAGGCTGACCTTACAATCACAAAAGACAACATTGATGACTATGATTTCTGATTTGGCATATCAGACAGTAACCCGTAGATAAGTAATTTAAGTATATTGTTACAGTTCAGACCATAGATCTGGGCTGTAACAATATTTTTGCCAGAAAACAGCATTTTACACCCCAAAAACATATTTTATATAACAAAAATCATTATTTACCTAGTATTATTCGTTTAAATAGGAAAGGAAAGGCAGGATGATAGGATGGAAAATATTCTTTCAGTAAAACAGATAAAGAAGTCATTCGGCGGAGTACATGCATTGAAAGGCGTTGATCTTACAATCAAAAAAGGCGAGACACATTGTCTGGCAGGAGAAAACGGTTGTGGAAAATCAACAATCATCAAGGTAATCTCCGGATTTTACAAACCGGACGGAGGAAGCATCGAAGTTGACGGAAAAGCATATCCGGTTATGACCCCTTCAGAGGCAATCAAAGCAGGAATCCAGGTAATTTATCAGGACTTTTCCATCTTCCCGAACCTGACTGTTATTGAGAACCTGGCATTCAATCAGGTACTGGCCAATAGAAAAAATTCGTTAACAAAAAGAATTCAGAAGGATTGCGGAAGAAGCAGTAGCAAAGATCAACTTTGATGTAGATCTGGATGCACTGGTAGAAACTCTTCCGGTTGCTGATAAACAGTTGATTGCTATTTCCAGAGCTCTTCTGGACAATGCAAAACTGATCATCATGGATGAGCCTACAACAGCCCTTACCAAAAAAGAAGTCAAACGACTTTTCGAGATCATTGCTCAGCTGAAAGCCAATGGCGTTACAATCCTTTTTGTTTCTCATAAACTGGATGAGGTATTCGAGATCTCTGACAGCATCACAATCATGAGAAACGGTGAAAATGTTATCAGTTGTCCTACTTCAGAAATGAACGAAGAGAAATTTGCTTATTATATGACAGGTCGTCATTTTGAAGATAAGAAAGATGATAATACAGAAAAGAAAATCGGCAAAACTGTTCTGGAAGTAAATAATTTAAGTGCTCCAGGATTTGAAAATATCAGTTTTGATCTTCACGAAGGTGAGATTCTTGGAATCACCGGTCAGCTGGGATCCGGACGTACAGAACTCTCTCTGGCACTTTCGGGAATGCTGAAACCTACGGAAGGACAATGAAACTGGAGGCAAAGAAGTTCAGTTCAAATCTGTAAATCAGGCACAGAAGATGGGGGTATCCCTTGTTCCTGAGGATCGACTGACAGAAGGACTTTTCCTTCCACAATCTATTATAGATAATATTACCGTTACCAGACTGGATGATATTGCGACAGCTGGTGGAGTCGTAAATAAAGATAAAGTCCTGAAAGAATCTGCAGACTGGGTAAAAGATATTGGAGTTGCGACCAAGGATCATACCTTACCGGTAGCAACGCTTTCCGGTGGTAACCAGCAGAAAGTAGTGCTTGCCAGAGCTTTGGCAACTAATCCTAAAGTACTTATTCTTAACGGACCTACCGTAGGTGTTGATATTGGTGCCAAGTACGACATTCATAATCTCCTTAAGAAACTGGCTTCCCAGGGTATGGCGGTTATCGTAGTATCAGATGATACTGCAGAAGTAATTGCTACCTGTGATCGGGTTATGATCATGCAGGGTGGCCATATTACAGGAAAACTTGATAAGTCTGACTTGACAGAGCAGAATCTTGCAAAAGCAGCAAACTAGGGAAAGGGAGTGAAAGATAAATGAAAGGATTAAAAAAAATCACTAAACAGTCCGAATTTTACGTATTTCTGTTGATTGTTGTTCTTTCAATCATCATTCAGATGCGTTCAGGATTGTTCTTTGCAAACAATAATATTGTGGATATCGTAAGATCTATGATCGTACCTTGTATTTACGCATTATGTGCATTTCTGGCATTTATCAGTACCGGACCGGATGTATCCTTCCCACTGATCGCCGCACTGAGCAGTTATCTTGCAATTGTTGTTACTTATAAGACTGGTTATGACGGACCATGGATTCTTGTATTCCTGATCGGTATGGTATTTGGTGGAATCATGGGAGCACTTAATGGATTTATTATAGTAAAATATAAATTCGCCAGTCTGATCGTTACCCTTGGTACTTCTTCTATCTTCAGTGGTCTTCTTCTTGGAGCCTTTGAAGCAGAACGTATGGATCTTCCGGATACACTCCAGAGATTTGGTAAAGCATCTCTTCTTACAGTAAAAAATGCCAAAACAGGATTAGGATCAACTCTTCCTATGACATTCCTGATCATGGTTATACTTTACATTATCACTTATCTTGTACTGAATTATACAATGGTAGGACGTGGCGTATATGCTATCGGTGGTGACGAGATTTCCGCAGAGAGAGCAGGTTTCCCGGTCAAGAAAATTCGCTTTGGAATCTTCGTGATCAACGGTATGCTTGCTTCAATAGCTGGTCTTTCCTACGCTGTAATGTCTATGAGATATCTGCCAACCGAATATTCAGGAGCAGAAATGAATGTTATCGCCGCAATTATTCTTGGCGGTACCAGATTAAATGGTGGTGTAGGTACTCTGAAGGGATGTATCCTTGGTACACTGCTTCTTACAATGGTTTCTAACAGTTTGATTCTTCTTGGAATCTCTGTATATTGGCAGAAAGTATTTATCGGTGCAATTATCATTATCGGTACTGCTATTTCTGTAATGCAGAGCCATAGTATTACAATTGGCAAGAAAAAGACAGAAAAGAAGGAGGCAGCATAAAATGAAAAAAGCAAAAAAGATTGATGGAAATATTTTAAGACTGCTTGCTATTTTTGTTATTATCCTTGCAGTTTCCGGTATTACAAAAGGAACCAGTTTCCTGAATGTAGGTAACTTACAGTCCATGGCAAAAACTCTTACAGAGTATGGCCTTATGGCAGTAGGCTGTGGTATCACAATGATCTCCGGTGGAATCGACCTTTCCACTGTATATATTGCCAACCTCTGTGGTATCCTTGCAGGAGTTACCATGAATGAATCCAGCTCCAGCATTGTTCTGGCTATTATTGTAGCACTGGTAGTTGGTGCTCTCTGCGGTATCTTCAACGGATTCCTTGTATCTGTACTGAAGATCCCGGCAATGCTTGCAACTCTTGGTACTTACCAGTTATACATGGGTATTGCAGTTGTAGCTTCAAAAGGAAGTACAGTAAGTGGTGTGACTTCTTTCAGCTCTTTCGCTTACATGACAGTAGCCGGTATCCCAATGCCATTTATCGTATTTGTCCTTATGATCGTTGTAATTTCCTTTATCATGGGCAAAACAAAATTCGGTAAACGTGTACACCTTGTAGGAACTAATGAGAAAGCATCCAAATTTGCAGGTATCAATACCGTCTCTGTCCTGATTCGTGCATACATGCTTTCCGGTATCGTATCTGCTGTAGCCGGTCTTCTCAGCCTTTCCAGAATCAATTCCGCAAAGGCAGACTTCGGTAGCAGTTATACCATGCAGACTATCCTGATCTCCGTACTTGGTGGAATCAACCCGGATGGTGGTTTCGGATCTATCCCAGGTGTTGCTATTGCAGTTCTGATTCTTCAGATGCTGTCTTCTTACCTGAATATGTTCCCGAACATCAGTAACTACTATCGAGACCTGATCTGGGGTGTTGCCCTGATCGCAGTTCTGATCATGAACTTCACCATCGAGAAGAGAAGAATGGCAAAATTAAGCCAGAAATAATATGTAACTGTTATACAAGACAATGGAGGAAAATATATGAAGCGACCAAGAATCCTGGTTGTAGGAAGCATCAATATGGATCTTTTCGTAGAAGGTGCAAATGCAATTCCTGGATACGGAGAATCTATTCGATGCAGACATTATGGTTATGCTTCTGGCGGCAAAGGCTCTAATCAGGCCTTTGCCGTTGCTAAACAGGGAGCAGACGTAGTTTTTGTAGGATGTATCGGAGATGACGAAAACGGAAAGAAAGTAAAAGCATCTCTGGATAAAGCAGGCGTAAATACAGATTATCTGGTAATTGATCCGGATGCACAGACAGGGCTTGCCCTGATGCTGGTAGATGATAAAACAGGTAAATATGTATCTTATGTAGCTATGGGTGGCAATGACAGACTTTCACCGGAAGCAGTCAAAAAAGCCTTGGACGAAAATGAATTTGATATGGTAGTCATGCAGCTGGAAATGCCGCTGGAAACCGTATATCGTACATACGAATTAGCCAGAGAGAAGGGAATACCTGTATTTCTGGATGCAGGACCCGCTATGAGTATCCCTTTGGATCGATTAAAAGGTCTTTTTATTATTTCACCAAACGAAGCAGAAACAGAAGCACTTACCGGCATTAATATTGATACCAATGAAAATGCCCTGAAAGCGGCCAAATGGCTTTATGAACATGCAGAACCTCAGTATGTACTCCTGAAAATGGGCGAAAGAGGAGCTCTTCTTTATAACGGAAAAGAATTTAAGTTTATCGAATGTTTTAAAGTAAAAGCAGTAGACTCTACAGCAGCGGGAGATACTTTTGGTGCAGCACTGGCAATCCGCCTCTGCAAAGGCTGTAAAATTGAAGATGCTGTTCTTTATGCACATGCAGCAGCAGGCATCTGTGTATCCAGACTGGGAGCACAGACTTCCATACCGACAGAAGAGGAAGTGGAGGCATTTCTTCAGGAAAGAATAGGAGGAACCCTGTAATGAAAAAAGGATATGTTTCACCATCTCTGATGTGTGTGGATCTGATGAATGTACAGAGAGATATCGAAGCACTGGATAAAGCTGGGGTAGATTATTACCATGTGGATATGATGGATAATCATTTTGTGCCAAATATAACATTAAGCACAGATTTTATTAAGGCCCTGAAGAAAATCACCAAAACTCCTCTGGATATTCATATGATGATCGAGAATCCGGAGCAGACCATTCCCAATCTGTCCTGTTGTAATGAAAATGACATTATCTGTATTCACTATGAATCTACCATACATCCCCAGAAAGCGCTGGCAGCTGTCAGAGAAATGGGAGTAAAGGCAGGACTTGCCATCAATCCCGCTACTCCGATCTGTGTACTGGAAGACCTTCTTCCGGACATTGATATGGTACTCTGCATGACTGTAAATCCTGGATTTGCAGGTCAGAAGCTGATTCCTGCCACACTGAACAAGATCACAAGAATCCGCAAAATGCTGAACGAAAGCGGATATCCGGATACACTGATCGAGGTAGATGGAAATGTAAGTTTTGAAAATGCAGTGAAAATGCATGAAGCCGGAGCGGATATTTATGTTGCAGGAACATCCAGCGTATTTGCCAGAACAGGTACCCTGGAAGAGAATCTTAAGAAGCTGAGACAGATCATTGGAGAATAGAGACAATGACAGCAGAAGACTATACACAGGCAGCAGCACTGGTAACAGAAGAATGTCATAGAGCATTGACTGCTATTGAACCGGAGAAGGTTCTGGAGTATCTGGATATGCTTACTTCTGCAAAAAGAGTATTTTTTGTAGGTGTGGGAAGAGTTCTTCTTTCGCTTGAAGCTATTGCCAAAAGATATGCACATCTTGGTATTGATACTGTGATAGTGGGTCAGATTACAGAACCTGCCATTACCAAAGACGATGTACTGGTTGTTGGTTCCGGAAGTGGCGAGACTATGTTCCCGGCAGGAATTGCAAGAAAAGCCAAAGCATTTGGAGCAAAAGTCATTCATATAGGAAGTAATCCAAACAGTGGACTGAAAGATGTTGCAGATCTGTTTGTCCGTATTCCAGTAGAAAGCAGAGCGAAGGCACCGGACGAAATCCATTCTGTACAGCCTATGACATCATTGTTTGAACAGAGTCTTCTTCTTTTCGGAGATACTACTGCATTGATGTTGGTAAAAGAAAAACATCTGGAACTTGACAAACTGTGGGAATACCACGCAAATCTGGAATAAGAATCCGGAACATACAGGGAGAAAAGTTATGAAATTACAGATTGCACTGGATGACATCACACTGGAAGACGCACTGGTTCTTGTGGGAAAAGTCAGAGACTATATAGATATTATCGAGATAGGTACTCCTTTTGTATACGAATATGGTATGCAGGCTGTTCGCGCAATGAAAGAACATTTTCCGGACAAAGAAATTCTTGCAGATATGAAGATCATGGATGCAGGATTCTACGAAGCTGAAGAAGCACTGAAAGCAGGAGCAGATTATGTGACAGTACTTGGTGTAACAGATAACCTTACTATTCAGGGCTGCAAAGAAGCAGCAGAAAAATACGGCAAAGAGATTGTAGTCGATATGATCTGTGTAGATAATATGGAAGAAAGAATTGCCAGACTGGAAGAACTGGGCGTTCATGGACTGGCTGTACATACAGGAACAGACCAGCAGGCAGCAGGCAGAACTCCACTGGATGATCTGAAAGTTATGGCAGCAGCAGCCAAATCAGCCAAGATTTCTGTAGCAGGAGGTATCCACGCAGATACAGTGAAAGATTATGCAGTATTCAAACCAGATGTACTGATCGTAGGCGGAGGTATCTGCCACGCAGAAAATCCGGTAGCAGCAGCAAAGGAAATTTACATGCAGCTTAAATAAAGGAGACAGTTATGGCAGACACAATCTTAAAAAGTATCATTCAGGAACTTGCAGAAAATGAAAAATTGGTTTCTCAGGCTGAAATGGAAAAATTTGCAGATGCGATCCTGAAAGCAGACAGAATTTTTGTGGCCGGAGCAGGACGTTCCGGATTTGTGGCAAGAGCTTTTGCCAACCGTCTGATGCATATGGGACTTACAGTATACTTTGTAGGAGAACCTACTACACCGGCAATCAAAGAAGGCGACCTTCTGGTGATCGGTTCCGGAAGCGGTGAGACAGGAAGTCTGGTAGTCATGGCACAGAAAGCCCATAAACTGGGAGCTTCTATCATCACAGTGACTATTCATCCGGAAGCATCCATCGGCAGACTCTGTGATGCCTGCATCAAGATTCCAGGTGCTACACCAAAGAGTGAGCTTGCTGATACTGTAAAATCCGTACAGCCGATGGGAAATGCCTTTGAGCAGATGACCTGGCTTGTGTACGATGCTGTGATCATGATCCTTATGAAAAAGACAAGTAAGACAGAAGAAGAAATGTTTAAACTTCACGCAAATCTGGAGTGATTCATTCAGAAAGGTGGCTAATATGGACAAGATAAAATGGGCTGTAGTTGGAACCGGATATATTGCCAATGAATTCGGTAAGGGACTTATGGAAGTAAAAGACGCCATTCTTCAGGCAGTAGTATCCCGAAATGAAGCCAGTGGACATAAATATGCACAGACTTATCAGGGACAGTCTGTATACACAGATTTTGACGAAATGCTGGAAAAAGAGTCTGTTGATATAGTTTATGTGGCAATTCCCAATGACTGTCATTTTGAATATATCATGAAAGCTTTTGATAAGGGAATCCCGGTGCTCAGTGAAAAGCCAACTGTTGATAACCAGAAGCAATTGGATCAGGTTCTTGGGAAAGCAAAAGAAAAAGACCTTTTCTTTATGGAAGGCATGTGGACCAGATGTTTCCCGGCAGTACGTACAGCCAGAAAATGGCTGGAAGAAGGTAAGATCGGTGCACCACTTACAGTGAGGGCATCCTTTGATATCAAACCTGCACTGGAAGAATGGCAGCCATGGAAAGGTGGCAGGACCCATGCAGCAGGAGCACTGAGAGATGTGGGAATTTATTCTCTGGCAATGGCGTTTATGGTATTTCCGGAGGGTCCGAAAGACATTCATTCTGTAATGAAATCCAACGGAGAAGTAGATGAGAGTTTCCATATGCTGGCAGATTACGGAGAGGGAAAAGCTGCATTTTTAAGTGGAACCTTTAATCAGATCAGTAATCCGGTAGTGGAAATCACAGGAGAAGAAGGACGTATTCTTATCGGACCGGAATTCTGGCATCCGAAGGAAGTGGAACTGATCACCAACAAAGGCGAAAAAGAACTGTTCCGAGATTTGTATTCAGCAACAGGATTCCAGTACGAGATCCAGGAGGTTCAGGAGTGTCTGAGAGAAGGACGGAAAGAAAGCTCCTGTTATACACTGGAAGAAACCAAAAAAATCGCAGCGATCATTGAACGTACCCGCAAAGGTTGGGGAATCTATTACGATTCAGATAAGGAGGCATGACTATGAAAGGTGAGATCAAACAGATCTGTATTCTGGTAGAAGATGTACATAAAGCAATGGAAAATTACTGGGAACTTCTGGGAATTGGCCCATGGGATGTAAGACATTTTACACCGGAAACCTGCAGAGATTTTTATGTAAACAAAGAACATATCACAGAAGGATTTGATTTTATCTGTGCGGTATGCTGGCATAAAGACATGGAACTGGAACTGATCCAGCCAATTGAAGGTCCGAATATTTACTGGGATTTTCTGAAACGTCATGGCAGCGGTCTTCATCATTTTAAAGTGGTGATCCGGGACGATGATGAACTGAAAGCCTATGTGGAAGAACTGGAAGCAAAAGGAATGAAAGTAATGCAGACAGGATGGATCGACAACGATGTTCACTACTATGTAGATTCTCAGGAACAACTGGGATTCACCATGGAACTTGGTAATGGCGGCAAGATCGGTCCGGCACCGGAAGTTTATCCGGAAGTACAGGAATAAGTATATGAAAGCAGTTATCTTTGATATGGATGGGGTTCTGATCAACACAGAGCCGCTTCATTATGAATGTTGGAGAGAAGTTCTCAGAGAAGAAGGAATTGAGATGGATTTTGACACTTACAAGCCTTGTATCGGTTCCACCAGAGAATATCTTCTGGAGCTTATCTGGGATAATTATGGAAAAGCAGGAGAGGCACAGGATCTTATGGACCGGATGAAACGGAAAAAAGAGAGATCCTGAACAGGGATGGATTTCCTCTTTTGCCCGGTGTGCCGGAGGCAATAAGGAAATTCAGGGACGCAGGATATCTTCTTGCAGTGGCATCCTCTTCTCCTGTAGATGCTATTGAAGAAGTACTGGATGTTCTGGGGATCCATGAGTGTTTTACCTCCATCACAAGTGGAAACCAGGTAGAGCATCCCAAGCCTGCACCAGATACTTTTCTCTGCGCCATGAAGAAACTGGGATTTTCCCCGGAGGACTGTCTGGTAGTGGAAGATTCCACTAATGGAGGCAAGGCAGCCAAAGCTGCTGGAATGAAATGTGTCTGGTACCATAATCCGGACTCCGGAGATCAGTCCATTCCCCATGCAGAACTGGAAATTTCAGAATGGAATCCGGAGAATACGGACAGGATTCTGAACCTTCTGAAAAAATACAAATAAGCTGTGCCATTTTTAAACCAATGCCGGTCGGACAGAGAAGAATGTCTGGTCGGCATTTCTTTTATGAAGGTATTTTGCACTGTAAAATTTTCCAGAGTGAAAGTTTTGCATATTTATCTATTGTAATTTTTTTCGCATTCGTGTAAAATAGAATACAATTTAATATAGTAAAGTACTGATATATAAAACAGAGATGTAAGCGCAAAATATTGCTACGCTGCCCATGAATCACGCTTGCACCAAAATGATAGATGCAAGCGTTTTACTCTATGTTAGTTTTGACAGTTCGCTTTCGCAGTCTCGCTCCATGGGGCAAGCTGTTCCAGCTGTTCATCTGACATTTTAGCGTCTGGCCGCTGTGATAAGAGGTATGTCAGATATTTGTAGGTATTCAGGTCATTCGCTTTTGCCATCTCAACCATTGTATACACAATAGCGCTAGAGGCAGCTCCCTTCGGACTGGCACTGAACAGCCAGTTTTTCCGGCCAACAGTGAATGGTCTGATTGCATTCTCGCTAAGATTATTGGATAAACTGCAATGACCGTCTTCCAGATAGGTCATCAGGGTGTCTTTCCGATTTTGGGCATAGTTCACCGCTTTCGCCAAACGGGTTCCCTTGTTTGGACGCTGTTGATCCAGCCAATTCCAGAATGCCTCCAGTATCGGCTTCTCCTTTTCAAGACGGAACTGTTTTCTCTGCTCCGCAGTATGATTTTTTGCTTTTGAGTACCGCTCACAATCAAACAGCCTGGAGCAGAATTGTACTCCCTGCACCGCCGGAAGGCTGTAATCATACTCTTTCCCTTTCGGTATGGCATCTGTGAAATAACGTCTCACATGTGCCCAGCAAGAGCAGCGTTTGATATCCGGCAGATTGTTATAAC
>ENA-OQKD01000211-OQKD01000211.1-human-gut-metagenome-genome-assembly--contig:-NODE-211-length-16152-cov-3.697598_pt1 | contig 16152 bp, 19 predicted proteins | sample MGYA00242775_ERZ504792 | MGnify/ENA primary metagenome ERZ504792 (study PRJEB26092, sample SAMD00036401) | human gut metagenome | host: Homo sapiens | study: EMG produced TPA metagenomics assembly of...
GGTGTATATGAAGCTGATACAGACGGTGGCGGAAAAAGGACAGCAGGTGATTGTTCTGATTCCGGAGATTGCTCTTACTTATCAGACAGTGAGAAGATTTTACGGATGGTTTGGAGAAAAAGTCTCTGTACTGAATTCCAGGCTTTCGCCCGGAGAGAGGTATGATCAGTTTAAAAGAGCCAGACGCGGGGAAATACAGATTATGGTAGGTCCCCGCTCGGCTCTTTTTACCCCGTTTTCAAATCTTGGACTTATCATCATTGATGAGGAGCATGAGCAGACCTACAAAAGTGAAAGCAGCCCGAGATATCATGCCAGAGAAACGGCAGTCCGGAGAGCTTTGATGGAAGGAGCCAGGGTTGTGCTTGGCTCAGCGACTCCTTCTCTTGAAGCATATACAAAAGCTGTTTCCGGGGAGTATGCGCTGGTAAAAATGACAGACCGGTATGAAAAACGTCCTCTTCCTGAAGTATCAATTGTAGATTTAAGGGAAGAATTAAAAGCAGGGAACCGGTCGATTTTAAGCAGAAAGCTAAAAGCGGCCATTGAGCAGAGGCTTAATGCAGGAGAACAGACCATGCTGTTTTTAAACCGGCGCGGTTACGCGGGATTTGTATCCTGCCGTTCCTGCGGGGAGGTGATGAAATGTCCTCACTGCGACGTCGCTCTGGCTGAACATAACAATGGAAAAATGATCTGTCATTACTGCGGTTATCAGAGGTCAAAAGCAGAGGTATGTCCCTCCTGCGGTTCGCCGTATATCGGAGGATTTAAGGCGGGAACTCAGCAGATAGAGGCTGTTCTTCATAAATGCTTTCCAAAAGCCGGTATTCTGCGCATGGATTACGATACCACCAGAACAAAAGGAAGCTATGAACAGATTCTTTCTTCCTTTGCGGCCCATGAGGCGGACATTCTGGTGGGAACTCAGATGATCGTCAAGGGACATGATTTTCCGGATGTGACACTGGTAGGCGCCATAGCGGCAGACCTTTCTCTGAATGCTTCTGATTATCAGTGCGCAGAAAGAACCTTTCAGCTTCTCACTCAGGCGGTGGGAAGATCCGGAAGAGGAAAAAAGCCGGGAGAGGCTGTGATACAGACCTATCATCCGGATCATTACAGCATCCAGGCTGCGGCAGAGCAGGATTATGAAAAATTTTACGAAGAGGAAATGAGCTACCGCACTCTTCTGGACTATCCTCCTGCCGCGCACATGCTGTCTGTTCTCGGATCAGGAGAGGATGAAGAGCTTCTGGGAAAAGGAATGGACTTTCTGAGAAAATTTGCGGAGAGAGTCAGTCCGGGGAAAGAGCTTCATATTATCGGACCTGCCTGGGCTTCTGTAGGAAAGGTAAACGATGTGTACAGAAAGGTCCTGTATCTGAAGCACAGTCAGGAAAGTGTTCTTCTGGACATAAAAAATAAATTTGAAAAATACATAGAGATCAATTCCGGTTTTCGGAAATTACATATACAGTATGATTACATCTGATGCGCAAAGAGAAGTCTTACGGCAGAGATACGACGATACAGAAAACTGCCGGAAGATACTCCGTGCAGGAATGATGATCTGCAAAAAGTACACAAGAGAATCACCATAGAAGGGAGAATGAATTATGGCACTTAGAAAAATAAGAACTGAAGGGGATCCGGTATTAACAAAGGTAAGCAGACCTGTAACAGAAATGACACCCAAGCCCCGCACACTGATTTTTGACATGCTGGATACCATGTATGAGGAAATGGGAGTGGGACTTGCTGCTCCTCAGGTGGGTATTCTGAAGCGAGTGGTTACTATTGACGTAGGAGACGGTCCTATGGTTCTTATTAATCCGGAGATTCTGGAAACCTCCGGAGAGCAGACCGGAGACGAAGGCTGTCTCAGCGTTCCGGGAATGGCGGGACAGGTTACACGTCCTAATTATGTAAAAGTAAAGGCTCTTGATGAAAATATGGAAGAGGTGGTCTATGAGGGAACCGAGCTTCTTGCAAGAGCGTTCTGTCACGAGATTGACCACCTGGATGGAAAAATGTACACAGAGCTTGTGGAGGGAGAACTTCACAGAACGGTTTATGATGATGACGAGGTGTAAAATATGAAAATTGTTTATATGGGAACTCCGGATTTTGCAGTGCCGCCTCTTGCAGCTCTTGTAAAAAACGGATACGAGGTTACGGCAGTTGTAACGCAGCCGGATAAGCCAAAGGGCAGAGGAAAAACTCTTCTTCCCACCCCGGTAAAGGAGGAAGCGCTGAAACACGGGATTCCGGTATATCAGCCGAAAAAAGTCAGAGATCCGGAATTTATGGAAGTTTTAAAAGAACTGAACCCGGATATTATTGTTGTGGCAGCTTTTGGTCAGATCATTCCCAAGGCGATTCTGGAGCTTCCGGAATTTGGCTGCATTAATATCCATGCCTCTCTTCTTCCCAAGTACAGAGGCGCCGCGCCTATTCAGCAGGCGGTTATTGACGGGGAAAAGGAATCAGGCGTAACCATTATGCAGATGGGAACAGGAGTGGATACCGGAGATATGATATCTCAGGCAGCTGTCGCTCTGGATGAAAAGGAAACCGGAGGAAGCCTTTTTGACAAGCTGGCTGATCTGGGAGCAGACCTTCTGGTAAAAACTCTTCCTTCTGTTTTTGACAGAACAGCAGTGATGGAAAAACAGCCGGAGGAAAGTCCTACGCCATATGCTTCCATGATCACCAAGCAGATGGGACTTATGGACTTTCGTAAAAGCGCTCAGGAGCTTGAACGTCTTGTCAGGGGCATGAACCCATGGCCGAGCGCTTATACCTTTCTGAATGGGAAAACCTTTAAAATCTGGGAGGCTTCTGTAGTATCTGTGCTGAACGGAGACGGAAAACCTTTAGCAGCGCCGGGAACTGTGATCGCGGCAGATTCAGACAGAGAAGGGATTCATGTTGCCTGCGGAAAAGATATTCTGGTACTGACAGAGGTACAGCTGGAAGGAAAGAAACGTATGGACGCGGCGTCTTTCCTCAGAGGATATCAGGTGGAGCCGGGAACAGTTCTGAGAGATCATAAGGAGTGATAAGACATGTACGGATATGGTTTTTATTATGACAGAACATATATACTTCTGATAATAGGAATGCTTCTTTCTGTGGCAGCCTCTGCAAAGCTGAAAAGTACTTTTGCAAAGTACAGAGGTGTCAGAAGCGCTTCCGGGCTTACCGGAGAACAGGCTGCAAGAAGAATCCTTCAGGCGGCAGGCATTACAGACGTACAGGTGCGCGCTGTGTCGGGAAGTCTTACAGACCATTATGATCCCAGAACAAAAACAGTAAATCTTTCTCAGGATATCTTTGGCCATTCGTCTCTGGCTGCAGTGGGAGTGGCGGCTCATGAGTGCGGACACGCTATTCAGCATGCCATTCATTATGCGCCTCTGGAGATCCGAAGCGCCATTGTTCCTCTTGCAAACTTTGGAAGTACATTGTCCTGGCCGCTGTTTTTCCTGGGGCTTATTATGAGTATCCGCCCTCTGATCACAGCGGGAATCATTCTGTTTTCTCTGGCAGTTCTGTTCCAGCTTGTGACTCTTCCGGTGGAGATCAATGCCTCTTCACGGGCTCTGCGTATGCTGGAAACTACGGGGATTCTGGGAAGAGAGGAAAATTCAGGAGCGAGAAAGGTTCTGACAGCAGCAGCTCTTACTTATGTAGCGGCGCTGGCATCATCAATTCTTCAGCTTTTGAGGCTGATTATTCTTGCAGGAGGACGTAGAAACGATGACTAACGGCATCAATACAAGAGAAATGATCCTGGAGATCCTTCTTCAGATCGACGAGGAGGGGGAACACAGCCATATTGCCATCCGTAATGCGTTGTCAAAATACCAGTTCCTTCCCAAGCAGGAGCGCGCCTTCGTAACAAGAGTGTGCGAGGGAACTCTGGAATACAGGATTTATATTGACTATATTATTAATTCTTTTTCAAAGATAACAGTAGATAAAATGAAACCGCCTATCCGCGAGATCCTGAGAAGCGCTGTATATCAGCTGAAATTTATGGACAGGGTGCCGGACAGCGCTGTGTGCAACGAGGCAGTAAAGCTTGCACAGAAAAAGGGCTTTTATAATCTGAAGCCTTTTGTAAACGGAGTTCTCCGTACCGTGGCAAGACAGATGGACGAGCTTGAGTATCCTTCCAGAGAAAAGAACCTGGTAAAGTATCTTTCTGTAAAATATTCCATGCCGGAGCCGCTGGTGCTCCGGTGGCTGAATGTGTATGGCGAGGAAACTACAGAAAAAATGCTGGCGGATTTTCTGGAAGAAAAATCACTGACTGTACGCTGCCGTACATATCTGAATTCTGTGGAGGAAACCTGTGAAAGCCTTCGGGCGCAGGGAGTGACTGTGGAGGATGCTCCGTATCTTCCCTATGACAAAAAAAATCTCGGATTTTAATCATATTCTTGCGTTGGATGCTTTTATCCAGGGAAAGATCATGGTTCAGGATGTAAGCTCCATGCTTGTTGCGGAAATTGCCAATCCTTCAAAGGGAGATTATGTGATCGACCTCTGTGCGGCGCCGGGAGGAAAAAGTCTTCATATGGGTGATAAGATGGAAGGTTTTGGAAACCGTGGATGCCCGGGATGTGAGCCAGTATAAGGTGGATCTCATCGAAGAAAACATACATCGCGCCGGAGCAATCAACGTTCAGGCAAAGGTAAAGGATGCGACTGTATTTGACGTGGATTCGGAATGTCAGGCAGATATTGTACTGGCAGATGTGCCGTGCTCCGGCTATGGAGTCATTGGCAGGAAGCCGGAGATCAAATATCGTTCTACTGCGCAGAAACAGGAAGAATTGGTGATCCTCCAGAGGAATATCCTGGACAAAGCTGCTGAATATGTCAAGCCCAGAGGCGTGCTTATTTTCAGTACCTGTACCATTGCAAAAGAGGAAAATGAAGAAAATATGATGTGGTTCATGAACAATCATCCTTTTAAGCTGGAAAGCATTGACGAGTATATTCCGGACGAACTGAAATCCGAGACAACTGCTCTGGGATATCTGCAGCTGCTTCCGGGCGTTCATGGAACAGACGGATTTTTTATTGCAAGATTCAGAAGGAAATAGATCAATGACAGATATTAAATCAATGACACTGACAGAACTGAAGGAGCTGATGACAGAGCTGGGGGAAAAGCCTTTCCGGGCAAAACAGATTTACAGCTGGCTTCATGAGCATCTGGCAGCTTCCTGGGAAGAAATGACAAACCTTCCAAAAAGTCTGAAACAGAAACTGGAAGCTTATCCTATCACGGCTCTGGAAACAGTGGACGTACAGATTTCAAAAACTGACGGTACACGGAAGTATCTGTTCCGGCTCAGCGATGGAAATATGATCGAAAGTGTGCTTATGAAATATAAATATGGAAACTCTGTGTGCATTTCCTCACAGGCAGGCTGCAGAATGGGCTGCAGATTCTGCGCATCCACCATCGGAGGGCTTGCCAGAAATCTTCTGCCTTCTGAAATGCTGGATCAGATCTACCGGATACAGGCATCCATAGGGGAAAGAGTTTCCAATGTTGTAGTCATGGGATCCGGAGAACCTCTGGATAATTATGATAATCTTCTGAGATTTATCCATATTCTTACAGAGGAAGGCGGACTTCATCTCAGTCAGAGAAATCTGACTGTGTCCACCTGCGGACTTGTACCGAAAATGTATGAGCTGGCAGAGGAGAAGCTTCAGATGACTCTTGCAGTATCTCTCCATGCCCCAAACGATGAAAAAAGGCAGGAGCTGATGCCGATTGCAAAAAAATACAGTATGGATGAGCTTCTGGAGGCATGCAGGAATTATTTTGACAAAACAGGACGGAGAATTACATTTGAATACAGCCTGGTAGCAGGGGTAAACGACAGCGAGGAAAATGCCAGGGAGCTGGCAGGCCGTCTGAAGGGACTGAACTGCCATGTAAACCTGATTCCCGTGAATCCTGTCAGAGAGCGTTCTTTTGTGCGTTCTACACGTCAGGCAGTGGAGAATTTCAAAATAAATCTTGAAAAATGTGGAATTAATGGTACTATTAGAAGGGAAATGGGCAGCGACATAGACGGTGCCTGTGGGCAACTAAGAAAAAGGTATATGGAAAAAACAGAAAGCGAGAAGTGACATGAGGGTATATTCAGCTACAGATGTGGGGCAGAAGCGGAAAATGAACCAGGATTATGTGTTCGTGTCCAAAGACCCGGTAGGAAATCTTCCCAATCTGTTTGTCGTTGCTGATGGAATGGGCGGTCATAACGCGGGAGATTTTGCATCTTCCCATGCAGTTCAGATATTAGTGGACGAGATTCGGAAAGACGCGGATTTTAACCCGGTCAAGGTGATCCGTCATGCCATTGAAACTGCCAATGCGGAAATTCTGACCCGCGCGCAGGAAGAGGAAGACCTCAGAGGAATGGGGACTACAATTGTGGTGGCAACAATTGTGGGACATTATGCATATGTGGCAAATGTGGGGGACAGCCGCCTGTATCTGATTCAGGGGCAGATTCACCAGGTTACCAAAGATCACTCTCTGGTGCAGGAAATGGTGAGAATGGGAGAGATCAAGCCGGAAGAGGCAAGAAATCACCCGGACAAAAATATCATTACAAGAGCGCTGGGAGCGGAAAGAACTGTTGATATTGATTTTTTTGATCTTCAGCTGGAGCCGGGAAGCACGATCCTGATGTGTTCCGACGGACTGAGCAACATGGTAGAGGACGCTAAGATTGAAGAAATCATACAGAATGAGACAGACCAGCTGCCGGAAAAAGGAGAAAAACTCTTAAGAGAAGCAAACCAGAACGGCGGCAAGGACAACATTGCAGTGGTTTTAGTAGAACCATTCACAAATGAGGTGGACAAATGTTAAAAGCAGGAATGATCATAGCGGAGCGTTATGAGGTTTTAGGGAAAATAGGCACAGGCGGCATGGCCGATGTGTATAAAGCAAAGGATCATAAGCTGAACCGTTTTGTTGCGGTTAAGGTGCTGAAGCCGGAATTTCGGGAGGACAAAACCTTTATCCGGAAATTCAGAAGCGAGGCTCAGGCAGCAGCCGGACTGACACATCCGAATATTGTTAATGTATTTGACGTAGGCGATGATGAAGGCGTTTATTACATTGTCATGGAACTGATAGAGGGAATCACCCTGAAGGAATATATTGCAAAAAAAGGAAAGCTTTCTATTAAAGAGGCGACCAGTATTGCAATTCAGGTTTCCATGGGACTGGAGGCAGCCCACAATCATGGAATCGTTCACCGTGATGTGAAGCCTCAGAATATTATCATTTCCACAGACGGAAAGGTGAAGGTAACAGATTTTGGCATTGCCAGAGCAGCTTCCTCCAATACGATCAGTTCCAATGTGATGGGATCTGTTCATTACAGTTCACCGGAGCAGGTGCGCGGCGGCTACAGTGATGAGAAATCTGATATCTATTCACTTGGCATCACTTTGTACGAGATGGTTACCGGACGCGTTCCCTTTGACGGGGATACTACAGTAGCCATTGCTATCAAGCATCTGCAGGAGGAAATGGTTCCTCCAAGCGTTTACACAGAAAATCTTCCTTACAGTCTGGAGCAGATTATTTTTAAATGCACACAGAAAAGCGTAGGACGTCGTTACGAAAAAATGGAGGATGTGATCGCAGACCTGAAGCATTCTCTGATCGATCCCCAGGGAAATTTTGTAAAGCTGAACGATGTAGTGGACACAGATGCCAAGACCGTTGTGATCTCAGACGAGGAGCTGGGCGAGATCAAACACACTCAGAAAAACAGGACAGCTCAGAGAAAACCTGAAGTAGAGATGCTTGAGGAAGAAGAATACGAGACCGACTATGACGACGGTGATGATGACAGAGAGTATGAGCGCAGACGCGCTGCAGAAAGAAGAAAGAAGAAAAAGAAAAAACGCAGAACTACAAGCAGAGCAGTAACAATTGTCGCACTTCTTGCCGGAGCGGCGGTTCTTGCAGGCGGCGTATTTCTTATTGTGAAAAATACGGGCGTTTTTGACAAGACAGAAGAGCCGGGACAGGTGCAGCAGGCAGACAATAAAGACGAGGACATGGTGGAGGTTCCGGATCTTGTAGGCAAGACTGAGGAAGAGGCTAAAGCTCTTGTGGAGGCAGTAAACCTTGGCAAGCAGATGGTTGGAGAGGAAGCTTCCGACCAGGAAAAAGGAAAAATTTCTTCCCAGGATATTCCGGCAGGAACAAAGGTTGAGGCATATACAACTCTGAAGTATTATGTCAGCAAGGGCCAGGAAGAGCTGACGATTCCGGAGTATGATGAGACAGTAACTGCATATGCTTATCAGAATTCTCTGGAGGATATGGGACTTACTGTAAACGTTCAGAAAGAATACAGTGCGGATACAGATGATACGGATGGAATGGAATGGCCGGATGTGGAACCGGGATATGTGATCGCAGTTTCTCCGGAAGCAGGTTCTGTTGCAAAATCAGGAGACACTGTAACTCTTACTGTCAGCAGAGGACTTGACTGGGGAGATGGAGCTCTGGTTCCGAATGTTGTAGGCAAAACAGAGGAAGAGGCTGTGACAGAGTTTGGTAAGTGGTTGGAGATCAATATCACGAAGCAGCAGAGTGCGGATGTACCGGCAGGTCAGGTTATTTCTCAGTCTCCGGAAGCAGAAGAAACCGCGAATCCGGATGAGCCGGCCAGTCTTGTGGTAAGCTCCGGAGATCAGCCGCCTGAAGCAGAACCGGCAGCAGACAGTTCTGGAGCACAGACAAGCGCAGACACCTCTGCTCAGCAGCAGGCAGCGGCAAACGGAGAAGTATGGAAATGTACACAGAGTCTGAATACGCCTCAGGACTACAAGGGAGGCGCGCTGCGTCTGGAGCTGATCCAGGAAGTAAACGGAGAATCCGAGGCAACTACAGTTGTAGACGGAGAGACTCTTACCTTCCCTTACAAACTGGATATTACAGGAAGTCCGGGGGTAAGCCAGGGAACTCTTTCTGTATCTGAAATGATCAATGGTGAATATCAGCAGCTTGGAACCTATCCTCTTACCTTTGAGAAAGCAGAGTAATGCATGGAAGGTAAGATCATAAAAGGAATTGCCGGTTTTTATTATGTACATGCAGAAGACGGCAATATTTATGAATGCAGGGCAAGGGGAATCTTCCGAAAGGATAATCAGAAGCCTCTTGTAGGTGATAATGTGGAGATCACTGTGCTGGATCAGGAAAAAGCAGAGGGAAATCTGGTAAAGATCCTCCCTCGCAAAAATTCTCTGATCCGTCCCGCAGTGGCCAATGTGGATCAGGCATTTGAATTTTTGCCATGGATGATCCAAAACCGAATTTTATGCTTCTTGACAGATTCCTTATTATGATGGAGCAGGTCGGTGTTCCGGCAGTGGTCTGCTTCAACAAAAAAGATCTGGCAGAGGAAAAAGAAATCCGGGAGCTGTATGACACCTATTCCGGCTGCGGATATCAGGTCCTTTTATCCAGCGCTCTTAAGGAAGAAGGGCTTGAGGAAATATATAAAATCCTGAAAGGAAAGACCACAGTTGTGGCAGGCCCCTCGGGAGTAGGAAAATCTTCTCTGACAAATCTTCTTCAGAAGGAAGTTCAGATGGAGACAGGAGAAATCAGCAGGAAGCTGAAGAGGGGCAAACATACTACCCGTCATTCCCAGGTGATTCCTGCAGGAGAAAACACCTATCTTATGGATACGCCGGGATTCTCGTCCCTGTATCTTACAGATATGGAAGAACAGGAACTGAAGGATTATTTTCCCGAGTTCCGAAAATACGATGATCAGTGCCGTTTTCTGGGATGCAGACATATCCATGAGCCGGGCTGCCGTGTAAAGGAAGCCCTTGAGGCAGGAGAGATCAGCCGTCTCAGATATGAGGACTATTTAGCATTATATGAAGAATTAAAAGAGAAAAGGAGATATTGATTACATGGACTATCATTTGTGTCCCTCAATTTTATCAGCAGATTTTAACCGTCTGGGTCAGCAGATACAGACTCTGGAAGAGGAAGGCGTAAAATGGCTTCACATTGATGTTATGGATGGAGATTTTGTTCCAAGCATCTCTTTTGGAATGCCGGTGATCCGTTCTATCCGAAAAGAGTCAAAGATGTTTTTTGACGTACATCTGATGGTATCTGCTCCGGAACGTTACATTCAGGACTTTGTAGACTGCGGAGCAGATTCTATTACTGTACATGCCGAGGCATGTGAAGATCTGGAACGCGCCATTGAGCTGATCCGTGATGCAGGAGTAAAGGTTGGCGTTTCCATTAAGCCGGCAACTCCCGTAAATGATATCAGTCATCTTCTTGATGATGTGGATATGGTTCTTGTCATGACTGTACAGCCGGGCTTTGGCGGACAGAAATATCTCAGCGAGTGTACAGAAAAGATTGAGGAGCTTCGCGAACTGATTGACAGGGAACATGCAGATGTTGATATTCAGGTTGACGGCGGAATCAATGATGAAACCATGGAAACAGTTATGAAGGCCGGAGCCAATCTCCTTGTGGCAGGATCTTATGTATTTAACGGAGATCTTGCTTCCAATGTAAAACATATTACAAAAAGAATGCAGCATATTAAAGAAGAGATTGAATGAGACATATCATGAAACATGCAGTCATTGTAAGCGGGGGCAATATCAATACAGATTTTGCCCTCGATTTTTTAAAAAAAATACAGATGAGAATACGTTGCTGATCGCAGCGGACAGAGGCCTGGAATTTTTTGAAAGAACAGGGCTTGTTCCTGACATTGCGGTAGGAGATTTTGACAGCCTTTCTGAAAGCGGAAAAAAATTTCTGGAAACACTCAGCAATACGGAGATCATCAGGCTTCGCCCGGAAAAGGACGATTCGGATACGCAGTCGGCAGCCTGTCTTGCCATGGACAGAGGTATGAAACGAATTATGATCCTGGGTGCCACAGGAAACAGAGTGGATCATCTTATGGCAAATTTCGGGCTTCTTGTTCTGGGAAGGGAGAGGGGCTGTGAGATCATCCTTGCGGATCCCTGGAATTATATGAAACTTATTGAAAGCGGAACTGTGCTGAAACGGTCGGAACAGTTCGGAAAATATGTGTCCTTTTTTTCCATTGGAGGAGACGTACCCGGACTTACTCTTAAAGGCTTTAAATATCCTCTGAACCGTCATTATCTGACAGCATCTGACAGCGGCCTTACGGTCAGCAATGAGATTGTGGCAGAGGAGGCTGTGGTAGAGTTTGAAAAAGGAACCCTTCTTATGCTGATGACAGGGGATTGAATGTAACAATATAAAATTTTAAAAGTTTATAAAAAAGTAGTGTTTCTGACAAACTCTTGATATACTATAATTAAGTATAGGTGGAAGGAGGAGGTATTATGCCAACAGTAAATGTGAATGTACAGCCGGCGATCATTAGCTGGGCACTTAGTCAAACTAGCGAAGAAAAGTTGGGTACAAAGCTTATGGAAAATATTAAGCAATGGCTTGATGGCACAAAACGTCCGACTTTTAATCAGATAGAAGATTTCAGTAAAAAATCTCACATTCCGCTAGGATATTTCTTTTTGCAGACACCGCCAGTTGAACAGATTAGTTTATTAGAATATAGAACGCTTGATAGTATAGAACTAACAAATCCAAGTCGGAATTTAATTGACACTATTCGTGAGATGGAAGCAGTTCAGGAATGGATGACTGATTATCGAAAAGAATGGAATTATGATGTAATTAATGTTGTTGGAAGCTTAAAAGATTTCACAGACATAAAGATAATCGCAGATACAATTCGTAACGATTTAGGACTTACTGTTGAATGGTATGGGACATGCGCTGATTCTTCTGAAGCATTCAATAAGGTAAGAAAGCTTTTGGAAGATTGTGGAATTGTTGTGATGATGAATGGTATTGTTGGTAAAAATACCCATCGAGTATTAGATGTAAATGAATTTAGAGCGTTTGCAATGGTAAATGAATGGGCACCGTTGATTTTTATAAATGGTGCAGATTCTGCAGGTGGAAAATTATTTTCCTTGTTTCATGAGACGGTACATCTTTGGATTGGAGAAAACGATTTATATAATGACAGAAGATATTCTATAAATGAAACAAAGCCGATTGAGTTTATTTGCAATGCGGTAGCGGGAGAGTTAATGGTACCGGAAAATGTGTTTCTTCAAAAATGGAATAGTAATACAAATGACGATATACATGAAAGGATTAAGGTACTTGCCAGAATGTTCCGTTGTAGTGGCAGTGTCATTGCTCGTAGAGCTTTAGATAATAAGAAGATTGATAAGAGCGTATATGATCGGGTGATAGCAGATGCTATCGAAGCGTACATTCAAGCAAAAAAAGAGGGAAGTTCCGGTGGTGATTATTACAGAGTTGCTCGTAGCAAATTAGATAGTGTTTTTGTACGTGCATTATGTGAAAGTGTAAATAGTGGTAGAACTTCTTTTACGGAAGCTGACCGATTAACGAATACTACTAGCAAAACATTTTCTGAAGTTGCAAGTGGACTTGGAGGTGTTTTATGGTAAATTCATCAGAAAAATTTTTGATTGATTCAAATACATTGATGACAGCGTCAAGGTCCTTTTATGCTTATGATTTGATTCCTTCATTTTGGGGAATTTTTGAAGAAAAGATAAAAGCAGGTAACATAGTTCTGCTTGATATGGTAAAAGCTGAAATTGATAAGGGGCAGGATGAGTTAAAACAGTGAGTATCTGAAAGAAAAGATGAATTTCAGGTTTGTAATCATGTTGATTCAGAAATAATCCCTAAATATGCAGAAGTAATGCAATATATTCAAGAATGTGGTTTTTACAATGAAAAGGGTTTGAATGATTGGGCTAGAAATGAGGTTGCCGATCCATGGTTGATTGCAGCAGCTGCTGCGAAAGGATATAAATTGATTACCTTTGAACAGTCCGCAGGACCATTAAATGTTAAGAATAAATGTGGACGTGTGAAGATACCGGATATTGCGAAACACTTTAATGTAGAAGTGCATACTTTATATCATATGATGCGCCAACTCAAGATGAAAATTTAATAAAAAGTGAATTGCACCCAGGTAGTTGAAAATTGCTGCTTGGGTGTATTTTGATATAATCAAATATAAGAGAGATAAGAAATGTGGCGGAATTTTAAACTGAATATTCACAAAGATATTATGGTATGGTAAAATATAAGGCAATGTATTAAGGCTTCCTGAAAAGAAAGCGGTTATTATGCTGAAAAACAGTCAAAAGATTTGTAGGAGGAAATATAAAACATGAAGCTTGGAATCGTCGGCCTTCCTAACGTAGGCAAAAGTACACTTTTTAATTCTTTAACAAAAGCAGGAGCGGAGTCAGCCAACTATCCCTTCTGCACCATTGATCCCAATGTAGGCGTGGTTACAGTTCCGGATGAGAGACTGAAGCTTCTGGGAGATTTTTACCATTCCAAAAAAGTAACCCCGGCAGTGATCGAATTTGTGGATATTGCAGGACTTGTAAAAGGAGCGTCCAAGGGCGAGGGTCTGGGAAATCAGTTTCTGGCAAACATCCGTGAAGTAGACGCTATTGTCCATGTGGTGCGCTGCTTTGAGGATCCGAATGTGATCCATGTAGATGGAAGTATTGATCCGATCCGTGATATTGAGACTATTAATCTGGAGCTTGTATTCTCTGACCTTGAAATTCTGGAAAGAAGAATCGCAAAGGTTACAAAAACAGCTAGAATGGATAAGGAAGCAGCCAAAGAGCTTGACTTTCTTCAGAAAATAAAGGCTCATCTGGAAGACGGAAAACTGGCAATCACTATGGAACTGGAAACAGAAGATGAGGAAGCCTGGATGGGAACTTATAATCTTCTGACCTGGAAGCCGGTGATCTATGCGGCAAATGTGGCTGAGGACGAGCTGGCAGACGACGGAGCGTCCAATCCTCATGTAAAGGCAGTGAAGGATTATGCGGTTCAGCAGAACAGCGAAGTTTTTGTGATCTGTGCAGGAATCGAGGAAGAAATCTCCGAGCTGGATGATGATGAGAGAAAAATGTTCCTGGAGGATCTCGGGCTGACAGAGTCCGGTCTTGAAAAGCTGGTTCGCGCAAGCTATCGCCTTCTGGGTCTGATGAGCTTCCTGACCTCAGGAGAGGATGAGACAAGAGCATGGACCATTAAGATCGGAACAAAAGCGCCTCAGGCAGCAGGAAAGATCCACACAGATTTTGAGCGTGGATTTATCAAGGCAGAGGTTGTAAATTATCAGGATCTTCTGGACTGCGGCTCTTATGCAGGAGCCAGAGAAAAAGGCCTGGTTCGTATGGAAGGAAAGGAATATGTGGTTCAGGACGGAGATGTGATCCTGTTCCGTTTCAATGTATAAGCAGGTGCGTGTATGAATACATCAGTACGATTCCCAAATCTGGATATTGATTTTGGTTTTGTGGGAAGATCGGTTTCTGTTTTCGGATTTGAGCTTACTTTTTTCGGGCTTCTGACAGCAGCAGGCATGCTTCTTGGACTTGCCGTAATGATTTTTGTGGCAAAAAAGCAAAAAGAGGATCCAAACCTTAGCCTGGAAGCAATGATTCCGGCTTTTGCAGGCGGTGTGCTGGGGGCGCGGTTAATGTACGTGGCTCTGAACCGGGAGATGTTTGCGGGAAAATCAATAATAGAGATTGCGGATATCAGAAATGGCGGAATGTCTATATACGGCGGTATTTTAGGCGGAATCCTGATTGGCGCAATTTACTGTAAAATCCGGAAAATCTCCTTTGCACAGGTGGCAGATACTGCCAGTATGGGATTTCTGACAGCGCAGATAATAGCAGTGTGGGGAAACTTTTTTAACCGGGAAGGCTTCGGAGAATATACGGACAGCCTTCTGGCTATGCAGATTCCTGCAGATGCAGTAAATAAGGCTCAGATTTCCCGGCTGATGGCCGGTCATCTGGCAGAAGCAGACGGTATTTCCTGGATACAGGTACATCCTCTGTTTCTGTACGAGAGTATCTGGTGCCTGGCGCTTTTTCTGATCCTTCTGCTGTACACAAAACACAGAAAATATCCGGGAGAGATTTTTTTAAGATATCTGGCAGGCTACAGTCTTGGACGGGCAGGGATAGAATTTCTTCTGCCGGAGCCCGTGACTGTTCCGGGAACAGAGATTCCGGTGTTCTCGTGTGTTCTGCTTGTTCTGGCTGTTATGTTTGGAATTACGGCTTCTGTTCGCAGAAGTCTGACAAAAAAACGGGAAAGGCACAGAGCCCGCAGGAGAGAGGAAAAAAGAGCTGTTCTGAACTATGATGATATTCAGACTTACGAGGACGTATCTCATGAATTTATGGGAACAGATATCACAGACGAAATTAAAGAGACTGAAGAAAAAGAGGTTCCTGAAGATGCAGAAGTGGAGGAAAAAACGGATCAGAGAGTCTCTGCCGGATCAGGCAGCAGAACTGAAGAAGTTGAATCAGAAAAAACTGAAACGGAAGATACAGAACTGCCGGAGAAAGCTGAACGGGATGATCCAGAACAGGGAAGACCTTCCAAAATGTCTGAGGGAAAGCCGGAAGCTTGACAGGCTGATTGAGAAATTTCAAAGCATATAACAACGAAAAAGGATTCTGTGGCAGGTTTGCCGGAGAATCCTTTTTATGATGGAAAAAGCCAGAAAAGACCGGATTTTTTTAAAGGGAAAAATAAAAAACCTGATATTCCCACTTGTAATTTCAAAGTAAATGGGGTAGAATGGGTTCATAAGTGGTAGAAAGTGGTGAATAGTGGTAGTGAATGGAGGGAATATGGCAGACCCATCCGTTTCTGCTGGAAAGTACGAAGGGGAGAATCGTACTTTGCGAGAGTAGGTGAGTTACATGTTCATGGGAGAATACAACCATACAATAGACGCGAAGGGGCGTCTGATCATCCCGGCGAAGTTCAGAGAGCTTTTGGGGAGAAGAGTTTCGTTACTGACCAAGGGGTACTCGGATGGTTGTCTTTTACAATTTATCCTATGGATTGAATGGAAAGCCTTTGAAGAAAACCTCAGAGCCTTACCGACTTACGAATAACGAATGCAAGAACCGTTCTCACGA
>ENA-OQKD01000212-OQKD01000212.1-human-gut-metagenome-genome-assembly--contig:-NODE-212-length-16119-cov-3.189907_pt1 | contig 16119 bp, 18 predicted proteins | sample MGYA00242775_ERZ504792 | MGnify/ENA primary metagenome ERZ504792 (study PRJEB26092, sample SAMD00036401) | human gut metagenome | host: Homo sapiens | study: EMG produced TPA metagenomics assembly of...
CCAGATCAGTAAAAAAAGTAAAAGAAAATTCATGCATACCTGGATCGTTTATGAAGAGGACGCATATAAGAGGGCAGAGCAGGTTCAGTAAAGGAATTGAGCAGGGAATCTATACAGGTCCTTTGGCAGGAGTACCGATCGCGGTAAAGGATAATATCTGTATCAGAGGTAAAAAGACAACCTGTGCATCCGGAATACTGGAAAATTTTATTCCTACATATCAGGCTGAGGTGATCGACCGTCTGGAACAGGCAGGAATGATCCTCATAGGAAAAACGAATATGGACGAATTTGCCATGGGAAGTACAACAGAAACATCTGCTTTTGGTGTTACGGCAAATCCGTGGAATACAGAGCATGTACCGGGCGGTTCATCAGGGGGTTCCTGTGCGGCAGTTGCGGCCGGAGAGGCATATATGGCTCTTGGATCCGACACAGGCGGTTCCATTCGTCAGCCCAGCGCTTTTTGCGGAGTGACCGGAATCAAGCCAACCTATGGAACCGTATCCCGATATGGTCTGGTGGCATATGCGTCTTCTCTTGATCAGATTGGTCCTGTGGGAAAAAATACAGAAGACTGTGCTGCTCTCCTTCAGGTAATTGCCGGATATGATCCAAAGGACAGCACTTCTCTCAGGAGAGAACTTCCGAAATCTGGACTGACTTCAGGGAAAGATCTGAAGGGAATGCGGTTTGGCGTTCCTGAAGAATATATGGCAGAGGGAATGGAAGAAGGAGTACGTAAGGTTTTTCTTGCTTCTCTGAAGCTTTTGGAGGAACTGGGAGCTGAAGTGGAATTTTTTTCCATGAAAACTACGGAATATGTAATCCCGGCATATTATATCATTGCCTGTGCAGAAGCAAGCTCCAATCTGGAAAGATTTGACGGTGTAAAGTATGGATTTCGTGCGGCAGAATATCAGGGACTTCATGATATGTACAGAAAAACAAGAACGCAGGGGTTCGGAAAAGAGGTAAAAACAGAATCATGCTGGGCTCATTTGTTTTGAGCTCCGGTTATTATGACGCTTATTATCTGAAAGCATTAAAGGCAAAAGCTCTGATCAAAAAAGAATTTGACCAGGCCTTTGAGAAGTATGATGTGATTCTTGCTCCGGCGGCTCCCCATACGGCTCCAAAGCTGGGAGAAAGCCTGAAAGATCCTCTTACCATGTATCTGGGTGATATTTATACAGTAGCAGTAAATCTCTGCGCCCTTCCTGCCATTTCCCTTCCGGGTGGCTTTGACAGAAAAGGGCTGCCCGTAGGATTTCAGATGATTGGCCCTTGTTTTGGAGAAAATACGCTGATCCGGTCAGCGGCTGTATTTGAAAATGCACGGGGGAAATTTCCATCAGCAGAAAAAGGAGGCACAGAGGTATGAGACAGTATGAGACCGTGATCGGACTGGAGGTTCATATAGAGCTTGCCACAAAAACCAAAATTTTCTGCGGCTGTTCTACGGAATTTGGCGGAGAGCCCAATACCCATACCTGTCCGGTATGTGCCGGGATGCCCGGTTCTCTTCCGGTTCTGAACCGTCAGGTGGTGGAATTTGCGCTGAAAGCCGGAATTGCGGCAAATTGTCAGATCAATCAACTATGCAAATTTGACCGGAAAAATTATTTTTATCCTGACAATCCGCAGAATTATCAGATATCACAGCTCTATCTGCCTTTGTGTCATGATGGATGGATAGAGATTGAAACCTCAGCCGGAAAGAAAAGATCAGGATTCATGAAATACATATGGAAGAAGATGCCGGTAAACTGATCCATGACGAATGGGAAGACTGTTCACTGGTAGATTATAATAGAAGCGGAGTACCTCTGATCGAGATTGTTTCCGAACCGGATATGAGAAGTGCTGAGGAGGTTATTGCATATCTGGATAAACTTCGCTGCATGATGCAGTATCTTGGAATTTCGGACTGTAAGCTTCAGGAAGGTTCCATGCGTGCAGATGTCAACCTTTCTGTCTGTGAGTCAGGAAGCGATGTCTGGGGAACCAGAACAGAAATGAAGAACCTGAATTCTTTCAAAGCCATCACAAGAGCGATTGAAGCTGAACGGGAGAGACAGATCGAGCTTCTTGAAATGGGAAGACCGGTAATTCAGGAGACAAGGCGGTGGGACGACAATAAAGAAAGCTCTCGTGCCATGAGATCAAAGGAAGACGCTAAGGATTATCGATATTTTCCGGATCCGGATCTGCCGCCGGTTCATATTTCAGATGAATGGATTCAGAGAATCCGTAATACGCAGCCACAGCTGCGGGAAGAAAAGCAGCAGAGATATCAGGATGAGATGGGACTTTCCGATTATGATGCCAGAGTTTTGACGGAATCGGCACATCTGGCTGATCTTTTTGAAAAAACAGCAGAACTCAGTCAGAATCCCAAAAGGACAGCAGCATGGTTTATGGGGGAAGTTCTTCGCCTGATAAAAGAATACGGTACAGAACCGGAAAAGGTTTGTTTTTCGCCGAAACACCTTGCACGGCTGATTTGTATGGTAGAGGAAAAGAAGGTCAGCCCTGCCAATGCAAAAAAGGTATTTGAGCATATCTTTAACGAAGATACAGACCCGGAAGTTTTTGTCCGGGAGCATGGTCTGGGGATCGTGCAGAATGACGATCTTATGCAGCGTGTGGTTCAGAAGGTTCTTGCAGAGAATCCGGGTCCTCTTTCAGAGCTTCTGGGAGGTAAGGAAAAAGTATTCGGTTTTTTTGTAGGCCAGATGATGAGAGAATTGAAGGGTACAGCAAGCCCTGAGGCGGTAAGGGACGCCCTTACGGAAGAAATAAACAAGAACAGGAGATAGAATATGGTAACAGTAAATAGAAACTATCTGAAACTGCCGGGCAGTTATCTGTTTTCCACAATTGCCGGAAAAGTGTCCGCTTTTCAAAAGGAAAATCCGGAAGCCAGAATCCTTCGCCTTGGAATTGGAGATGTGACACAGCCTCTTGCCCCGGCAATCATTGAAAGTCTTCACAGATCAGTGGATGAAATGGCACATCAGGAAACTTTCCGGGGGTATGCACCGGATCTGGGCTATGAATTTTTGAGAGATGCCATTGCAAAGAATGACTACAAAGACAGAGGATGTAACATTTCAGCAGATGAGATATTTATTTCTGACGGAGCAAAAAGCGATTCCGGAAATATCCAGGAGATCTTTGGGGCAGATAATAAGGTGGCTGTCTGTGATCCGGTTTATCCGGTTTACGTGGACACCAATGTGATGGCGGGAAGGACCGGGGCTTATAACAAAGAAAAGGAAAATTTTGACGGAGTGATCTATATGCCCTGTCTGGAATCCAATGGATTCCTTCCCGAAATTCCGGAAGAAGTGCCGGATCTGATCTATCTTTGTTTTCCGAACAATCCAAGCGGCGCTGCCATTACCAGGGAAAAACTTCAGGAATGGGTGGACTATGCCAATCGTACAGGTGCAGTGATTATTTATGATGCAGCTTATGAGGCGTATATTACGGAAACAGATATCCCTCACAGTATTTATGAATGCAACGGGGCAAGAACCTGTGCGATTGAGCTGCGCAGCTTTTCAAAAAACTGCCGGATTTACCGGTGTGCGTCTTGGATTTACGGTGATACCCCGGGAACTGGTTCGCGATGGAGTGTCGCTTCACAGGTTATGGGCACGACGTCATGGAACCAAGTTTAATGGAGCTCCTTACATTGTTCAGAGAGCCGGAGAGGCAGTGTATTCTCAGGAAGGAAAAAACAGCTTCGGGAACAGGTGGCATATTATATGAGAAATGCCCATTATATCTACAGTGAACTGAAAAAAGCCGGATATTCCGTTTCCGGAGGAGTGAATGCTCCTTATATACTGGCTGAAAACACCGGATCAGATGTCCTCCTGGGAGTTTTTTGATCATCTTCTGAGAAATGCGCATGTAGTGGGTACTCCAGGATCCGGATTCGGCGCTCATGGAGAAGGCTTTTTTCGTTTGACAGCATTTGGTTCCTACGAAACCACACAGGAAGCAATCCATCGTATAACGCAGATTTAAAGAAACAGAAGGCTGCAGGTCTGTATATGACCTGCAGCCTTTTTTGAAGAAACCAGGTTTTCATTGCGTTACTGTGAATTTTACCGTATAATAGAAAGGAGTCAAAAGATAAAGGGGTAAGTAGAAATGTATTACGAAACAGCAGAGAAATTACTTGAATTTATCAGAAAAAGTCCAACTGCTTTTCATGCAGTGGATACAATGAAAAAAACACTGGCCGGCCATGGCTTTCAGGAGCTTTCCGAAAAAGAACTGTGGAGCCTGACCCCCGGCGGAAACTATATGGTTACAAGAAACAATTCAGCGCTGATCGCTTTTTCCATTCCGGAAAAAGCGCCGTACAGCTTTCACATTATGGCAAGTCACAGCGATTCTCCGACTTTTAAGATTAAAGAAAATCCTGAGATCACAGTGGAAAAGGCTTATGTAAAGCTGAATGTGGAAAAATACGGAGGAATGCTTATGTCTCCGTGGTTTGACCGCCCTCTTTCCGTGGCAGGAAGAGTGGTTGTCCGGGAAAACGGAGAGCTGAAAGAGAAACTGGTAGACATTGACAGAAATCTTCTTATGATCCCCAGCCTTGCCATTCATATGAACAGGGAAGTAAATTCCGGATATGCCTATAATCCGCAGAAGGATCTTCTTCCTCTGTATGGAACAGCAGGAACCAAAGAGCCATTTGGGAAACTGATCGCAGAGGCAGCAGGAACCAGTGAGGAAAATATTTTAGGGCATGACCTGTTTCTGTACAACCGGGTACAGGGAACCGTATGGGGTGCTGAACGGGAATTTGTTTCAGCAGGAAGACTGGATGATCTTCAGTGCGCTTTTGCATCTCTGGAAGGCTTTCTTTCAGGCGGCAAAAAAGAGAGCATTGCTGTACATTGTGTTCTTGACAATGAGGAAGTGGGAAGCGGAACCAGACAGGGGGCAGCTTCTGCATTTCTGAAGGATACACTGCTGCGCATCAATTCCGGTCTGGGAAGGACCTATGAAGAATATTTGATGTGCCTGGCAGACAGCTTTATGATCTCAGCAGATAATGCTCATGCTCTTCATCCGAATTATACAGATCAGTCCGACCCGGTGAACCACCCGGTTCTGAACGGCGGAATTGTCATTAAATATAATGCAAACCAGAAATATTGTACAGACGCTGTATCAGCAGCAGTATTTAAAGAAATTTGCGCGAGAGCAGAGGTTCCGTACCAGACATTTGTAAACCGTTCCGACATGGCAGGAGGTTCTACGCTGGGAAATATTTCCAATACTCAGGTGCCGGTAAGCACGGTAGATATCGGACTTCCTCAGCTTGCTATGCATTCTCCTTATGAGACAGCCGGAGTGATGGATACCTACAGTCTGGTAAAAGCAGCAGAACTGTTTTTTGCGTAAAAGAATACAGGCTGATTTTGGAAATAACAGCATAAAAGAAAGACAGACGAGGAAAAATGAATAAAAAAGCAGTATTTTTTGATGCGGATGGTACTGTCTGCGATATAGAGAAGGGAGTTCCGGATAGCGCGGTAAGAGCCATTACACAGCTTGTGAGAAACGGACATGAGGCATGGCTGTGTACAGGAAGAAGCCGGGCGTTTGTTCCGGGATATCTGGAACAGATCCCTTTTACCGGAATGATCAGCGCCTGTGGCGCCACCATAGAAAAAAACGGCCAGCGGCTGTTTAACAAGGAGATGTCTTCTGAAGTTGCAGAGCTTTCTGTAAAAATCCTGCGCAGATACAGTCTGGTCCCGGTAATGGAAGGGGCGGATTTTATGTATTATGACAAGGATGAGTATACACTGGAAGTAAACTGGTACCGGGATCTTATCACGGAAGCTCTTGGACCGAAGTGGCGTCCCATTAAAGGCAATGAAAAGTCTATGAGGATCAATAAGATCAGTGCAAAAATGAAAGAAGGCTGTAATGCAGAGCAGGCTCTGAAAGAACTGTCCGACTACTATGATGTGATTCGTCATGAAAATAATTCTTTTGTGGGGACAACAGTGGAATTGATACCAAAGGGCTGCAGCAAAGCTGCGGGAATAGCTGCTGTGTGCAGAATCTACAATATTCCATGGGAGGATACGGTTGTCTTTGGAGACAGCAATAATGACCTTTCCATGTTTGAATATGCGGCAACAAAGGTGGCAATGGGAAATGCCTCACAGAAGATCAAAGAGCTGGCAGATCATATTACCACGGATATGTTCCATTATGGAATAAAAAACGGGCTGGAAAAGCTGGGACTGATCGGAACAGGAAGCAGATTCTGACAGACAGAGAGTATGCTTTTCGTCTGAAAGAGAGAAACAGAATAATTTACAGGAAAGTGAGGGAATTTGAATGAAAACACTTGAATTACGCGATGGTTTTTACTGGGCAGGAATTGTGGATGATAATCTTCGGGTATTTGATATTATCATGTATACGGAATTTGGAACTACCTATAATTCCTATGTATGGAAAGCCGGAGACAAGGTCGTTCTTTTTGAGACAGCCAAAGAGAAATTTTTTGACGAATATCTTGACAAGCTGAAAGAAATTATTGATGTAACAAAAATTGATTATCTGATCGTGGATCATACAGAGCCGGATCATGCAGGAAGTATTGGAAGACTTCTGGAGTACAGTCCTCAGATGAAAATTGTGGCTACAGGCTGTGCCATTGGATTTCTGAAAGAAATTGTAAATCATGATTTTACTTCCATTGCTGTAAAAGATAATCAGACTATGGAAATCGGCGGAAAAACTCTCCGTTTCCTTGTAGTTCCCAATCTTCACTGGCCGGATACCATGTATACTTATATTGAAGAAGAACAGCTTCTTGTAACCTGCGACTCTTTTGGTTCTCATTATGGTTTCCATGATGTTCTTGCCAGCAAGGTCACAGATCAGGAAGGCTATATGCGTGCCACAAAATATTATTTTGACTGTATTATCGGACCCTTTAAGCCGTTTATGCTAAAGGCTCTGGACAAGGTACGCCAGCTTGATGTCTCCATGATCTGCCCGGGACACGGACCGGTGATCGATGAAAATATCGACCGTATGTATAACATTTATGAGGACTGGTGTACAGTTGTGAATCCCAACCGGAAAAAAACAGTCATTATTCCTTATGTAAGTGCATATGGTTATACGAAGCAGCTTGCCGAAGAAATTTCAAGAGGTATTCAGGACAGCGGCGATATTGATGTCAGAAGCTATGACCTTGTGGAAGCTGACCAGGACAAGGTGCTGGAGGAACTGGGCTTTGCAGACGGTATTCTGTTCGGTACTCCCACAATCGTAGGAGAGGCCTTAAAACCAATCTGGGATCTGACTACCTCCATGTTTGCCGGAACACACGGCGGAAAGCTGGCAAGCGCCTTTGGAAGCTACGGATGGAGCGGCGAGGGAGTTCCTCATATTATCGAGAGACTGAAACAGCTTCGCATGAAGGTTGTAGATGGTCTGAAGATTCGTTTTAAACCGGGCGAAAATAATCTTCTGGATGCCTATGAATACGGATATAATTTCGGATGCATTCTTCAGAAAAAAGAGAATCCGAAGAAAAAAGGTTCACGCACACTGGTAAATGTCTTGTCTGCGGTGAGATCTTTGATTCATCCATGGAAATCTGCCCGGTCTGCGGTGTGGGAAAAGAGAATTATGTGCCGGTAGATGCAGAAGAAAGCAGCTTCCGTAAAGATACAGATCATTTTTATGTAATCCTCGGAAACGGTGCGGCAGGATTAAGCGCGGCAAAAGCAATTCGTGAAAGGGATAAAACAGGCTCTGTGATCATGATCTCAAATGAGGCTTATCCTACGTACAACCGTCCTATGCTGACAAAATCCATGGTAGCGGAGCTGGATGCAAAAGAAATCCTGGTTGAGCCGGAAGCCTGGTATCAGGAAAACAATATCCACCTTCTCCTTGAAAAAGAAGTAACAGGTATTCATACAGATAAAAAAGAGATAACACTTTCGGACGGAACAGCATTGAAATATACAAAGCTTATTTACGCGCTGGGGTCCGAATGCTTTGTGCCTCCGATTCCGGGAACGGACAAGCCTGAGGTTGTTGCCATCCGCCGTATGAGCGATATCGAAAAGATCGAGGCAATGCTGGACAGAGTACAGAATGTGGTTGTGATCGGCGGAGGCGTTCTGGGTCTGGAAGCCGCCTGGGAGCTGAAAAAAGCCCGCAAACAGGTGGTTGTTCTGGAGGCTGCGCCACAGATCATGGGACGCCAGCTTGATGAGGGCGCAAGCCAGATGCTTACAGACATCAGCAGGAATAATGGAATTGACATTCACGCAGGAGTTCAGATTGCGTCAATCGAGGGCGAAAGCTCTGTAACGGGTGTAAAACTGGCTGACGGAAGAGAATTTCCGGCAGAGCTGGTGATCGTTTCTGCGGGAGTACGCGCAAATGTGGGAGCTGCAAAAAATGCAGGACTTGACATTAACAGAGGCATTGTGGTAAACGCAGATATGAGTACCAGTGACGAGAATATTTTTGCCTGCGGAGACTGCGCGGAATATGAAGGGATCAATTATGCCATCTGGCCTCAGGCTCTGGAACAGGGAAAGGTTGCAGGAGCCAATGCGGCAGGAGATGCGCTGACATATACTACGGTTTCAGCAGGACTTTCTTTCCACGGAATGAACACAGGTCTTTATGCCATCGGAGATAATGGAAAAAATCCGAATCTTATTTACAGAACTGTGGAATTTAAAGACATGGGACGGAAGCAGTATGAGAAATATTATTTCCTGAACAACCGTCTCTGCGGAGCTATTCTTATTGGTGATACTTCAAAAATGGCTTTTGTTACAGAGGCAGTGGAACAGAAAAAAACATTTAAAGAGATGTTCAGTTAATGAAAGAGGCGGAAAACTATAAAGAAGAGCTTCTCCGGCACAGGCATTACTTTCATATGCATCCGGAGCTGGGTCTTGAGGAAAAGGAAACATCGGCATATATAAAAAGCTATCTGGAGAAACTGGGGTATGAAATTACCCCGGTTTTTCCTACAGGAATGATCGCGGAACTGCCTGAGCTGAAAAAAAGGAAAAAACTGTGGTGGTAAGGGCAGAAATGGACGGCTTCCTATGGAAGAAAAGACAGGGCTTCCCTATGCCTCTGTGAATCCGGGGCGTATGCATGCCTGCGGACATGACGGTATTCTGGCAGTGGCGCTGACTTTATGCGGTATTCTTTCTGAGGAAAAAGAAGAATTTCCGGTAAATGTAAGATTTTGTTTGAGCCGGCAGAAGAAATCGGAGAAGGGGCAAAAAGGATGATAAAAGCAGGAGCCCTGGACGGGCCGGCAGATGCTTTTCTGATGTTTCATTTTGCTGTGGATATGCCCTTTGGAATGGCGGTTCACGAAGGCCAGGCTTCTGCTATGATTGCAGGAATCGGAATTGAGGTAAAAGGAAAATCCAGCCACTGGAGTGAAGCTCATAAAGGAATTGACAGTATTTATGCAGGCGCCAGAGTGATACAGGAGGTGCATGACCTTAACGAAAGCTATCAGGGACATGCGCCCTGCCTTGTGGGAATCGGAACGGCTCACGGAGGCGAATACGGAAATATTATTGCAGATTCCATGACGCTTACCGGAAATATAAGGGCCTGCAGAGAAGAAGACTTTCAGGCGCTGTACCGTCTGTTGGAAGAACGTCTGAAAAATACAGAAAAAGAAACCGGAACAAAGATCACTCTGAGTCTTTTAAAGGAACCTGTGCTTTCTTTTGCAAACGATTCTGAGTTTACAGAGCTTGCAGCAGGAATCGGTCAGGAGGTCTTCGGGGAGCGTTTTATTCTTGAGGGAGAGGATGAACTGTTTCTGGCAGGAGACAATGCCTATCGCTACTTCCAGAGGACAAGGGGAGTCTTTTTGATTTTTCTGGCAGCAGTTCCGGGAAAAGAATATCCGCTTCATCATCCGAAGATGGAGCTGGATGAAAATATTTTTCCGTACAGTCTGGAAACGGTTTATCAGATGATAAAAAAAATGGGAAAAGTCTGCTGAACCTGCGACAGATCACAGGGAATAAGAGAAAGAGAGAAAAAGCCAATGGAAAAACATGGCGGAAATCTGCAATGGGGGGGATCATTATGAAATATGGGAAAATAAGGATTGAAGATGGAAATCTGGTCTTTGCCAGACATATGATGATGAACTATCTTCCATGCAGGGATATCCTGTGGGTTTATAAAAGACAGGAAGGTGTGGAAGGCGGCGCTCAGAAACAGATCAGCACCAGTTATCTGGTGGTTGTGACCAGAAGACGCAAACGCTATAAATTTGATATGACAGACAGGGAAGTAAGAGACTGTGTACAGCTTCTGAAAGCGCTGAATCCTGACATTGTGGTGGGCTTTCCGAAAGGAGGCAGGATCCACCTGCAGAGTCTTCCGAATACCAGAGACCTGGGAGCGCTGATGACAGAGGACGGAAGACATATTCTTCCCAGACGTCTTTTAAGAAGCGGCAGTCTTTATCATATTTCTCTGACAGATCAGGATGTCCTCACAGAAGAATATCATCTTACGGAAGTGATTGAGTTTCAGAACCCAGAAAGAGATCCTGGTAAAAACCGGATACTGTGATCGAGGGAGTGCGTTATCATGAGATTCCCATTGTGGATGAAGAGACGGCCGGGATTTCCCAGGCAGGAAGTTTCCTGGAGCTGATTACAGAAGCCGGTCAGCTTCCCGATGATTTTTTACATAATCAGTACCGCAGCTTTGTCAGGGACGAGTATTCAGTGAAGCAGTATGCCCGTTTTATGGATATCCTTCTGAACCATGAGAAGGGCGCTGTTCTGTGGCACTGCAGTGCAGGAAAAGACCGGGCGGGGATCGGTACCGCCCTGCTTCTCTGCGCTCTTGGGGTTCCCAGAAAAACCATCCGTGAGGATTTTATGAAAACAAATCTTTATCTGGAAGAGGAGATGCAGCATATGGTCCGTTATCTGGAAACAAAAACCATTGTAGACAGTAAGGTAATGGACAAAGTGCGGATTCTTTATAAGGTCAAAGGGGAATATCTGGACACAGTTTTTGACACAATTGAAAAGGATTACGGTTCTGTGGAACATTTTCTGAAAAAAGCTCTTTATCTGACTCCTAAGGCAATTGAAACCCTGAAAAATAAATATCTTGTATAAACATACATTTTTACATTGACAAATGATTGAATCTTGTTATAATGATATCCATGCAGAGTTTTTATGAAGTAAAGGTTTACAGGACTAAAGTGGTGAAAGCAGGTGTGTTATGCAAAAGAGAATTTTGTCCCTGTTAGTAGATAATACCGCAGGTGTGCTCAGTCGTATTTCAGGACTTTTCAGCCGGAGAGGTTATAACATTGACAGTCTTTCCGTTGGTGTTACGGCAGATGAGCGTTTTTCCAGAATGACAGTTGTATGCAGTGGAGATGCGCTGATTCTGGAGCAGATTACAAAACAGCTTGCAAAGCTGGTAGATGTAAGAGATATCAAGGTGCTGGAACCGGATAACAGTGTCAGCAGAGAGCTGGTTCTGGTAAAGGTTGCAGCGAAACCGGAGCAGAGAGAAGGAATTATATCCATTGCCAATATTTTTCGCGCCAATGTGATCGATGTGGGAAAAGATTCCCTTGTGATCGAGCTTACCGGAAGTAAAAGTAAGCTGGGGGCGTTCGTGGATCTTCTGGAAGACTATGAGATTCTGGAACTTGCCAGAACAGGGATCACAGGACTTTCCAGAGGCGCGGCAGATGTAAGATTTTTCTGATTTTTTAGCCGGATTGCTGAGGGGAATCCCTTGACGATATATTATGAAAAAATTTATAAAAACTTAGGAGGAAATGAAAATGGCAAACAGGATTTTTTATCAGGAAGACTGTAATTTAAGTTTACTGGATGGTAAGACGATTGCGATTATCGGTTACGGAAGCCAGGGACATGCTCATGCGCTGAATTTAAAGGAGTCAGGATGCCATGTTATCATTGGTCTGTATGAAGGCAGCAGATCCTGGAAAAAGGCTGAGGAGCAGGGATTTGAAGTATATACAGCGGCAGAGGCAGCAAAACAGGCAGATATTATTATGATCCTCATCAACGATGAGAAGCAGGCTGCTCTTTACAAAAACGATATTGAGCCGAATCTTGAGGAAGGCAATATGCTGATGTTTGCTCATGGATTCAATATCCATTATGGATGTATTGTGCCTCCGAAGAATGTAGACGTTACGATGATCGCTCCAAAAGGACCGGGTCATACGGTAAGAAGCGAGTATCAGGCCGGCAAGGGTGTTCCGTGTCTGGTAGCTGTTCAGCAGGATGCCACAGGAAAAGCTCTTGATATGGCGCTTGCCTATGCTCTCGGAATCGGCGGAGCAAGAGCCGGCGTTCTGGAAACAACTTTCCGTACAGAAACAGAAACAGACCTTTTTGGTGAGCAGGCAGTTCTCTGCGGTGGTGTATGCGCGCTGATGCAGGCAGGCTTTGAAACTCTCTGCGAGGCAGGTTATGATCCGAGAAACGCATACTTTGAGTGTATCCATGAAATGAAGCTGATCGTTGACCTGATCTATCAGTCCGGATTTGCAGGAATGAGATATTCTATTTCCAACACTGCAGAATACGGCGATTATATTACAGGACCGAAGATCATCACAGAAGATACCAAGAAGGCTATGAAGAAGATCCTTGCGGACATCCAGGACGGCACTTTTGCAAAAGATTTCCTTCTGGATATGTCTTCAGCAGGCGGTCAGGTTCACTTTAAGGCAATGAGAAAGCTTGCTGCAGAGCATGAATCTGAAAAAGTCGGTGAAGAGATCCGTAAGCTGTACAGCTGGAACGGCGAAGACAAGCTGATCAACAACTAAAATCAGTACATCAGTGGACAGGAAACGAGAAGTTTCCTGTCCTTTTTAAATATCCGGGAAAAAGTATTGGAGCAGGGGAAGTCTTCTGTCTTTTTTTCTGCACACAAATCCGATTTCCCGATCCGGAAAATCAAAATCCAGAGGGATCTGGCAAAGAACGCCGTTTTTCAGCTCCGGTTCCACAAACTGACGGACAACGCCTGCAATTCCCAGTCCTGTTTCCGCAAACTGTATCAGAAGATCCATAGTGGAAACCTCCAGAATATGGGCCGGTTCCATATGGTGCTCCCTCATTCTTGCATTTATGGTCTGACGGGAAATATTTTCTTCGTCAAGCATCATAAATACTGCATTGTGAAAAAGAGGCTCCCCAGGATAGAGTTCCTGCAGGTTTTTTAAATACTGTGTGGTAGAAACGAAGGTATCGCTGACTGTCATAACCGGGCGGAAATAATATCCCTGAAGATTATGGGGTCTGCCAATCAGCCCTATGTCAATTTTTTCTTCATCAAGAAGTTCCAGAGTCTGATAAGTGGACTGGCAGGAAATGCTGATCCGCACCTGGGGATAAGACAGGATATAGGGCTTCAGCCGGGGAAGAAGAACATATCGGCAGAGCGTGGTACTGGTTCCGATACGGAGCTGCGGAACGTTTCTGGAACCGTTATGAAGGATGGCACGTTCTCCTTCACCGACAAGCTCAAAGGCTGCCTGTATTTTTTCAAAAAGGATTTTTCCGTCAGAGGTAAGGGCAACTCCTCTGGAGTTTCTTTTAAAAAGCAAGGTGTTAAGGTTGTGTTCAAGCTTCTGTACAGCACGGCTTACAGCGGGCTGGCTGATGTACAGTTCTTTTGCGGCTCTGGAAATACTGCCTGTTTTTCCTGTAACATAGAAAATATGATAAAGGGATAAATTTTCCTGCATAATTAGCCTCCTTAATATAACTATAAAACATAATAAGTATGAATAATATGTATTAGTATTATATCAAAGCCTGTGATAAAATAACATCATAAAAAGAAAATTATCTGCAGTTTTTATAAAACGGCTGTATGAATTTACAGGGAGGACATAGATTATGGGAATGACAATGACACAGAAGATTCTGGCTGCCCATGCAGGACTGGATCATGTGGAGGCCGGACAGCTGATAGAGGCGGAACTGGATCTGGTTCTTGGAAACGATATCACATCTCCGGTGGCGATTCATGAAATGGATAAAATGAAAGCGGATACCGTGTTCCACAAAGATAAAATCGCCCTTGTTATGGATCATTTTATCCCAAACAAGGATATTAAATCAGCAGAGCACTGTAAATGTGTAAGAGAGTTTGCCTGCAGGCATGAGATCAGCAATTATTTTGACGTAGGAGAAATGGGAATTGAACATGCGCTTCTTCCGGAAAAAGGGCTGACAGTAGCTGGCGATGTGATCATAGGTGCAGATTCCCATACCTGTACCTACGGAGCTCTCGGGGCATTTTCCACAGGTGTGGGAAGTACGGATATGGCAGCAGGAATGGTCACAGGCAAAGCCTGGTTTAAGGTTCCGTCAGCCATTCGATTCAATCTGACAGGAAAACCGAAAAAGTGGGTCAGCGGAAAAGATGTGATCCTGCATATTATCGGAATGATCGGCGTGGACGGAGCTTTATATAAGTCCATGGAGTTTACAGGAGACGGAATTAAGAATCTCAGCATGGACGACCGTTTTACCATTGCAAACATGGCAATTGAGGCAGGTGGAAAAAACGGTATCTTCCCTGTGGATGACCAGACGGAAGCTTATATGAAAGAACATTCCATGAGATCTTATAAAGTGTATGAGGCGGATGAGGATGCCGTGTATGAGGCAGAGTATACCATTGATCTCAGTAAGCTGGAACCTACGGTTGCCTTTCCGCATCTTCCGGAAAATACAAAAACAATGAATGAGATCAGCCAGGAGATCGTGATCGACCAGGCTGTGATCGGATCATGTACCAATGGAAGGATCGAGGATCTCAGAACAGCAGCAGAGATTCTTAAAGGACGCAAAGTGAAAAAGGGCGTGCGCTGCATTATCATTCCGGCAACACAGTCTGTTTATCTTCAGGCAATGGAAGAGGGACTTCTGAAGATCTTTATTGAGGCAGGTGCAGTGGTCAGCACTCCGACCTGCGGTCCCTGTCTTGGAGGATACATGGGTATTCTGGCAGCAGGAGAAAGATGCATTTCTACTACAAACCGAAATTTTGTAGGACGTATGGGTCATGTGGAGTCTGAAATTTATCTGGCAAGTCCGGCTGTGGCTGCTGCAAGCGCAGTCATGGGAAAAATTGCAGCGCCGGAAGAACTGGGATTATAAGGAGGAAGAAGAATGCAGGCCAAAGGCAGAGTTTTTAAATATGGAGATAATGTAGATACAGATGTGATCATTCCTGCACGCTATCTGAATTCCTCAGATCCGGCAGAACTGGCAACACATTGTATGGAGGATATAGATAAGGAATTTGTAAATAAGGTAAACAGGGGAGATATTATTGTAGCGGACAAAAACTTTGGCTGTGGTTCTTCCAGAGAACACGCTCCCATTGCCATTAAGGCGGCAGGAGTCAGCTGTGTGATCGCAGAGACTTTTGCGAGGATTTTTTACCGTAATGCCATTAATATCGGGCTTCCTATTATTGAATGTCCTGAGGCTAGCAGAGGGATTGAGGATGGCGATCAGGTTGAAGTGGACTTTGACTCAGGCGTTATTTATAACCGTACCAGAGGAACAGAGTTCCAGGGTCAGGCATTTCCTGAATTTATGCAGAATATCATTCAGGCAGGCGGTTTGATCAATTATATTAATGCAAAAACCGAAAAATAAACATATATCAGCTTCCGGATCCGGGACAGGTTTCGGAAGCTGATTTTTTGGCTTTATCACTTTTATCTATTTCCTTTGTTTTCTGTAAACGGAGAAAGACTGAATATGGAACAATGAAGCCCGGCATATGCACACAAAAATGATCAGGCTTTTTATGGGTACACACAGGCAAATACAAAAGAATCGGACACATTTTTACAGGCATTTCAATTTAAAAAACATGTGGTTTTTACAGACAGAACAAAATAAGAAAAATGTCATAATTTACAGGCGTAATTTGGCGAACGAATTTCGTTGACTTTTTGTATTGGCAGGACTAGAATAAAATCATCTTAACAAGCAGGAGCTT
>ENA-OQKD01000214-OQKD01000214.1-human-gut-metagenome-genome-assembly--contig:-NODE-214-length-16027-cov-3.894277_pt1 | contig 16027 bp, 16 predicted proteins | sample MGYA00242775_ERZ504792 | MGnify/ENA primary metagenome ERZ504792 (study PRJEB26092, sample SAMD00036401) | human gut metagenome | host: Homo sapiens | study: EMG produced TPA metagenomics assembly of...
TACATCATACTTTTTATACAATTTATGGAGTGTATCTACCTGTTACCCTAGAACATTTGTTACACTTGACTTGTCCCCAATATGTAGAAAGACAACACCACTGTCCAACTGGACCCGTTCCCTAAATAAGGATTATCAACTGTCACATTTACTGCATTACTTCTCATCGAAACAGGATATGAAGTATTAGTACCAATCTAATGTTTTTGAAAATCCTCGTATTCTCCAGTATTACTAAAACTTGTTGGTGTAACATAATACCTGTTTTCCGAATCCTCTTTTTGCATACGTGGAGATAATGGATCTGGATGATTTCCATTTGCAGCAACTGTTACATCAAAATTCACATATCCAGCTTGAGTCATCGTAGCAAAAGAAAAAAATAGCATTAAACACATCCCCATAGATACCAAAACTTTTCTTTTCATAAACAAATCTCCTTTCATTTTTTATTAGGTCTAATGGATAACTTTAGTATAATATTGTAATTTTGTATTTTCAATTATACCTGTGCATATAGCTATAAATAGAGTATAATTAGACAAATCCTATTCAACTTTGCAGAACCTATATAATGAAATGCCCTCTTACAAGTAATATTTCCAGGATCCACTCTGCACTGGCGACTCACCGCACCGTAATATTCACCAGTAATCTATTAGCTATAACTACCTCTCTTGAAGGATAACTCTCAAAATCATGAATCCAGAAATTTAGAAATTAGAATTCTGGTATCCGGAAATCGCCTTTTTTGTACTTAATTGCACATTTCCATTTCTATAAGAATATTTGCCAAATTGTTGCCCACATCTGCGATGTAGAAAAGCCTTTACGAAGTAAGCGCAAAATAATTCAACGGATTATGTTACCCTAAAAATCATTAGAGAATGCAAGCATTTCACTTCATCTTCTCTTGCTAGAAATGATAGATGCGACCATTTTACTCTATTCGATTTACGGGGGTGTGCTCATGAGAAGCAAAAGAATATCTGCCGAAAAACAGTATCGTCTCATCGCGGAATGCCATCAAAACAGATTAACAGATCATCAATGGTGTGTAGCATACAACATCAAACCAGGCACATTTTACAACTGGGTAAAAAGGCTACGTCAGAAAGGCTGTGTGGATTTACCAGCGTCAACCGGTCGCAGCTATAGCGCTCCGGAAAGTCAGGAAGTTGTCAGAGTGGATCTTCATGATACTGACAATTTTCCTATGAACAGCAGTTATATAGGATTCCGGCATCTGCGGAAATAACTTTTCCGTGGCAGAGCCAATGAAGCTGTCTGTTGAAAGTTTCTTCTAACGATACCAAATGGAACAGATCCGCAACTCTTGGTTCAACCACTTCGCATTGTGAAGGAACTGGAATGTTAGGGGATATCACGATCGACAGATACACTTTTTTGAACCCAGAGCCATCATTGAGCATTGCCGAGCACTCCCAAAAGTGTTTTTAAAATGGGGCAGATGCCTGCTCGGTGATTTCCAAAGTGAAGTTGTTTCTGATCACAGTAGCGATTTTATGCTCCGATGTCATATTTACCGGATGGATCGCAGAAGAAGGAACTTCTACAAATATTTGTGTCTGCTCTGCAGTCTCCAGATAAGCCTCACGAGCTTTCCGAAATCTCCACTAATAACTCGCTTTTGTAATGTCGTGCAGCTGACACCATTCATCGATTTTCATTCCTTGCGGGTGGTTTTTGTAGTCTCTGATCAGGTCAGCCCATTCACTCAGACGGGTTTGCTCTGCTACTAGACTTATATGAAATTCATGACTCACCTCCTGTAGCAAAGTCAAAAAAGTTGAGTACTAAACTATTTGGACTTTGTAGTGATAAATCTATTATCTCACATTGGATAATTTTGAACAGGTACTTGCTATTTTGCGTTTACTGCCTATGAATAAACTTATGCTACCTTCAGTACATATAAATTTTTCTTTCCTTTACTTCGCATACATTGTGATTATTTTTCTTAATTAGAACCACTGGGAATTCTTTGAATATTCCAAAACTCTTTCCATAAAATATTTCTTTTTATATTTACTAAGCAACACTGTTTCTCCGTTTCTTAATAATATTTCTGACGAATTCATAGATGCTATATACTGTATATTTACTATATATGCCGCATGACTTCTTACAAACCTTGCTTCTGCTTGTAACATAGTTTCTAATTCTCTCATCGTGTGTCGCACTCTGTAAACCTGATTTATTGTATGGACTCCTACAGTTCTCCCCAACGTATCTATATACATCAACTCACTATACTTAATCATCACATAATTACATTCTGTTTTTATGCATAAATATTTTTCTTCATAATCAAGCTGCGCTAAATATGTTTTAAATTTCTCTTTAAAAACATTATATTCTATAGGTTTCATTAAATATCCTACTGTATTCATTTGATACCCTTGAATAGCAAACGAATCATAACTTGTTATAAATACAATTTTCACTTTATAGTTAATTTTTTCTATTTCTTTAGCAATTTTTATTCCATTAACTTTGCTTCCTGTAAAAATAATATCCAAAAAAATCAACTTAATCTCCGAATCTGTTTTAACTACATCTAATAAAGCTTCCGTATTATTGAAACTTTGAATCTCTAATAATAAATTCTGTTCAGATTCTATCTGTTGTAAAAATTTGTAAATACATTGCGCAAAATAAATATCATCATCACAAATCAAAATCTTCATAATGATTTCCTACATTTCGCTTCAACTCTAATAAGTTTTTCTGGTAACTTATCTTCTCCTATTGCAAATGGACATCCATTTCTTTCGATGTATGCTCTTTCCAACGCTACGTTTTTCTAACCAATTTCCAATTTTATTTATTATATCGTTTTTTCATTTTCCCTTTGTTTACCTATACCAAATAGCACACCACACACTATAACTCCACATGCTGCAAAATAACCCATATCTATATTCAATATTGAGACCCCTCCCAATAAAAATATTCCTATTTGACAATAGTGCTTCAGCTCTTTTGCCATAATCGCTTTTACGCCATTGGGAATGGGATTCTGAATTGTACCACATGGAACCTCATAACTTAATTTCAAGTACACCACAAATGCACTTACTATAATTATTATCTTATGTACATCTAAAAATATGCCATCTCCTAATATAGTAATGAATAAAAAAAATCCCAAACAAAGTACAGCATATTTCTTGTGTAGGTGCATGATATCCACCACACTTCTTTCTCAGTTTAATAAAAAATACACATATATACCTGTATTCATTATTTTTTGAGTGACACTCCCTATTGCAATAGCAATTACTAATGTCTTTATAACCTGCAGAACATACTTTATTCCGTAAGATATGATTTGTTCATCATACTGAAGAGCATATCCTCTATTCAATAATATTTTTATTATATATTTCTCTACGTCCTATTCCTCCATTTCCTTATCTCATATCTTCTCGGAATCTTCATCCCTTATTTCACAAGGCTTTCTGTGTCTCTCTTTTAAAAATCACCCACTTTTTTGCAAAAACGTTTGACAAATCATTCAAATTTTGCAGCGAAACCAATTGATAATATTTTATTTCAATCGACTAAAGGCAATTTTTTGTTACCTTGTAATCCCGACAGCCATGTCGTCTATCCGAATACTTTTGTATCCGATTTCCTGAAGTTTTATCCTGAGCTCTTTGCGCTCCCTAAAAGCACCTGGAATTATATCGTGCAGTTCTGGTATCTTGATCTTTCCCCGACCGATTCCATCATACAAGAATGTATTCTGTCTTTGCCCCTAAACCAAGACCCCTTCCTGCATGCTCGTTCCTACCTGCTGTCTTTAAAGCTGAAAGTAACTTCTATCACCGTCTTGTTGTTGACCTCATAAATTATCAAAATACTGATTTACTTGCCTGTCTCTGAATTGACCTGTATACTGTCATCAGCATACAAAAAGGAAAAGGTCTCAGAGCACCCTCCTAGCAAGTTGTGTACTCTGAGACCCTGGTCACTAAACCATGGTTATTATATCAGATTATTCACTTGTCCTCAAGGAGGATTTTGGTGTTTTTTGTTGAGAGCAGTGTGACCACCCATATGTGCCCCATCTGTCAGGCTACGCTTCGTTACCGGGATTCACGCCCACGCATCCGTAGAAAGGAAGGCGGTTTAAAAGATCAGTTGATCATTCGGCGGTTTTATTGTAAGAACTGCCACTCTTATCATAATGAACTTCCGGATTGTCTTGTTCCGTACAAGCATTACGAAACAGAAGTGATCTCCGGGGTGCTGGATGGCGTTGTACAGCCGGAAGACTTAGATTCTGAAGACTACCCGTCCTGCGCTACCATGCTCCGCTGGCTGCAATGGTTCTGCGAAAATCTTGAACGTATCAACGGATATTTAAGGACGATCAGGGAGTTCCTGCTGGGTTATAACGAAGAGAGGATTTCCCTTGGTTCACTGCTCGATTCTTTCAGAAACCAATATCAAAACTGGTTAGAAATCATCTTGCGTCAGATTTACAACAGCGGGGGATTTTTAGTCCCGATCTGCTGGTAAGGCTTATGCACCTACTTTGCATCGTCTGTCGCGGTACCAACGGGTATAGTGGTCTCAAAAGGAGGTCACTATTTTATGAATACAAGAATAAACAAACAACAATGGCAGGAAGAAGAAGCCCTCAGGCGTTTCCAATTGATTTCTCCGCTTCTCCAGGCTGATCTGGATGATGCAAAACGGATCCAGCTGCGCAAAAAGATTGCAGAGGAGAATCATATATCGGTCCGTTCCCTTTACCGTTATGAAAAAGCGTTTTCGGAAAGGCAGTTTACAGGGCTAAAGCCGGCTGACCGGGAGAAACACCGCTCACAAAAACTCCCTGAAAACTTTGAGTTTCTGTTGGAGCAGGCAATCCAGCTACGCAAGGAGGTTCCCGAGCGGTCGGTTGCCCAGATCATCTACATCCTGGAAACGGAAGGGCTTGCAGCACCCGGTGCTTTAAAGCGTTCTACTTTGGAACGCCATATCTACAAGGCCGGTTACGGCCAAAAGCAGATGCAGATGTACCAGGATGCAAGGAACAGTTCTTCCAAACGTTTCTGCAAACCACACCGCATGATGCTGATCCAGGCGGATATCAAGTATGGTCCCAAGCTTCCGATTGGAAGAAATGGAGCCAAGGTACAGACTTACCTGTCCTCGGCAATCGATGACCACTCCAGATACCTTTTATCTTCCCGGTTCTATGATAATCAGGAAGAAGCAATCATTGAAGATACGTTCCATCAGGCGGTTTCCCGGTATGGAACCTTCGATGCCTGTTACTTTGATAATGGGACACAGTATATCGCAAAACAGATCCGGTCTTCCCTTGCAAGGTTGGGCATCCGTGTGATGTATGCAAAACCAAGATCCGGTAAAAGCAAAGGGAAGATCGAGAAGTTCCATCAGGTAGTAGATGCTTTTATCCGGGAATCAAAGCTGAAAAACATCAAAACACTGGAGGAACTGAACCGCCTATGGGCCATCTATCTGGATGAGTATTACCACAAGAAAAAGCATGATGGCATCGCAGAATACTATGAAAGCCTTGGCGCTGCCGTTCCGGAAGAAGGGATCTCACCGCTTCAGGAATGGAACCGGGACAGCCGCCACTGACTTTTTTGGATACAGCCGTTGTAGCCGAAGCTTTCCTGCATCATGAGCAGAGGAAAGTGGATAAAGGTGCCTGTATCAGTTTCCGCGGGCAAAGGTATGAAACCAAGCCGGCCTTGATCGGGTATACGGTAGAAATCTCCTATGATCCGGCAAATCCTGAGATCATCACCATTTCTCATCCCGGATTTGAACCTTTTCAGGCAATGCCTGTAAAGATTGGGGCGTATTGCGATAGACACGCTACGCTCCCAGCTGCTATGCAGGAACAAAAACCGACAACTTCCCGTTTTCTGGATGCTTTGGAAACGAAGCATACCCAGAGCAGGCGCCAAATGGCAGATGCGATTTCATTTGCTTCCTACAGGAAGGAGGTGAATGGCTAATGTATGAATCATTCTTTGGCATGGAACATACCCCCTTTGTCCGGGACGTCCCTCCCGAAAAACTGTTTGAATCCAATGCTTTCCGGGAAACTCTCGGTCGTCTGGCTTATGTGGCGGACCGCCAGATGTTTGCTGTTGTAACAGCTGATTCAGGGTGTGGAAAGTCAACGCTTATCCGCCGGTTTTATTCGGAACTTCCAAAAGAGGATTACATCATCCTTTATCTGTCAGACTCAAAACTGACCCCAAGGTGGTTCTATAAAGGTTTGCTGGATCAGTTGGGGCTGGAATCCCGTTTCTACCGCGGTGATTCAAAGCGTCAGCTGCAACAGGAGATCGAGGTAATCCGGGGCGTACAGCGTAAAAAAGTTGTCTGCATCCTGGATGAAGCCCACCTGTTAGAGAAGGAGACGCTGGAAGAATTCCGCTTTTTGCTCAATTACCGGTTTGATTCCATGAGTCCCATGGCGCTTGTTTTAGTTGGGCAGACAGAACTGTGGGAAAATAAACTAAAGCTACAGCGGTATGCCGCCATCCGGCAGCGCATTGACATGTACTGTACGCTGCCTCATCTTGACCGTTCTGAAACAGAACAATATATCGCAAGCCACATGGATTACTCCGGATGCGGGCAGGAAATATTTACAACCAAGGCATTGGATGAGATCCATAAGGCATCTGCAGGAATCCCACGGATGATCAACCGTGTCTGTGAAAAAGCTTTGATGTATGCGTTTCAAAATCAGAAACGATTGATCGATGATTATATGATCAAGTTCGTTGTGGAACACGAGATGCTTGGGATGGTAACTTCATAAAGCAGGTACCGCCTGGAAACAGGCGGTATTGCCTAACTGACTGGTGACAGAAAGTTAAGCAAGTGAGCGTCAACTGATGTGAGCAATCTGGTGACAGCTCATGAAATCACTAACACCAGGATTTGAATGGTTTATTCATCATAGTGAATTTCTAAAAAATATTTCCTATAGCGTTGTGGCAGGGTACATTTTTTATCTGGTACAGTATGTAATATCCAATTATATTCTTGGTAAAAAGGCATTAAAATTACTAATACCTGTGCGGGGATGGTTTGCCGCAAAAGAGGGGGGATCTATAGACTTGAAGGGGCAAGATGTCGTCCTTTATGAAACTGCCATAAAGGGGACATTGGAACAGGAAAAATTGTATTACAGAAAAAAAGCGGCACCGTTCAATCGTAACCGCAAAATAGAAAGTATCTTTTCAAAATCATCATATATGAGATAATAGGCTCATCATTATAAAGGTAAAAAGGTTTAGTACTCAACTTTTTTGACTAGAGTGTGTTTGAAAAATAAAATTTGCACAAAACATGTGTTTTTATTCCCTTTTTCATGATAAAATAAAGAAAAAAAGGGGGGGATCCAACCGAAATTGGACACAGTCGAGAAGGAGCAAGCACTAAAGCTTATGTTATTATAAATCAAAAAAGTGAAGGGAAAACTAAAATGGGGAAACTATATTTTCGGTACGGAGCTATGGGCAGCAGCAAGACGGCAAATTTGCTGATGGTTCACTACAATTTTCTGGAGAGGGGGAGACGTCCGGTTATTTTGAAGCCAAAACTGGATACAAGAGACGGAGAATATATTGTGAAGTCACGCATTGGCTTACAGGCGAAGTGCGAATTGATTGAAGAGTTTACGATGAAGCCGGACACGTATGATGCAATCCTGGTGGATGAAGCAAATTTCCTATCATCTGAACAGGTGGAATGGCTGGCCGAGATCTGTGATCAGTATGATATTCCGGTCTTATGCTATGGGCTGAAGACAGATTTCAGAGGTGTCTTATTTGAAGGATCAAAACGGCTGATGGAGCTGGCTGATGCGATCGAGGAGCTTCCGATCATTTGCTGGTGCGGAAAGAAAGCACATTTCAATGCCAGAGTTATTGATGGAAAAATGGTAAGGGACGGAGCGCAGATCGCGCTTGGAGCCAATGATATGTATGTACCGCTCTGTAGGAGACATTTTATGAGTGGAGAGATTAAACCATATCAGACGGTAGAGGAGAAATGAGTATGATTATTCAGAGACATTATGAAAATTTGAATATAATGTATGAAAATACAATGCCATATCGGTCCTATTATATTCCGGCCTCTTGCAACATGGGACCGTTGGTGGAGAACAGAGAAAAATCAGATCGGATGACTTTGCTTAATGGAAAATGGAAATTTTGTTATTTTGACAGTATTTACGATCTGCAGGATGCGTTTTACGAGGAAGGATATTCACTTGACGGGTTTGAAGAAGTGAATGTCCCCGGAATGTGGCAGAATTATGGGTATGATACGTATCAGTATACCAACGTGAGATATCCGATTCCGTTGGATCCTCCGTATGTTCCACAGGAAAATCCGTGCGGGGCATATGTGCGGACATTTGAGTATCAGAAGAAGGAAGATGCACCAAATGTATATTTAAATTTCGAAGGGGTGGATTCCTGTCTTTATGTCTGGGTGAATGGAACATATGTAGGATACAGTCAGGTGTCCCATGCTTCCAGAGAGTTTGACATTACAGATCTGGTGAAAAACGGAAGCAATACGCTGGCAGTACTGGTCTTAAAATGGTGTGATGGCACCTACCTGGAAGACCAGGATAAATTTCGGATGAGTGGGATTTTTCGGGATGTGTATCTGCTGCAGCGGCCTGATAATGCCATATATGACTATTTCACAACAACCAGGATTGTGGATGGAAACGCAGAAATTACTGTGCGGGCAAAGTACTTAAAAGAAGCAGCGCCTGTGAAGATTGCAATTTATGACAAAGAAGGAGTGTTGTGCGTATCCGGGAGACTGCAGGAAATATCGGATGGGGAATATACGCATCAGGTGGTATTGAAAATAGTAAGCCCCTAAATTATGGAATCCGGAGCAGCCATACTTGTATACAATGGTCCTGGAAAACACAGGAGAAGTGATTGTTGACCGAATTGGAATACGGGAAATCTCTATCAGAGATGCAGTAGTTTATGCAAATGAGGTTCCGGTCAAATTTCAAAGGGGTTAAATCGTCATGATTCCGATCCGGTAACCGGATTTGTAATCGGAATGGAACAGATGAAAAAAGATCTGCAGATGATGAAAGAGCATAACTTCAATGCGATTCGAACCAGCCATTATCCGAATGCACCTTATTTTTATCAGTTGTGTGATGAATATGGATTTTACGTGATCGCAGAAGCAGACAATGAAAGTCATGGAACACAGTCACAATATCTGGAAGATTCCAGTTGGGAAAATATCAGCAAACGATGGAATGAACGGATTGCGGATCATCCTGCGTTTATTCCGGCGACGATGGACCGCACCAGGCTTTGCGTGTACAGAGAGAAAAATCGTCCCTGTGTTGTAATCTGGTCCATGGGCAATGAATGTGGATACGGATGTACATTTGAAGAAGCGTTGAAGTGGACAAAGGAATTTGATCCGTCCCGGCTGACTTGTTATGAAAGTGCTCTTTATAAAAGTGACAGGAGAAGATATGATTACTCCAATATTGATCTTTACAGCAGAATGTATCCTGAGTTGGAAGAGATTGAGGAATATATGGAGAAAGGACCGGATAAGCCGTTTCTTTTGATCGAATACTGTCATGCGATGGGGAATGGTCCCGGGGATTTGGAAGACTATTTTCAGATGATTTACAAGTATCCGTCTCTTTGCGGTGGATTTGTATGGGAATGGTGTGATCATGCAATCTATAAAGGGCAGGCGGAAAACGGAAAAGCAATGTATTTTTATGGCGGCGATCATAAGGAAGAAGTTCATGACGGAAATTTCTGCATGGACGGTCTGGTATATCCGGATCGAACGCCGCACACAGGGCTTTTGGAATATCAAAATGTGTACCGTCCGGCGAGAGTTGTTTCTTTTGAGCAGGAAAGCGGCTGTTTGGTGTTGAAAAATTATATGAACGAAGAGGATCTGAAATCCTATATTTACATCAGTTACGAAGTCAGTTGTGATGGGGATGTTTTTGGAAGGGGGCAGGTTGAAATTACGCAATCCATCTTACCACGTCAGTGCAAAGAGGTGTATGTGGATGTTTCTGTCCCGGAGACTGGAAAGTGTTATTTGAAGATTTTTTATCATCAACGCCAGGATACGGAGCTGATCTCGCAGGGAACGATCCTGGGGTTTGATGAGATTCTTCTGAAAAATGAGGATGGAAGAAATCAGAAAGCTGTGACACTGCTTAAGACGTTCAAAACACCGAAAGGAAAAGTGAAGCTGTCAGAAACGGACAGATATATACAGATTAAGTCAGATGATTTTACATATGTTTACAATAAACTGACCGGAATGTTTGAAGAACTGAACGTAGGCGGAAAGAAGATTCTGGATGCTCCTATGGAGCTGAATATATGGAGAGCTCCTACAGATAATGACAGAATATTAAAACGAAAATGGATTGCAGCCGGGTATGACAGAAGTCTGGGAAGAGCGTACAATACACAGTGGAAACGAGAAAAATCAAAACTGGTTCTTCACAGTATTCTGTCTGTTGCGGCAGTTTCACTGCAGAAAGTGTTGGATGTAGATGCAGTGTGGGAGGTTTTTGATACGGGTGAAATCTGTGTAACAATGCGTGTAAAAAAGGAAATGGAGTTTCCGGAGCTCCCAAGATTCGGAATCCGGCTTTTTTTGAAGCAGGAATTTAATCAGGTGGAATATTATGGAATGGGGCCCCAGGAGAGTTATGTGGATAAATGCAGGGCAAGCAGTCATGGGATTTATCGATCATCAGTAGATGAGATGCACGAAGATTACATCAGACCACAGGAAAATGGGAGCCATGCAGATTGTGACTATGTGAAGCTGACAAGCAAAGAACAGAGCGTAACAGTCGTTTCTCCGCATTCGTTTTCTTTTTCAGTATCACCATATACACAGGAAGAACTGACAAGAAAAGCACATCATTTTGAACTGGAAAAGAGCGGAAGCACGATTGTTTGCCTGGATTACGCCCAGAATGGAATCGGATCAAACAGCTGTGGACCGAAACTTAGAAAACAGTATTGCTTTCAGAAAGAGCAGTTTGTATGCGAGTGGAAGCTGATGTTTGAGGAAAAGAGCGAGAAATTATCCGGAAATGATTGTTTCTGTAAGGAAGACAGGGTATAATGGACACAGAAATGACCGAAGGATAAGGAGGCAGTAACGTGTCAGAAGAAACGAAAGATATAGAAGAAACCAAAGTAGCGGAAGAAAAAAAGATGGAAACAGAGCAGACCATACTTTCTCAGCCGACAGAGAAAAAGGCTGCAGAGACAGTGACACAGATTCAACAATCGGTGGAGATACCGGAGCAGAAAGAAAAAAGTGAGCCGGAACCGAAGAGAAGTTTTATCCGATCAAGGAAAAAAGCGGCAGCATCCAGAGAAGAACAGATTCTTTCCAGGATTAAAGATGAGGACTTGATGAAGTATCTGGAGATGGAGCATGAAAGACTGGAGATGATGCAGAGCATCAAAGAGGCAAGGGAAAAGAGAAGTTTTACAATACTTCAGCTTTTAATTTCTCTGGCAGCTATTGTGATCGTTGTATTTTTGCTGAGAGATAATCCGACAGTTCTTGTAAACATTTTGTATATCGTGGGGATTATCATTGTACTCTGGATCCTGAAAGGACCACATGAGAAGAATCCATTTAAAGAGGAATAGGAAAATGCCGAAAGTTCGAAATGAGCTTTCGGCATTTTTTTATTCCTTGAGAAGAAGAGCACGGTAAATGCAAAAAGCGGATGCACCGATAGCTCCTGTATAAGGTGAATATGATTTGACGATCATCTGCTGGTTGGAAGGTAGTGTGAATAAATTTGGTTCAAAATCAAGTCGGCTTTTTAAAAGGGCAGTGGCCTGTTGGCTTTCGAACAGTTCTCCGTGAATGAAAACTCTGTCAGAGTCGATAATCATATTTAGGTTGGTGATAGCGATAGCAATACTTTGGATTGCGGCAGAGATTAGCTTTACGATGATGTCATCACCTAGTTCATATGCATTCAGTATGGTTTGCAGAGTAATCTCGTTTTCGTTTTTTACAAGCTGGTGGAGGTAAGTGGAGGGAGTGCTTTGGTAGAGTAGCCTTGCTTTGCGGATGAGCCAGGACTCACTGGCATAGGTCTGCAGGCAGCCTCGTTTCCCACACTCACATAACTCGCCGTCAGGCTGAACAGTCATGTGTCCTACCTCACCAATTTTAAAATTCTGTTTTCCGTATAAATCATCGTGATACATATGGGTACAGTGAATGCCTCTTCCTATATGGAAAAACAGGAAATTGCTATTGTCGGTATTTGGTTTGGTATAGAAAAGAGATTCTGCTCTTGCCATACAGTGGACGTTATTGGAAAAGTAGACGGGAACTGGGACACGGTTTTCAATTTCTGTGAGGTTGAAATCTTTCCAATACGCATTGTTTGTTAAAATCACATGGTTGTTTGATTTGGTATAATGTCCCGGAATTGCGATTCCAATCGCATGAATCTGCTGTTTGTGTGAGACTTTTTTTATAAAAACGGAAAGATGTTGCATAAAAAAATCTGCATTTATTGGTTTGTGTCGGTTGTGAAAAAAAGTATCCTGTTGGTATACGGTTCCGATATTGTCTGTCAGAACAAAAGAAAAGAATTTTTCGGATATTTCGGCACCGATATAATAGGAGTGTTCAGGTGCGATGGAAAGTAGGATTTTTTTGCGTCCAACTTTATCCTGCAGATCTATCTCCTCACCGACTTCCTGAATCAGGTGATCGGAAAGCATTTCTGCAGTGATCAGACTAACAGTTGCAGGGGTAATCCCGGTCTCACGCGCGATATCAATTCTGGAAATGGTATGGCGGGTGTAGATTTTGTTAAGAATGGTAGAATACAACAATTGTTGTTTTTTGGTTGATTTCATAATTTGGTGTATCTCCTTGAAATTAAAGAATCTTTGTTAGATTATATCATGAATTCTTAAATTAGTCACAAAAAGATAAAAAATGGGATATTGATTATAAAATAAAATTAAAAAGGAAAATATGAAAAGAAAAAGCTAAAAATATAAGTGAAAATGCACAAAAATGAAGTGCAAAAATTATATAAAAAGACGGAATTAATTATAAAATAAAACTAATTATATACAAAAAGAAGAAATTCTGTTATTGTATAAATATCAAAGAAACGTTATACTATCGCGAAAGTAATGGATCTTGAAACATATTTGTTATTATTTATAACGAATAGAATCAAAGAAAGGAAGAAAAGGAGAAAATTATGAACAAATTTTTGAATGAAAAATTGATGCCTGTCGCTGCAAAGATAGGAAGCAATAAGGGAATGATTGCTATTCGTGACGGAATTACTCTGGCAATGCCGTTGATTATTATCGGATCTCTTCTGATGATTATTGCGACTGGATTTGCAATTCCATCTCTGGAGGCATGGCTGAATGATGCAGGGATTGCAGCATACCTCTGGAAAGGGTCTGACAGTAGTTTCGGGCTGATTGGACTGGTAGCAAGCTTTGGAATTGCATACAGTATGACAAAACAGTACGGAGTTGATGGGGTTCCGTCAGGAATTGTCTCTTTGTCCACATTTATTGTTGTCACACCATTTGTGACAGGAGAGGCAGGAAACGGTATGCCGACTACTTATATGGCTGCACAGGGGCTGTTTGTTGCAATCATCCTTGGTCTGATCAATGGATGGGTATATCAGTGGTTTATTAATCACAATATTCAGATTAAGATGCCGGAGAGTGTGCCGCCTGCAGTTTCAAAGAGTTTTAGTGCAATTCTTCCGGGAGCGGCACTGATCGTTGGATGGCTGATCGTATATGGAATTCTGGACGCATTTAAACTGCCGAATATGCATATGCTTGCAAAGACAATTCTTGGAACACCACTTGGACTTCTTGGAAACAACCTGATAGGTGTTGTAATTCTGGTAATGTGCTGTAGCGGACTCTGGTTCGTAGGTCTTCATGGAGGTAATATTGTAAACAAGATCATGGAACCGATCTGGCTTGCCAATCTGGGAGAAAATACAGAAGCATTCAAGGCAGGGGAACCTTTAAAACATATTTTACAACACCATTTATGGATAACTTTGTATATATCGGTGGTGCAGGAGCAACCATTGGTCTTGTCATTGCATTGGCATGGATGGCACGCAGAAAAAAGGCAAGTCAGCAGGCAAAAACACTGGCTCCCATCACACTGGTTCCGGGATTTTTCAACATCAATGAACCGACTATGTTTGGGATTCCGGTTGTATTGAATATTCTGTTGTTACTTCCGTTTGTGCTGGCTCCGATCGTGAATCTGATTCTGGCTTATGGAGCGATGGCAATTGGTCTGGTACCGCTTACTTATACAGCGCCTGGATGGACAACACCACCGGTGATCAGTGGATTTCTTGCAACAGGAAGCTTAAGAGCATCTTTGCTTCAGATTGTACTGATTGTAGTAGATGTGTTGCTGTATCTTCCATTTGTTGCAAATGTAGAGAAACGTTTTAAAGCGCAAGAAGAAAATTGAAATTGAATTGGAGAGGATCACAGAGATATGAAACGATTGATTAGTGCAAATACTTCAGAAATGTTAGCAATGAATGCTGAAGAACTAAAGCAGAGTATTAAAGCAAGTGAGGGGCGTGTTATTCTTTCTGAGAATGTGGCTACAAGAGAAACTTACATAGGGGATATCACCAATGCAGAAATCGCACGTGCTTTCGGGGCAGATTTGATTCTATTGAACTGTGTGGATGTTCTGAATCCGGATATTTACGGATTAGAACATGACAGAGATAATTTTGTTTCAGAGCTTCACCGTCTGGTAGGACGTCCAATCGGAGTGAACCTTGAGCCAGTAGATCTAGAAGCAGAGATGTTAGAAGACCGCCTGGATATTCCAAAAGGGCGTCAGTTGAATCTGGACACAGTAAAGCGTTTGGAAGAAGTAGGATTTGATTTTGTGTGTCTGACAGGAAATCCGGGGAACTGGAGTGACAAATGAACAGATTGAAAAAGCAATCCGCCTCACTAAGGAACATTTTTCCGGTTTGGTTATTGCAGGTAAGATGCACGGGGCCGGATCGGATGAGCCGGTTGCAGATCTTACAATCGCAAAACAATTTATAGAGGCAGGTGCGGATGTGATTCTGGTTCCGGCAGTGGGAACTGTTCCGGGATTTGATATGGAAGAATTGAAAGCAGTTGTAAGAGAGGTTCATCGTTGTGGAGGACTGGTACTGTCTGCGATTGGAACAAGTCAGGAAAGTTCGGATGAAGATACGATTAAGGAGATTGCAATCATGAATAAAATCTGCGGAGTGGATATCCAGCATATCGGAGATGCAGGATATGGCGGAGTGGCTCCAGTAGAAAATCTTCTTGCAATCAGTAAAGCAGTTCGTGGAGTACGTCACACAGTGTCTATGATCGCCCGTTCGATCAATCGATAGGAAAGGATATTTTAATATGGAAAAGAAAGTGATTATGTTGGCATGTGCAGCGGGAATGAGTACAAGTCTACTGGTATCAAAAATGCAGAAAGCAGCTACAGAGAAGGGCTTTGATGCAGAAATTTTTGCAGTGGCAGCAGCGGAGGCTCAGGATTATGTAGAAAAACAGCATGTGGATGTTGTACTTCTCGGACCTCAGGTGAGATTCATGGAGGCGGATTTTAAGAAAAAATGGAGCCAAAAGGAATTCCAGTCGGTGTTATTCCAATGGCTGATTACGGAATGATGAATGGAGCAAAAGTGTTGGAATTTGCAGATACTCTGATGAAAGGATAAGAGCATGGACGAGAAAAAGGTACAGGCGATCATGAATCTGATCATATATGGAGGAGATGGAAAAACGTTCCTCGGTGGAGGCGATTCAAGCGGCAAAACGAAGGGAATTTTGAACTGGCAGATGAAAACGATCAAGGCAGCAGAAGAATCACTGCTTCA
>ENA-OQKD01000215-OQKD01000215.1-human-gut-metagenome-genome-assembly--contig:-NODE-215-length-15944-cov-3.887905_pt1 | contig 15944 bp, 18 predicted proteins | sample MGYA00242775_ERZ504792 | MGnify/ENA primary metagenome ERZ504792 (study PRJEB26092, sample SAMD00036401) | human gut metagenome | host: Homo sapiens | study: EMG produced TPA metagenomics assembly of...
GAATGCTCAGTCACAACTCTATGTTCTGCTTTTTCATAAGTCTTTTCAAAAAGGATTCCGGAATCTATCCTATTTATTAAGCATGATCTTTAACTGCGCTTCAATTGCTTCCGCACATCTTTCAAACCCGAGTTTTCCACTGTTCAGGCAAAGATCATAATTGGTGGCATCATTCCACACACCACCTGTAAACTTACGGTAATACTCCTGTTTTCTTTTGTCATCTTTTAAAAGAAACTTCTCAATTTCTTCCCTGGAACCGGAAATCTTTTCGGATGCCTGTTCCACGCGGAAATCCCAGGGCGCGTGTACAAACACACGCAGGGTATTGGGACGGTCCTTCAGCACATAGTTCACGCAGCGCCCTACGATCACATAGGATTCTTTTTCTGCAAGATCTTTTACAACCTTCGCCTGATAGCTGAAAATATTTTCATCAGAAATAAATTCCTTACTGTCCGGCTGAACCAGCTTTCCCCTGTAAAGTGAGGACTTATTAAACAGGGATGGCTTTATTTTGTTTCCGCCTTCAACCTTTCCAAAAAGTCCCAGATCGATCCCGCTTTCATCAGAAGCCATCCGGATGATCTCTTTGTCATAGAATGAAATTCCCAGCTTTTCTGCAAGCATCTTTCCTACGGTACGTCCGCCGCTTCCATACTGTCTTGCAATTGAAATTACTATATGCTCATCCATTCTTATTCCTCCTTGCAACATTCCCACAGCTTTCAAAGCTGTTTTATTCTCCCAGATAAGCCTTCTGTACTGCCTCGTTGTGAAGCAGGTCATCCGCCTTTCCTTCCAGAGTAATACTTCCTGTTTCCAGTACATAAGCTCTGTCTGCAATGGAAAGGGCTTTTTTTGCATTCTGTTCTACCAGAAGAACTGTAGTTCCACTTTCGCTTACTTCTTTGATAATATCAAAGATCTCGTTTACAAAAATCGGTGACAGTCCCATAGACGGCTCATCCATCAGAATAATCCTTGGTTTGCTCATAAGAGCCCGTCCCATGGCCAGCATCTGCTGCTCTCCTCCTGATAAGGTTCCGGAACGCTGTCCCTGACGCTCTTTCAGACGTGGAAATCTTTTGTACACCATTTCAAGGCTCTGCGCGATCTCGTTTTTATCTTTGCGGGTATACGCGCCCACAAGAAGATTCTCATAAACGGTCATATCAGCAAATACTCGTCTTCCCTCCGGAACATGAGCCATTCCCATTTGTACGATCTTATGCGCCGGAACTTTCAGAAGATCCGTTCCCTCAAACATAATGCTTCCCGCTTTGGCCGGAAGAATTCCTGTCAGTGTCTGAAGGGTTGTAGTCTTTCCTGCACCATTGGCGCCGATCAGAGCAATTACCTCCCCCTGATTTACCTCAAAAGAAATTCCCTTCAGAGCCTGGATCACTCCATAATAAACCTGAAGATCCTTTACTTCCAACATTGCCATGATTACGTTCCTCCTATTCTCCCAGATATGCCGTGATAACGGTCGGATCATTCAGTACCTCTGAGGTTTCTCCCTCAGTAAGCACCTGTCCGAAATTCAGCACGGTCAGCTTTTCGCAGATACCGCCCACCAGTTTCATATCATGCTCAATGAGAAGGGTAGTCATATGGAAATGCTCCTGTACAAAACGAATGGTATCCATCAGCTCCTGAGTCTCATTTGGATTCATTCCGGCTGCCGGCTCATCCAGAAGCAGAAGCTTTGGATCTGTGGCAAGAGCCCGGGCAATTTCCAGTTTACGCTGTTTACCATAAGGAAGGTTTCCTGCAAGGATCTCAGCTTCTTTGTCCAGATCAAAGACCTTCAGAATCTCCATTGCCTTCTCGTTCATTTCTTTTTCAACTTTAAAATACTTCGGCAGTCTCAGGATTCCGGTCAGAGTAGAATACTGATAATGGTTATGAAGACCAACCTTTACATTATCCAGAACCGACATATCCTTAAACAGACGGATATTCTGGAAGGTACGGGCAATTCCGGCCTTATTAATCTCTATCGTGCTTTTTCCTGTAATATCCTGTCCGTCCAGTCTGATAATTCCTTCTGTAGGCTTATATACGCCTGTCAGAAGATTAAAAACTGTTGTTTTTCCAGCCCCGTTGGGACCGATCAGTCCGTAAAGCTGGCCTTTTTCTATATTAATATGAAAGCCGTCAACTGCGCGAAGACCACCAAACTGAATTGACAAATGATTTACTTCCAGCATTGCCATAATCAAGCCGCCTCCTTTTTCATTTTTCCGCCCCGGATTTTTTCTGCCATACGGCTTCTCCATGTTCTTGCTGCCGGAGCCCAGTTAAAGAGCATCATGACGATCAGAACAATCGCATAGATCAGCATACGATAATTTGCAAATCCGCGGAGAAGTTCCGGAAGAGCATAAAGGATGATCGCCGCGATCATGGAACCACGGAGATTTCCGATACCGCCCAGAACCACATATACCAGAATCAGGATCGACATATTATAGTCAAATACCGACACCTTAAGCATGGAAATATTATGGGCATAAAGCACACCTGCCACACCTGCCAGAGCTGCGGAAACCGTAAATGCCAGAAGCTTGTATTTTGTCACATTGATTCCCACTGATTCTGCAGCAATACGGTTATCTCTTGTGGACATAACAGCACGGCCGCTTCTGGAATGAACCAGATTCTGAACAATAAACAGGGTAAGCAGAACAAGGATCACACCGATCAGGAAAAAACTATGGCTTAATATCTTTATAAAGAGTGGCTGTTCCGGAAATACCAAGAGCGCCCTTCATAATCTTTTTGCCGCCTGCCGCAAGCTCAAGGCCTGAGGATGTTGTTGTCGCATGAATACCGTTTTTATCCACACCAACATAAAGAATGTTGATCAGATTCTTAATAATCTCACCAAAAGCAAGGGTAACAATGGCAAGATAATCGCCCCGAAGTCTCAGAACCGGAATACCGATCAAAATACCAAACACACCTGCCACTGCCGCTCCGATCAGGATCGCCAGAATAAATCTCGGAACAGGCGGAAGAGCGTCTGCCGCAAGATGGGAAAACAGAGCGCTGGAATATGCGCCTACGCACATAAAGCCTGCGTGACCCAGACTCAGCTCGCCGGAAAATCCTACTACAAGGTTCAGAGAGATTGCTGCGATCGTATAAACGCACAGAGGAACCAGAAGTCCTGTCAGAAGTCTGGAGAGATTTCCTGTGGAGGAAAGAGTCTGGACTACTGCAAACAGAACGATCACAATTCCATATGTTATAAAATTACTTCTTGTTGTTTTATTCATCTTTTTTTTCATATCGGCCACCTTATACTTTCTCCTGAATGTTTTTGCCAAACAGTCCGGTAGGTTTCACAAGGAGCACGACAATCAGTACTGCAAACACGATCGCGTCCGCAACCTGGGATGAAATGTAGGCTTTTCCGAAAATCTCAATAATTCCCAGAAGGATACCGCCCACCATGGCTCCCGGGATTGATCCGATACCGCCGAAAACTGCCGCCACAAAGGCTTTGATACCAGGCATTGCCCCTGTATACGGAGTCAGTGTGGGATATGCAGAGCAGAGAAGAAGTCCTGCGATAGCAGCAAGACCTGAACCAATGGCAAAGGTCAGTGAAATAGTTGCATTTACATTCACGCCCATTAACTGAGCTGCATCTCTGTCCTCAGAAACTGCCTGCATGGCGCGTCCGGGCTTGGTTTTACGTACAAACCAGGTCAGAGCCACCATAATGACAACACTGACAACAATCGTAACGATCGTGATTCCTTTAATGACAAGCTGTCCGTCAAACAGAGTCACTGACGGAACGTCAATCACTGTAACAAAGCTCTTGGCATCTGCTCCGAAGATCAGAAGAGCCAGATTCTGCAAAAGGTAGCTGACACCAATTGCAGTGATCAGAACCGCAAGATTGGAGGACGCTTTTCTGAGAGGACGATATGCGACCTTTTCGATCACAACGCCCAGTACCGTACACACCACAACAGAAAGTATCACTGCCGGAACCGGCCCCATTCCTCCTCTGGTGACTGCGGTGAGGATCACAAAAGCTCCGACCATGATGACATCACCATGGGCAAAGTTCAGCATCTTCGCGATTCCATACACCATCGTGTAGCCCAGTGCAATGATCGCATAGATACTTCCCAGGCTGATTCCATCTTTTAAATAAGATATAAAACTCATAGTGCACCTCATATAAAAATTTTATTGTTGCATAAAAAGAAACGGAGGACAGTCCTTATGCACAGGCACCATCCCCCGTCCCTTAATTTTCCAGTGTATATTTATTCACTGATTATTCCATTTCTTTGTATTCGCCGTTTTCAATCACAAATGCCTTAGGCTCCTTGTCGCACTCGCCGTCTTCTGTCCATGTAGCTTTTCCGGTAAGTCCGTCAAGCTCGATCTCAAGCATAGCCTCAGACATTGCCACACTGATATCCTCGTTTGCCATATCCGGTGTGATCTCTGCTGCATCTGCTGCTGCCTTCATTGCATAGATCACATCATAAGCATCTGCTGCGAACTGATTAGGAGTCTCGCCGTTATTGGCATCGCCGTAAGCTTTTACAAATGCCTGGCTTGCCTCATCCTCTGAGGTTGCAGAGAAAGGAGTCAGAAGCATAACGCCTTCTGCAAGGGAGGTATCAAAGTTCTCAACGCCAAGGATTCCGTCCATACCGTCAACACCAAAGAATTTGATATCCATTCCGGCTTCGGATGCCTGCTGAAGGATCAGAGCATTATCTGAATAGTAGTTTGGCAGGAAAAGAAGTTCTGCGCCGCTGTCAGCAATTTTTTTCAGCTGTACGGAATAGTCTGTGTTATTGTCTGTTGTATATGCCTCGTCAGCAACAATCTCAAGACCATTTTCTTCTGCCGCTTCCACAAAGGAATCATGTACGCCGGAGTTATAATCAGCCATGGAATCATAGAGAACCGCTACCTTTGTCGCAAGTCCATGCTCGCCGATATACTCTGCAGACTTTGCTCCCTGAGCCGGGTCTGTAAAGCACATACGGAACTCATTGCTTCCTGCTGTAATAGAATCAACAGCTGTTGCAGACGGTGTAAACAGGAAAGTACTCTCTGCCGCCTCTGCTCCTACTGCAATACAGGAACCGGAAGTAGTTGCTCCGCAAAGCATCTGCATTCCTTTATCAAGAAGGTCGTTGTAAGCATTTACTGCTTTCTCCGGATCTCCCATATCATCTCCGGCATCAAGTACCTCCACCTGATATCCGTTAAATCCGCCGGCTTCATTGATCTCGTCTGCTGCGATTTTTGCTGCGTTATACACATTTGTACCATACTGTGCATAATCACCTGTCATCGGTCCGATCACGCCGATTTTAAAAGTTTCGTCTCCTTCTGCAAATACCGCTGTGGGCATGGCTGCTGTTGCTGCCACTGCAGCTGCTGCTGTTACACTTAACACTTTTTTCCAGTTTCTCATAACAAATCTCCTCCTTAAACTTGTAACGATTATCAGTATCCTGTTCTTCTGCGGACAGATAAGGTTAAAAAAGCCCACTGAATCACCAGCCGGCTTTGGCTTCCCCTCTGACTTTCGCTCGCTAATACTTTAATGTTTTGATTATAGCATCTGGTATATTTGATTTCAAGTGTAAATTTATAAAATATTTATATTTAAAAAACCGGTATCCTATACAGAATACCGGTTCCGGAAGGAGATGTCTCTCCTGTGATTCATTATTTACTTATGCGATCGCTTTTTTAGCAATCTCTGCAAGTGCTTTGAAGCCTTCTGCATCGTTTACTGCAAGCTCAGCAAGCATCTTTCTGTTGATGTCGATGTTTGCAACTTTCAGTCCGTGCATCATCTTGCTGTAGGAAAGTCCGTTCATTCTTGCAGCAGCGTTGATACGTGCGATCCAGAGCTGTCTGAACTGACGTTTTTTCTGCTTTCTTCCTGCGTAGGAGCTTGCAAGAGCTCTCATTACAGACTGTTTTGCAATTCTATACTGTTTGGAACGGGCTCCTCTGTAACCCTTTGCCAGCTTTAATGTACGATTATGTTTTTTCTTTGCGTTTAATCCGCCTTTAATTCTTGCCATTTCTTAATTTCCTCCTGTTCGTCTTCTCTTCTTACTTCTTATAAATAAGGCAGTGCTTTCTTGATATTCTTCAGGTTTGTGGAATCAACAACAGTGGCCTTTCTGAGATTTCTCTTTCTTTTCTGAGATTTCTTTGTTAAGATATGGCTCTTATAAGCTTTGTTTCTCATGATCTTTCCGGTACCAGTTTTTTTGAAGCGTTTTGCTGCTGCTCTACATGTTTTAATCTTAGGCATTTTTATTTCCTCCTTGATTCGTGGTTCTGTTTTATATTTCACATTACTGCTGTGTCCGTAACCGGACACGGAAACAGTAATTGCTTAACGTTTTTCGCTGAGAAACATTGTCATGCTTCTTCCCTCGATCTTGGGAGCTTTTTCCACTACAGCGATGTCTTTCAGAAGCTCCGCAAAATCATCCAGCACATGTCTGCTGCTTGCCATATGAGCCATTTCTCTTCCACGGAAACGCAGAGTGACTTTTACGCGGTCACCTTTTGTAAGGAATTTCCTTGCAGCGTTTACCTTTGTCTTTAAGTCATTCGTATCAATATTAGGAGAGAGACGTACCTCTTTAATGTCAATCGTTTTCTGTTTCTTTTTGGCTTCTTTTTCCTTACGGGAAAGTTCGTAACGGTATTTTCCGTAATCAATGATCTTGCATACCGGCGGCTTTGCCTGCGGTGCGATCTTTACAAGGTCAAGTCCTGCCTCCTGTGCCTTAAACATGGCCTCTTTTGCAGACATGATACCAAGCTGGGCTCCGTCTGCTCCGATCAGACGTACTTCTTTGTCTCTGATTTGTTCGTTAATCATTAAATTGCTAATTGTTGTACACCTCCATACCTGTAAATGATATACCCTGACTTTTGCACGTTTCTGTGAAACAAAAAAAGCATGGACGAATCCACACTCTGCTCATATTCCCGCTGCACGGCTCTCTGATATCAACAGACAGCTTCTGCGCTGTGCATTTATCTGAAAGGAAAATCCTGTCTTACAAATGCTGAGACATATAAACCCGAGACGCATCCTGTGCGCTAAGGTGAGAGTGAACTCTGCTTTGTTTTCTTCACGTACTGTAACAGGATATCATGACTTTCATGTAAAGTCAAGAACTTTTATGTATTTTTTTAAACCACCCCACCCTCAATGACAGTCTCCTGTCCGGTACCTTTTCCTGTTCTGCCGGAATTCCGTATTTTATTTCCTGTGAAGATCCATACGGAATTACTGTTTTTCCGGCAAACAGCAAAGCGGAACGTTTTTGTCTGCCGGGACGGGTGGTATAAATTGTCCTGCTTTCCTGATAAATAAAAAAAGAACTCCTTCCGACAGAAATCCTGTCATCATCAGTTCTCCGTGTTTATTTCGTTACGACAACCTGCCGTTATCGGTACTGCAGTTTTTATTTTATACGGGAGCAATTGTATTAAAGAGTAATGACCTCAATCTTACATAGGATGGAGATGGTGGCGATAAACATTTTAAAAGGCTGTCTTAAAAATATTTATCCTTTCACTGATAACTTGCTTACAGAAATGTCGCTTACAGATCTTGTTCGCTGAAAAGCGGCATTTTACACTTATTTTTGCGAGCTCACCCCTTTGTGGGCGATTGCTCCCTGTATGTAACTAATATAACATATTCTGTGATGATACACAATAAAAATATTGCGTTAATTTCAAAAAATTTAAAATTTTTTGACCACAAATGCTGCCCTCTTTTTTTACTGTATACTACATTTTTCTGTGATAATTTTGCCGTGATAATCCTTACCCTGTTAATCTGCAGAATAAAATCCGAAAATACGGAAATATTACATAAGGCAATGATTTATTTAAGGAGGACACAACCATGACAATACTCAACTGCAGTGCAGTAACCTGTATTTATAACAAAGATCAGCTGTGCTCCCGCGGAGAGATCGAAGTAATGGGGCATGATGCCCGGGTTTCTGATGAAACCAGCTGCGGAAGTTTCCGTGACCGGAACAGCGCCTCAGTAACAAACAGTGAAAAAGAATCCTGCGGCTGCGAAAAAATCCGTATTGACTGCAAGGCTCATGAGTGCACTTACAACGAGCACTGTAAATGTACGGCCTCTGCCATTGACATCAACGGTCAGAATGCCAGCACAAGCAAAGAACAAAGTGCAAAACTTTTGCATGTAAATGCTGACACCTTTTGCCGGAAGCAAACATATACAGTCCGGTCTGTATATGCTGTTTCATATGTCAGTATAAAGCTGTTTAAAAAAGGCATTGCCCGCAGGCAATGTCCTTTTTGCATTGGTTTCAGTTTTATCTGTTTTTCAGGAAATCCGGAATCTGGATATCCTTTTTCTGAACTGTACTTGTAGGCATCTTTGTACCATAAGATGAATTCATGTTCGGAAGAGAAAAGCTCGGCATATTGATACCGCCAGCCTGCTTTGCCGCTCCTGTCTGTGCAGCCGGTTTTCTTACAGAAAACGGTGAAGATGCATTGCTTCTTCCGCCAAAGGAAGAACCTGCCTTCGGAGCTGCATCGGTAAGTCCTGTAGCGATAACTGTGATTCTTGCATAATCAGCAACAGAATCATCATACATCGCACCAAAGATGATATTTGCTTCCTCTCCTGTCAGCTCCTGTACATAGCTTGCCGCATCATTTGCATCCATAAGAGAAATATCACCTGAAATATTAATGATTACATGAGTTGCGCCTTTAATGGTTGTCTCAAGAAGCGGGGAGGATACTGCCTGCTGAACAGCTTCCATAGCCTTGTCGTCTCCTCTTGCCTCTCCAATACCGATATGAGCGATGCCCTTGTCTGTCATAACAGTCTGAACATCTGCAAAGTCAAGGTTGATCAGTGCCGGCAGATTGATCAAATCGGTGATTCCCTGAACCGCCTGCTGAAGAACTTCGTCAGCCTTGCGGAGTGCCTCCGGCATAGTTGTCCGGCGGTCAACAATCTCGAGAAGCTTGTCATTCGGAATAACGATCAGTGTATCCACTGCCTTTTTCAGATTCTCGATTCCTGCAAGAGCATTGTTCATACGTGTCTTTGCTTCAAAACGGAAAGGTTTTGTTACCACGCCAACAGTAAGGATTCCCATTTCCTTTGCTGCTGCTGCGATTACCGGTGCCGCACCTGTTCCGGTGCCGCCGCCCATACCACAGGTAACAAATACCATATCAGCGCCTTCTATTAACTGTTTTACTTCTTCTATACTTTCCTCAGCGGCCTTCTGACCAACTTCCGGCTGTGCTCCAGCACCAAGACCTTTCGTTATCTTTTCACCAATCTGAAGTACTGTTGGAGCTTTACAGAGGGTTAAGGCCTGTTTGTCAGTGTTGACACCTACAAACTCAACTCCTCCGATGGTCTCTTCCACCATTCTGTTTACAGCATTATTTCCAGCTCCGCCCACACCAATGACTATAATCTTGGCAGAGGACTCAGCTTCATTTGACATAATCTCTAACAATGTACTTCCTCCTTTTATTTCCCCGATATTTATCGTAATCTACCTGCATATAGTATATCATATATTTTTTTCTAAAATTAATCAACTACTATTTTTGTTTTTTTATACTTTTTTCATGTATTTTCGTCATTTACAGCTTAATATCCATCGCCGTAATAAGCGTCTTCCCCGCTTTCATCATAGGCTCCTGTTTCCTCTGAACCATCCGAATACTCACCGGATTCCTCGCTGTAGCCGTCCTCATATCCCGGATCAGAATACTCTCCTTCTGACTCATAAGAGCTGTCTTCAGAGCTTTCGTCCTCATTGCTTCCGTCAGCTTCTTCCGTATTTTCCGGCATTGGGCCTACATAGTTTCCTTCTCTGTCATACTCTCCGGTTCCGGTGAAGCCTCCTTCTTCATTATATCCTCCTGTCCAGTCTCCATTGCGTCAATGGTTTCCTGTGTGGGAGCAGGACCTACATAATTCCAGTTTGCATCATACTCACCTTCTCCGGTGTAATCGCCTTCCTCATCATAGCCCGCCAACCCATTTTTCAAGGGCATAGTCAAGGGCTGTCATAGGCTTCGGTCCCACATGCTTTCCGCTTTCGTCATACTCGCCGTCTCCGGTATATTCACCGTTTTCATCGTAGCCGCCGGTCCAGTTTTCTGCTGTCACTTCCTCTATTTCCGCCTCAAAGGTAATGGTCTTTACAGAATCCGTTACATTTTCCGCATGCAGGATGCCTTTCTGACCTGCAAGCTGGGGAAGAATCGCGATCACCCGTGTCATTTTATCTTCAAGATTCACATCTTTGCCCAGATTGACTGTAATATCTCCATAAAGAAGACTGATCTCATAGCTTTCGTCAAATTGAATATGATCCGGCAGACTGTCATTTTTGGCAAAAATAGTAGAAAGAGCAACCGCAGTGTTCAGAACGGTTTCTTTTATGGGAAGCTTTTCTCCTTTTACTACCCGTTTCACAGATATCCCGTCAAAAAAAGGAACTTTTTTATCCTGTGTTTTTTCACTTTCAATAAACATGCCGTTCCGGTCAAAATAAATATAGCTGTCCAGATAGGGAATACAGCCCACTGCCTTCTTTTCCTTTATGCTGACCACGATGGTGTTTCTGTTTGACCGTGTCACCTTAAAGCCTTCCACAAAGGGAATATCCCCTGTGTCGTCTGTGGTATAAAGGATGGGGGCAAGAACAGAGTTTTCTGCCATTGGTCCCCGAAGGACCATGGCCTTTATCTCTTTTTCCGTATAATGACCGCTTCCCATAATCTCCACATTTTCTACCTTAAAATAAAGAAGAAAAAAAAGCACACCTGCCAGAAGACAGGCTCCTATTCCCCCAAGTACTATTTTTTTCTGCTTATCCGATATGTTCAGTTTTTTTCTGTATTTTGATGTTCTCATAAAAATGCAGTTCCTGTATCCTCTTCTATCTGCGCGCCCAAAGACGCCAGATCCTCACATATATGCTCATATCCCCGGTAAATAAAGGAACATCCTTCGATGACAGTTTCCCCCTGCGCCGCAAGAGCTGCCACAAGCAGCGCCGCTCCCCCTCGCAGTTCTCTGGCTCTCACTGTACATCCTCTGAGACAGGTTCCTCCCTGTATACTGGCCTCTCTGCCGGAAACAGCAACAGAGGCGCCCATTTTATTCAGTTCCTCTACAATCCTGAACCGGTTTTCAAAAATATTTTCCCGTATGCGGCTTTTCCCCGGAATGGTTGTCAGTACTGCCATGAGAGGAGACTGAAGATCTGTGGGAAACCCCGGATACGTATCCGTTTCCAGAAACGGTACCGGAAATGCTGTTCCGCTTCCGTCAGCTATTAGTTTACCACTCCTGCGGTTATATTGTCCACCCATTTTCCCATACACTTCAAGAAATGCATCCAGCTCTCCCTCAGGCGGATTGGAGATCGTGATCTTCCCTCTTGTTGCCGCTGCAGCACATAAATATGTTCCCGCCACAATACGGTCAGGAGGAATCTGCATATTTCCGGCTTTTAATTCTTTCACGCCTGTGATTCTGATACAGTGAGTTCCTTCTCCCTGAATTTCAGCTCCCATGCTGCGAAGATATCTGCACAGCCACACGATTTCCGGCTCTCTGGCACAGTTTCTGAGAACCGTATGCCCCTCTGCCAGAACAGCGGCCAGAATCCCCTGCTCTGTAGCGCCTACGCTGATTTTTCCAAAAACAATCTCTGCCCCTTTCAGACATCCGGCCTCAGCTTCCAGACTGTTTCTTTTTCTTGTACACAGGCTCCCAGACAGCGCAGCACATACAAATGCTGATCAACCGGACGTTTTCCTATTACGCAGCCTCCGGGATATCCCATGGAGCCTTTTTTGTTCCTTGCCAGAAGCGCCCCCAGAAGAATCACTGATGATCGCATTTTTCCGGTACTGTCTCCGGAAACTTCTGTTCCATCCGCTCTGCTACAGTCAAGATAAAGGGTATTTTTTTCCCACCAGGTAAGAGCACCCAGGGATCTGAGAATGTCCTCCATACAATACACATCAGCTATGGCAGGACATCCCTTCAGCACGCTGACTCCTCTGTGAAGCAAAGAAGCTGCCATCATGGGCAGCGCAGAATTTTTGGAGCCCTGTATGGATATGGTACCCTGAAGCGGCTTTCCTCCTGTAACTGCGAATTTTATCCAAACCGTCACTCCCCAAAAGCCCTCTCCTTTTATCCTATGCTGTTTTTCTTTTCTGTGACTGCTCACACTGAGAGCCAGCCCCATCTCTGCCAGAAGAAATACCACGGAGGTTCCTCCATAGCTGATAAAAGGAAGGGTGATTCCCGTATTTGGGATCGTGTTGGTAACAACAGAAATGTTAAGAATCACCTGAATTGCCATATGCCCCATAATACCGGCGCTGATCAGAGTTCCCTGAAGATCTCTGCTGTGCATGGCTGTCACGCAGAGCCGCCATAAAAGAAGGGCAAATATTATGATCAGAATCCCGGCTCCCACAAGCCCCAGCTCTTCACATATAATAGAAAAGATCATGTCATTCTGAGCTTCCGGAACAAAGCCCAGCTTCTGGAGACTGCTGCCCAGCCCCCGCCCGAACAGCCCGCCGCTTCCTATGGCGTACAGTCCCTGAATGGTCTGAAAGCCTTTTTCATATTTTTCCGGATTTCTCCAGATTGACAGTCGTTCCAGACGATAACTCTCAGCAGCCAGAAAAATTGCTATAAACCCTATTCCCGCACTGCCAAGTCCAATAAACTGCATGTATTTCGGATTTGAAGCAAAAATCAGAATAACTCCGATTCCCAATATAATGATGGCGGTACTCAGATTATTGGAACCTACCAGGCCAACAATGGGAAGCAGGGTCAACATGGTCCTACACATAAACCAGAATCCTTCCGTCCGTTTCTGTGACTTTTCAATCTGCCATGCAAGAAAAAGGATCACCGCAACTTTGGCAAACTCCGATGGCTGAAAAGATAAAGGTCCCAGATTCAGCCATCTCTTTGACCCATTAATTTCCTGTCCGAACAAGAGCACTGCTGTGGAAAGAACCATAGAAAACAGATATGCAGCCGGCGCCAGTCTGAGAAAGAAATGATAATCCACATTGGAAACTATATACATAGCCACTATTCCCAATGCTGTAGCAAACAACTGTTTCTTAAAATAATAGGCAGAGTCGCCGAAGCGCACTCTGCCATTATATTCACTTGTACTGAACAAAACTGCAAGCCCAAAAAGTGCAAGCAGTACAACCAGTACCAGCATCGTTATATCTTTTTTTGATGTCATCCGGTTCTCTCCAAATCATCTATAGCCTGCCGGCTCAGATCTGTTTTCATCTGCCGGATGACTATAAGCACCTTACTTATAGATATTCTACAGATTTCTTACATATTCCTTAAACATATCTCCACGCTGCTCATAATTATCAAACTGTCCCCAGCTTGCACATGCAGGAGAAAGTAAAACAGCATCACCAGGCTGTGCTTTTTCTGCGCATACCTTTACTGCTTCTTTCAGATCTTCGCAGAGGATAATATCGTAAAAGCCATGTTTCTCAGCTGCTTCTTTTATCTTTTCCTTAGTCTGTCCGATCAGTACCAGGTAACGGACTTTTCCGTCAAAAGCTTCAATCCATTCATCATAACTTGACTGTTTATCATAACCGCCGCCAATAAGAAGTGTCGGACGATTCATTGCCTGAATTCCTTTGATAGCTGCATCCGGATTAGTTCCTTTGGAATCGTTATAATAAGCAACTCCGTTCTTTTCTGTTACATATTCGATTCTGTGTGCAACTGCGGTAAACTCACAGATACTCTTACGGATACTGTCCATGGATACTCCGTCATAATAAGCCATTGCAACAGCAGCCATTACATTCTCAAAATTGTGTTTGCCAAGAAGTTTCAGATCTTCTGTCTTTACTACTTCGATTTCTTTTGCTCCATCCCTGAGAACAATAGTGTCTCCATCCAGATAAATACCCTCATCCAGTTTACGCTCGCTGGAGAAATATACCACTCTCGGAGTCAGATTTTCTCCAAACTTACGAAGTACTTTATCCTCATAATTCAGGACACAGACATCTTCAGTTCCCTGATTCTCAGTGATCAGTTCTTTCACACGAATGTACTCTTCCATTGTATGGTGACGATTCAGATGATCCTCTGTGATATTTAAGATTGCGGATACTTTTGGTGCAAACTCTTCGATTGTTTCAAGCTGGAAACTACTGATTTCTGCAACAGTTACAGAATTCGGTTTCATTTCCAGAGCTTTGGAAGTATACGGAGTTCCGATATTTCCTACAACAAATACAGACTCACGGGCATCCTGCATGATTTTTCCCAGAAGTGCTGTAGTAGTTGTCTTTCCATTAGTTCCTGTAATGGCAAGTACTTCACCGTCTCCCACTCTGTATGCCAGTTCCACTTCTCCCCATACAGGAAGCCCCTGTTCATAAAAGTTCTTCACAATCGGAAGATCCGTCGGTACTCCAGGACTCAGGACTACAAGATCAAGGCTCTCCTGTACTTCTTTTGGGAGTTCTCCGGCATATACTTCCACCGGATAAGTTCCATCTGTTTTATGTACAACTGCCTCTTTATCAATTTCTGCATTTCCGTCATAAATAATCGGAGATGCTCCTACTTTTGCAAGAAGGTCAGATGCTCCGATTCCGCTCTTTCCGGAACCGAATACAAGGACCTTTTTTCCCTGTAATTCCATAATAATTTCCTCCTATTACCAGCCCATTGCCGGACTTACAGATATATTTAATATTACAGCGCAAGCAGTGCGATCATGCACATAACAGCTGTAATTACTGAGAACACTGCAACTACGCGTGTCTCAGACCATCCGCATAATTCAAAATGATGATGGATCGGTGCCATCTTAAAAATACGTTTGCCGTGTGTTGCCTTGAAGTAAGTTACCTGAATCATAACAGAAAGTACTTCGATCAGGTAGATCAAACCTACAATCAGGATAAATAATGGCATCTGCATCACATATGCTGTACCTGCCACAAATCCTCCAAGTGCCAGAGAACCTGTATCTCCCATGAATACTTTTGCAGGATATACGTTAAACAGCAGGAATCCCATCAAACTTCCTACAACTGCACAGGTAATCGGTTCAATTCCGGATTTCATTCCGATAGAAACCACAGAGAAGAATACCGCTACGATCAAAGTTACGCTGGAAGCAAGGCCATCAAGACCGTCTGTAAAGTTTACCCCGTTTACTGTACCGATCACTGCAAAGAAAAGTACCGGGATCGCCAGCCATCCAAGATTCAGAAAATGTCCGCTCCAGAACGGGATTCTCATTGTCAGAGAAATATCTGTATACTTAACAATATAAAATACAAAAATTGCTGTCAGCACTACCTGAAGAGAGAACTTCTGCCACGGGAGCAGTCCATCTGAACGTTTCAGAACTACCTTCAGATAATCATCCAGAAATCCGATAATTCCAAATCCCAGAGTCAGGAATAATACCGGAATGATCTTCGGATAATCCCCTACATAAAACAACGCAGTAACAGCTGTAGCGATCAGAAAAATCACACCGCCCATTGTAGGAGTTCCGGCTTTCTTTAAGTGGGACTGTACGCCCTCTGTTCTTTCCGTCTGGCCCATCTTCAGTTTCCTAAGAAACGGAATGATGATCGGTCCTAATACAACGCTGATTGCAAACGCGATCAGCACAGGGATTACAACTTGAAATTCCATCTCACACCTCGTTCATTCTTCGTTTTTTTACTGAAGTATTTGATGCTGCCGGCACAAGTGACAGCACATTTTGTCATATTCTTTCAGATTGCTTTTAGTATACGGCTTTTTTTGCTTATTTATCAACCCTGGTCAG
>ENA-OQKD01000216-OQKD01000216.1-human-gut-metagenome-genome-assembly--contig:-NODE-216-length-15934-cov-3.626874_pt1 | contig 15934 bp, 17 predicted proteins | sample MGYA00242775_ERZ504792 | MGnify/ENA primary metagenome ERZ504792 (study PRJEB26092, sample SAMD00036401) | human gut metagenome | host: Homo sapiens | study: EMG produced TPA metagenomics assembly of...
TTTTTCTCATCAGTACAGCAGGGCTCCACGGTAAATATGGGCAGTATGCAGCAGGGCGAAACCGTAGCTCTTTACAATTACATGGCTCAGATGATCGTTGAGCTTATTAAGCTTGCCTCTCTGATCATCACACTGAATAAAGCAGCCGCCTGCGCAGGCCGTGTAGCTGATATTCTGAACGTCCGGTCTTCTATGAACTATGTGGCTGAAACCGAAACTCAGACTGACTCAGACTGCGCAGTTGCTTTTCAGGACGTTACCTTTTCCTATGCCGGAACCAAGGCTCCCAGTCTTTCCAATATTAGTTTCACAGCCAGAAAAGGACAGACAGTGGGTATTATCGGCGGCACCGGAAGCGGAAAAACAACCCTTGTAAATCTGATCTCCCGATTTTATGATGCAGATCAGGGAACGGTTCTTCTTAACGGTCAGGATATCCGTAAGTATTCTCAGGCAGATCTCTGCAGCAAAATCGGAATTGTTCCCCAAAAGGCCGTGCTGTTTAAAGGTACTATCCGGGAAAACATGAAGCTTGGCAGGGAAAATGCTTCTGATGAAGAAATCTGGGAAGCTCTTTCCATGGCACAGGCAAAAGAAATCGTAGAAAAAAAACAGGGACAGCTTGATTTTACTCTGGAGCAAAACGGAAAAAATCTTTCCGGCGGCCAGCGCCAGCGCCTTACCATTGCCCGGGCTCTGATCAAAAATCCGGAAATCCTCATTCTGGATGACAGCGCCAGCGCTCTTGACTTTGCCACAGATGCAGCCCTGAGAAAATCGCTTCACACGCTCAGCCACAAAACAACCACTTTTCTTGTATCCCAGCGTTCCTCAAGTATCCGTCAGGCTGACCTGATCCTTGTTCTGGACGACGGAACCCTGGCCGGTCAGGGCACTCATGAAGAACTTTTAAAATCCTGCGCCCCATACAGAGAGATCTTTTTCTCTCAGTTTCCCGATGAAAGGAAAAAATATGACGCAATGCAAAATACCGGAGAACTTCCCGCAAAAGGAAAGGAGGCCAATTCATGAGCGCAATGAATAAAAAACGGACAGAAAGCACGGAAACCCTGAAAAAAGTGCTTCGCTTCATTGGAAGATACCGTATTCTTCTGGTTGTCAGTATTGTACTGGCTGCCGCTTCCGTGCTTCTGCAGCTTTATGTTCCCATACTTTTCGGCAATGCCATTGATCAGATCATTGCAGAACAGAAGGTGAATTTTTCTCAGATGTGGCGCTGGCTTCGCCAGGTACTCCTGGTTGTATTATTTTCAGGCGCAGCCTCCTGGATCATGAATCTTATCAATAACCGGATCGCCTACCGCACTGTGCAGGATATCCGGGCAAAGGCCATCCGCCATATCCAGAAGCTGTCTCTTTCTTACCTTGACAGCCACAGTACAGGAGATATTATCAGCCGGATAACTGCAGATGCAGATATTCTTTCAGACGGGCTTCTCCTGGGCTTCACCCAGCTGTTTTCCGGCATTGTCACCATTATCGGAACACTGGTTTTTATGTTCTCCCGGAACGTGGTCATTACCATCATGGTAATTGTGCTGACGCCTTTGAGCTTTTTTGTGGCAAAATTTATTTCTTCCCACTCTTTCCAGATGTTTCAGCGTCAGAGCAGCGCCAGAGGACAGCAGACAGCTCTTATTGAGGAAATGATCGGAAATCAGAAGCTGGTTCAGGCCTTTGGCTATCAGGATAAAGCGTCTGAGCGCTTTGCCCGTATCAATGAGGAGCTGAGAGAATCAAGCCAGCAGGCTGTTTTTTACAGCAGCCTTACCAATCCCTCCACACGGTTTGTCAACAATGTGATTTATGCAGGAGTCGCCCTTGCAGGCGCTTTCCTGATTCCGGGAGGCGCTCTGACTGTAGGTGGACTTTCTGTGATGCTTGCCTATGCCAATCAGTATATGAAGCCCTTTAATGATATCAGCTCCGTAATCACTGAGCTTCAAAATGCTCTGGCCTGCGCCGCCAGAATCTTCGCTCTTCTGGAAGAAAAGCCGGAAAGCCCTGATCCGTCAGAATCACTTTCTGATGTAAAAGGTTCTGTTGAAATTGATCAGGTTTCTTTCCGGTATACGCCTCACAGACCTCTGATCGAAAACTTTAATCTGAAGGCAGAGCCTGGCAGGAGAATTGCTCTTGTAGGTCCTACCGGCTGCGGAAAAACCACCTTCATCAATCTTCTGATGCGATTTTATGATGTAAATTCCGGAACCATTTCTGTGGATGGAAAACCTGTAGATCAGATATCCAGACACTCTCTCCGAAGCAGCTACGGAATGGTGCTTCAGGATACCTGGATCAAAAACGGCACTGTCCGGGAAAACATTACCATTGGAAAGCCGGATGCCTCTGAAGACGAGATCATCCAGGCAGCAAAAATGTCTCACAGCTGGGAATTTATCCGCCGTCTTCCTGACCGTCTGGATACAGTTATCACAGAGGACAGTCTCAGCCAGGGACAGAAACAGCTTCTCTGTATTACAAGAGTTATGCTGTGTTTTCCGCCAATGCTGATCCTTGACGAAGCCACCTCCAGCATTGACACCCGTACAGAAATGCTGATCCAGGCAGCCTTTGACCGGCTTATGGAGGGGCGTACAAGCTTTATTGTTGCACATCGCCTGTCCACCATCCGAAATGCTGACGAGATCCTTGTAATGAAGGATGGAAGCATTATTGAGCAGGGTACTCATGATGAGCTGATGAAAAAGGGCGGCTTTTATCAGACCCTGTACAACAGTCAGTTCGTAAATACAGCAGAGTAATCTTCAAAGGAACCAGGCGCACAGGCTCCCTATTCAGGCTCTCCATCCCTCAGTTTTTGACGGACTTACTCTGCTTTTCGCAGCAGGGGCAGGTGCGGCTCATACGAGTCACACCTGCCCCTGTTTAGAATTATTTATTTCCCGACAGCCCCCTGAAGCTTTTCCATTCCAGTTACTGTCAGTCCTGTGCTTCTTTTTTACTGTTCAAATACTCCTCTGTCAGCGCCACTGCATCCAGAATACACTTATCGCAGGTACAGAGCACCTTTTTTGCTCAACGCCTTTTAATTCACGGCAGATATAGGAACCATTATTTTCTTTAAATTTGTTTATATATTTTTGTACAGCCTTATAAGTCTGTGTCTTTGTAGGAGCTCCCTTCTCAGGATCACCTACGCTGTTCTCCAGTCCTATGATCATTGTCATTCCTGAAAGAGCGCCGCACATTTCCATCATCCCCATTCCAAGGCCAAATCCCTCTGAAATTCTGAACATTTCCTCCTCATTGATGCCAAGGTCTTTACAGAAGGTACAGGCAACCGCCTGTGCACAATTATATCCTTTTTTATGTAGCTCAATAGCACGTTCTGCTTTTGTATTCATCATCATTCTCCTCGTGTAAATTATTTGTTTTTATCTGAATTTCGGAAATCTTTTCTGTACTGTGTTATTTTTCATCCTGGATACGGGATAAAATATCTTCCCAGGCTTCCTCATCAATCTCCTCATTCCGAAACAGTTTTCTTCTGTCCTCCTCTGTGATCTTCCGGATCACCCGGCAGGGATTCCCGGCCGCAACAGACCAGTCGGGAATGTCTCTTGTCACAACACTTCCCGCACCGATCACTACGTTGTTTCCAATATGGACCCCGGGGCATACCACCGTATTTCCCCCAAGCCACACATTATCCCCTACCGTCACTTCTTTTCCATACTCATACAAAGTATTTCTGGTGTCCGGGTGAACCGGATGCCCTGCTGTATAAATAGCTACATTTGGCGCAAACTGACAGTTATCGCCGATTCTTACCTTTGCCACATCCAGAATCGTACAGTTATAATTTGCAAAAAAATTCTTACCAGTCTCAATATTTTTTCCATAGTCGCAGTAAAACGGCGGATTAATAAAAGCATTGTCCGACTTACCCAGAAGCACCTTTACCACCTCTGCAATTCCGTCAAAATCCGCCCGGTCCATAAAATTCAGTTTCTGAAGAATTCTCCTGCACACAACCTGCTCTTCAAATACGCTTTCGTCAGAAATATAGGCAAGCTGCGCATCTCTGCGTTTCCTCATATCCATTCCTTGTGTCTCCTTTTCCATCCTGTTTCCAGAGCCCAGTTCTGCATATCTGAATACATTTTTCCTTTTATTTCTCCATAATCTGCCCAGATCAGACAGTGATCTTTTTCTGTAGGTTCCTGTACTTTGTCAAGCAAATCCCCCATATAATATCTCTGTATTGGGTGAAACAGGCCTTTTGTATCGTGAACACTGAAGGCTTCCGCAGAAGCCAGATATTCTTTTACTGTACATTCACATCCACATTCCTCCAGACATTCTCTTCTGATACATTCCTGATCGTTTTCTGCCCCCTGGATACCACCGCCAAGAAGGAACAATCCTCTGGCGGTGCGCACTACTGCTGTTTTTTCCCCGGAAAATATAACCAGGTAAGCGCCTGGTCTGTCATAATACTGTCCTTTCTCTCTCTGTCCAAAAATCTTATGCATATCCTTCACGTCCTTTCCTGCACTTCTGCAGATACACAAACGCAGCCACACAGATCACCCCTGACAAAAGTGATCCTGCCGGAGCCGCAAGTCCCATTGGATACAGCGTATCCGGAAAATATACTGACGCCAGATACGCGCCCGGCACACGGGCACATATAATCGAAAGAAAATTATGTAAAAATGAGATTCCTGATCTTCCGCAGGCACAGAAGTATCCGCTGAAACAGAAATGAACTCCTGCAAGCATACAGTCCCAGATATAAGAGCGCAGGTACTGTCCGCCGGAAACAGCAACCGCCGCATCATCAGTAAACAGCTTTACAACCGGCACTGAAACAAACTGTGTGATCACTGCTACTGTAAAGCCGAATCCTACGGAAATCATCACTGCGTACTTCAGTGTTTTTACTGCGCGCTCCGGCTTTCCTGCTCCGATATTCTGTGCAGAAAGAGCAGACACTGCAGAAAGCATGGTGGACGGCACCAGGAACACAATTCCGATCAGCTTTTCCACAATTCCAACTGCTGCCGCGTCGTTCAGTCCTCTTCGGTTGGCAATTACTGTGATCACTATAAAAGCGATCTGGATAAACCCATCCTGAAGCGCCACAGGAATACCGATTTTTAAAACCTGCTTCATTACCTTTTCATCAGGTCTGAAGTCCTGCTTTTTCAGAGAAATTCCCGTTTTTCTCCTTAAAATAACAATCAGAGCAGTGATCACACTGATGGTCTGGGACAGCACGGTTCCCAGGGCAGCGCCAGATGGTCCCAGATGACATGCTCCAATAAACACATAGTCCAGCACAATATTAGCGCCGCAGGCCACTGCAATAAAATACATGGGACTTTTGGAATCGCCCATTCCACGGAAAATGGAGCTGATAATATTATAGGCAGTGATAAAGGGTATTCCCATAAAACAGATAGTCAGGTACCTGGCTGTACCGGAAACCGCTTCCCCGGGAGTGGACATAACCGCAACTATGGGATCAACGAATACCAGAAGCAGCACAGTAGAAACCAGAGCCACTGCCATAAATAAAGTTACCGTATTTCCGATCACTGATGCAGTTTCCTGCTTTTTCCGGGCTCCCACCGCCTTCCCGATCACTACTGTGGAACCCATGGCAAGTCCCACGATCATAACTGTCAGCATATGCATGACCTGGCTTCCCACAGAAACTGCCGTAATGCTGTCTACTCCTTCAAACTGACCGATAATAAACAGGTCTGCCATACCATACAAAGTCTGCAAAAAATATGACAGAAGATACGGAAGTGAAAAAAACACTAATATTTTTAAATACACTTCCTGAAGTAAGATTTTTTTCCATAATGCCTAAACTCCAAGCCTTTCAAATTCTCTTCGCAGCTCTTCTGCATCTTCTATGGTATTTTTCCAGCCAAAGGTCTTCATATCCACCTTCCAGCCCTTTTCTGTCCACAATACCCGGATTCCTTCTTTTTCCAGCAAAAGTCTCTGCATATCACAGGTTTCAAAAGCCCCTGCGCCGCTTAAATAGCCCTGAGCATTTACCACTCTGTACGCAGTCTTCTGTCCTGCTTTTCCAGTCCGGAGCGCGTAGCCTGCCTGTCTTGCATTTCCGGGAACACCGCAGAGAAGCGCAATCTGCCCGTACGAAACCACTCTGCCTTCCGGAACTTTTTTCATAACAAGATCCGCCCGCTTATAAAAGTCCATTTTTACTCTTCCCCTTCCTGAAAATCCAGTTATATCATACCATAAAAATTTCTGCCAGGTAACTGGTAAATCCCCCAAACATTTTTTCCAGACCGGTCAGGAAGAATTTTAAATTTCAAGTCGGAACTTTATTTCGCAGCTTTAACAGCTCTCCTTCAGAAACTGTGATCTCCGTCCTCACTCTTTAGGGATCGTAACCTCTCCCGCAATATCCACAGAAAAATATTCCCTGATTTCTCTCAGGCTGTCCGTCTGTCCCAGAACCCACATCAGTTTTGCCATGGCTGCCTCTGCAGTCATATCATAGGCCTGCAGAACACCGCTTTCCAGAGCTCTCAGCCCTGTCTCATACACAGAAAGATTGCTTCCCTCATATCTGCACTGGCTGCCTGCAAGTATGACCATTCCATTTTCTACTGCCTTTTTCACAGCTCCGATAAAATCATTTTTCAGAAACGGCATTCCGCCAAGTCCAAAGCCTTCCACATAAACGCCCCGGCAGCCTTTTTCCTGAAGATAGTCCAGGATCGAAGGATCTGTTCCCGGGTATAATTTCAGCAGAAATACTTTGTCTGAATAGGATGTCTGGGGACGGAAGATTCCTCTTTTTTCCACAAGGTTTTCCCGGCAGATATGAAGTCCCAGAGAACTGATTTCACCAATATAAGGATAATTAATGCTTTCAAATGCGTCAAAACTCATGGTCCGAACCTTAGAGGCGCGGCATCCCAGTATGACCTTACGGTTAAATGCCACAAATACTCCCGGACAGCCGCCAGCCGCCATATGAATCCCGCAGCGGCAGTTTTCCATAGCGTCTGCCACAGGATCTGCTATGGACAGCTGACTTCCTGTTACCACTACCGGAATGGAAATATTCTGAAGCATAAACGACAGCATAGATGCTGTGTACGCCAGTGTATCTGTCCCGTGGATCACTGCGATTCCCTGATAGTCCCTGCTTCTTTTTGCGATCAGCTCCGCCAGCCTTGCCCAGTCCTCCGGGAAAATATTAGCGCTGTCCACAGAGCAAAAATCCTCTGTTTCCAGTTCCAGATTCCGGGACACCATACGAAGCTCGTCCAGCATATCTCTGCTTTTCATTCCCGGCATCAGACCATTTTCGCCGTTTACAGAAGAAAGCGTACCGCCTGTATTTATAATAAGGATTCTTTTTTTCATATGATCTCTCCCTTGTTTCTGCATAAAATCTTGTGTTTTATTTTTATCTTGTCCTTTATTTTTAATGAATAATCAACTATAACGCCTACCTCCCAGTAAATCCATGCTGCTACATATATAAGGTCATTTTTATCTCTTCATACCACAACGTAAAAACAGAAGCTATAAAAAATCAGCTTCTGTCTTAAACTTTATTTAATTCTCTGTGTATGCACAGGTTGTCCCTCTTACAATTAATGTAGGTTCAATAATAATACGTTCCGGTTTTGCATTTTTATCTTTTAACTGCTTTAGCATAAGACCTGCTGCCTTTTCTCCCATTTTATCGACATGCTGACTAATAGTTGTCAATTCTATTCCATACATTGAGGCAAATGGGATATTATCAAAACTTACAATAGATAATTCCTGTGGAATTACAATTCCTGCCGCCCGGCATCCATCCATTAGCCCAATTGCAGTCATGTCATTTACAACCACCATCGCACTTGGACGAATATTTAAACCTACAATTTTCTTTGAAATCAGTCTACCTGTTTCCATTTTTAGATCACTTTCGAAAACAAACTTCTCATCAAATGGCAGTCCATAATTTGCAATTGCCTGTCTGTATCCGGCAAAGCGCTGACTTGAAGCCGATGATACTCCCGGTCCCTTAATAAAGCCAATATGCTTATGTCCTAGTTCAATTAAATGCATAACTGCCAAGTACCCGGCCTGGAAATTGTCAATTAACACAGAATCTCCTGCATATGTCGGAAGAATTCTATTTACAAGAACCTTGGGTATATCCATGCGATTCAACTTTTCTTCTATTTTTTCTTCTTGGGCAGTAATCAAAATCAAACCTGCAAAATTAAATTGTTCTGTTATCTTTAAAAATTCCAGTTCTCTTTCAATGTCATACTCACTGTTCAGAGTCATTACCATATAACCATTATCGTTTAAAATCTGCTGAATCTTAAATGTGAGTTCTGCATAAAATGGATTGCGTATATCACCTAGTATTAATGCAACAATATTCATATGTCCTTTACTTAAGCTCTGAGCAATAGTATTTGGCTGATATCCTATTTCTTCGACAAAATCCATAACTTTCTTACGCAGCTCCGGTCCAACACCTGCATTACCATTTATCACACGCGAAACTGTTGATTTTGAAACTCCAAGCATTTCTGCAACATCAGAAATTCCATACTTACCGTTCTTCATATACTCATCCTTTTTTGATTTACTTAAATTTTATCCTATTTAATTTGTAAAATCAACAAGTTTTTGTTATATAAAACACTACAGAATTTCCATATAAAATAAGCGGAACCGCTTAATATTTCTATGTCACGATTCCGCCTATTTCACTGATTACACTTTACAGTCCCAGATACCTTTATTTATATTCTGCCGGATAAATTAAATCTGCTGCTGCAATATCATTCGGCCAGATTGGAATATATTTTTCATCCTGAATCTGGGTAACAGTCAAAGTTGCTGATAAATTCTGATTGAGATATGGGCTGCCATTGAATTCATCCTCTTCAAAGGCAATGGTATCATAAGGAAGAATAATCTCCTGTCCATTCGAAAAACTTTTATCAATTTTAATTGCTTCAAGTTCATTCCTGATAGTTTCTCTTTCAACCTTTTCTCCTGCAGATTTGATATTTTTAAAAGCATCAATCAAAACCCATGCTGTTGTATATGCTTCTGCTGAATGTCCATTCATATCTTCCCCGTATTTTTCAGCATATTTGTCTGTTACTTCCTGACCTTTAGCTCCTACAACAAATTCTGTTGCCACAACTATTCCATTTGCAAGACTTCCAACACCTTCAAGATATGCTGCTTCCGTAAATCCGTTCCCCTTGCATATAACCATATCAGGCTTATATCCCTGTTCATTTAACGTTTTTGTAAATAAGATCGCATCTGATACATAACTGTCTGCAATGACAACATCCGCTTCCATGGATTTAAGCTGTAATACCTCAGAAGAAAGATCTGCTGCGCCTGAAGTATAAAGAATTTCACCTAAATACTCAATACCATTTTCTTCTGCCCAATATTTTGCCCATTCACAAGTCTGCTGTCCAACTTCAGAATTATCAGTAAAAACTGCCACCGACTTACCAGCCACATTACTATCTGCCTCAGATGTCTCTTTAATAAATTCCATCATATCACGAACAAACATCATATTTGTAGGGGCAAGTCGGAAAAAATACTGATATCCATTAGCTGTAAGAGCATCTGAAGTAGCATTTGCTGTAATCAAAGGAACTCCATATTGCTCAGCGATCTGAGCCACAGTTACTGTTACACCTGACTGATAACATCCTATCAGAACATCTACATTCTCCTGTGTAATCAGTCTCTCTGCTTCCGTCATTCCTGTAGCTGAATCTCCTTTAGAATCTCCATAGATCACTTTGACTTCCTGTCCATCAATTCCCCCTTCCTCATTCACTTCCTCCACGGCCATATCAATACCCTGCTGCATCGTCTTTCCTGAATCAGCAAGATCTCCTGTCATAGGATATACTGCACCAATCACTATCGGATCCTCTGCCGCATATGCAGTTACTCCGCCAATTCCCAGTGAAGATGCCATCATTGAGGCTGCCATTGTCAGTGCTACTGTCCTTTTCTTCATAAAAAATCCCTCCATTTTTTTATTTTTCCCGGACCCTCCGGTGAAAACACATAATTATATCCTTATATTCCCAGATATGCTTTCTTAACCTCTTCATTATTTAATAATTCCTGAGCAGTACCCTGAATATTAATTACTCCGTTTTCCAGAACATATCCTCTATTGGCAAGCTTAAGGGCTTTTCTCACATCCTGCTCTACAAGAATAATTGTAAGTCCTGATTCCTGTGCCACTTGTTTGGCTATACGGAATATATCATCTACAATTGCAGGTGCAAGACCCAAAGAAGGCTCATCCATCAGCAATAATTTTGGAAGTCCCATCATTCCCCTTGAAAAAGCAACCATCTGTTGTTCACCACCTGAAAGTGTACCCGCCATTTGCTTGGCTCTTTCTTTTAATTTAGGAAACCATGCAAATATCCTTTCAATGGTGTCCTTTTTCTTTTTATCTGCCTCTTTACTACATGCCCCCATTTCAAGATTTTCCAACACTGTCATCTGTGGAAAGAGCTGACGGCCTTCTGGGCACAAAATGATTCCATGGTCAATGAAGCTTCTGCAATTTCCTCCGGTAAGTTCCTGTCCATTAAACACAATTTTTCCACCACATGTTTTTACAAGGCCACTGGAAGCTTTCACCGCGGTACTTTTTCCCGCTCCGTTGCTTCCAACAAGGGCAATTATTTCACCTTTTGCCGCCTCAAAACTCACATCCCATAAAACCTGAATATCCCCATATTTCACACTTATCTTATCTACCTGGAAATAATTTTCGGCCATTTTAGTTCTCCTCCTTTCCAAGATAAATTTCTATTACATAAGGATCATTCATAACCTGTTCCGGGGTTCCCTCCGTAATTTTCTCACCATGATGCATAACAACCACTTTCTGGCATAAACTTGCCACTGCGCGCATAATATGCTCGATTAAAAGTATCGTCGTCCCCTGATCATTAATCTTTTGAAATAGCTCTACAGCCTCATCTGTCTCTGTCGGATTTAATCCTGCCATAACTTCATCCAAGAGTAAAAGCTCCGGATCTGTAGCTAAAGCTCTGGCTACCTCCAATCGTTTTTTATAAGGTGTACCCATATCTTTAGGATAGAGGTCTTTTTTTCATATAAACCTGTAAACTCTAAAATTTCTGATGCATAATCTCTTGCTTCTGCTGCTCCCAAATGTTTTCTCCCAAAAATCGCCCCCGAAACTACATTATCTAAAACTGTCATATTTCTTAATGGTTTCATAATCTGAAAAGTTCTTGCAATTCCCATGCCAGTATACTTACATGCCTTAGTTCCAGTAATATCCTTACCCTGATAAATAATTGATCCACTCGTAGGAGTAAGCACACCGCTGATCATATTAAAAACCGTTGTTTTTCCAGCCCCATTACTTCCGATCATGCCCGTAATGCTTCCTTTTTCTACTGTAAAACTTACATCACTGACTGCCTTTAATCCGTGAAAATTTTTAGTTAATTTTTTTATCTCCAGAAGTTCTGTCATGGCAATCACCCCCTAGACTTTTTAAATAACTTTGCATCAATAGCATCAAATTTATTATTTATTTTTTTCCTGAATTTACTATGATCAAACCACCCCATAATACCTGTTGGTCTGAACAGAATTACTGCAATTACAATCACCGCATAAACAACCAGATTCAATCCTCCTGCAATATGTGATAACGATGCACTTAAAAACTCTGATAACGGTGTTAAAATTATTGCACCAAGCAGCGGACCTGTAATACTTCCAATTCCTCCAATAATAGCTGGCATCACATAATTTAATGCCTGTGACTGTTTCATGATATCCGGGTTAATATATCCAATATAATTCGCATAAAATACACCTACAACTGCAATCAAACCCGCACTGATAAACGTTGCAATAAATTATACTTAAACGGATTTATTCCACTGCATTTGCTGTTTCTTCGTCTTCCCTTATTGTTTTCAGTTGCATATCCCAGCTTAGATCGGTCAATTTTTTTACAGAATAAATAAAATACAATCAGCATAATTAACGCAATATAATAATAAGGAACTTTTGAAGTCCATCTCATGCTATACATTCCCTGTTCTTTTAAAGGAACAAGAATTCCCTGACCTTTCCCTGCATAATCCCAGTTTGTAAACAAATTTCTGAAAGCCTCAGCAAATGCAATTGTTACCAGTGTAAAATAAGGTCCTGAAAGAACAAAACATGGAGCAAGCAAACAAGCAGCCAGTAATCCAACTACAACGAAGGCAATAATCATTCCGGCCCATGGAGTTATATGTTTATTATTCATAAGCAAAGCACCTATGTATGCACCAAGCCCCATAAATCCTGCATGTCCAAGAGAAATTTCTCCGGTAAGACTTCCGAGTACACTCCATGCCAGGGTTCCACATCCAATATAAAATGTTGTAACAAATATACCCAACATATATGGTGTTTTAACAAAAGCAGGTACTATCAGGCTTATAAGAATTACAACCATCAGCAGAATCTGCCTAATCCCAAACTTTTTCCTCATTTCTCTTACCCCTTTCTCCTTCTTATATTAAGATTTTCTTTTACAACTAAAATCAAAATAAATACAATGAATACCAGAGTGTCCTTAAATGCAGCTCCAACAACGGCTGATCCGACTGTTTCCATAACCCCTAGCCCAATTCCGCCAAAAAAAGCTCCAACAACACTTCCTAAACCGCCCATAGTAACAACAATGAAAGAACGAGTACCATAAATATTTCCAACTGCAGGGTATACATAATAATAGGACATCAGACATGCTCCTGCGATACCTGCAATTGCTGCTCCAAGACCATATGTACATGCATAAATAACTTTTGTTCTGATTCCAGTAACCTGGGCTCCAATTGCATTTTGAGACGTAGCTCTAATCTGTTTGCCAATTCTTGTATAATACAGCATAAGAAAAATTAAAACTGTTGTTATGCATAATACAACAAAACCTAATAATTTGGGAACACTGATGTTCATGTTGCCAAGAGAAACAACCTGATTAGAAAATGAACTTTCTGCTGTACGATAATCTGATTTAAACAGAAGAAGCGCTGTATTAGAAAGAAAAATTCCCAAACAGCAAGTCAAAAACAACACATTCTGATCCCCATCTTCTTTTATTGATCTTGTAATCATGGTTGACTGAATCAGTGCTCCAACACCAAACATGATTACCGCTACCAAAGGAATTGCCACAAATGGATCCATTCCTAATTCAGAATAGAACAAATAAGTAATATACATACTTACCATTAGTAGTTCGCCCTGACAAAAATTTACAATTTTCATTACACCGAAAATCATGTTAAGGCTCATACCAATCATTGCATAAATTCCACCGACCATAATGCCATTGATAATTGCCTGTATTAAAATCTCAGAATTCATTATCTTTTCCCTCCTTAATTAGTTCCTACTTTCCTAAATATCCTCCATCTATCGGAATTACCGCACCTGATATATAAGACGCAGCATCTGATGCAAGAAACACCGCCAGACCTTTTAAGTCATCACCAGTCCCCCATCTCCCAGCAGGAATTCTGGATGTGATTTCCTGATACTGTGCATAAAACTTTTCTTTGATATCTTTCGTCATATTGGTTTGCATATACCCAGGCGCAATAGCATTTACATTTATTCCTTTAGGAGCCCACTCATTTGACAATGCCTTAGTTAATTGGGCAACCCCTCCCTTGGATGCCACATATGCCGGAATTCGACAACTTCCAAAAAAAGATGTCATAGATGCAATATTAATGATTTTTCCATATTTATGTTTTATCATTTCCTTTCCCGCCATTTGAGATAAGTAGAATACTGTACTAAGATTTAAAGATAATACTTTTTCCCACTCTTCTGCCGGAAAATCAACTGCATCACTGCGAAATTGTGTGCCAGCACCATTTACAAGAATATCCACTCTTCCGCCCAATACTTTCATACATTCAGTAAATATTTCCCCTAGTGCTTCTCTGTTTTCCAAATTTCCAGTCACTGCATAAACTGCTGGTTTCGAAATTCCCATTTCTCTTGCCGCTTTTTCTGTAAACTCAGAATGACCTACTATAACAACCTCTGCTCCAGAATCATGTAGTGCTTCTGCAATACTTCTACATAATCCTCTGCTGCCTCCTGTCACAATTGCCTTCTTGCCATTTAAGTCCAGCTGCATTTCCTTCCCTCCTTCATTCATATGATATAATATCACAGATAACGATTTCCAATATTGGTAATTTTTTCCAAATATTTTAAGAAATCGTTTTCTCTTGTTTGTAATTCAGATTATATTTCTTTTGTCAATAAAAATCAACTATTTTTTAATTATATTAGTATTTTTGTCAATATACACTAATTTTATTATATCTTTTCATGCATTTGTACCGATTGACATTTATATTTTTTTGCAATAATATATGAAATATAACGAAACCGTTTTCTAGAAGGAGGCGCCTATGATCTCAGGAAGTACATTATGGAAAAAACTGATTTCGTATGAACTTACAGAATTGAATCTACCCGGTATACCGTCACCAGTTTTATCCTACCCTTACTTACCAAAACATCTTTATAATGCATTGGAAATTTCCGCAGATAAATTTCCTGATAAACCTGCAATTATAGATAACTATAATCATGTTTGTACATATAAAATTTTTTGGATAAAGTTAATGTTTTTTCCGACTATCTTTACAAAAATCTAAATATAAGAAAAAATTGTCATGTTGCTCTTATGATGTACAACAGTCTGGAATTTTGTGTTGCCTTTTTTTCATTACTGAAATTAGGCGCAGTAACAGTTCCATTACCCAGTAAATATAAAGAGCCTGAAGTATGCTCTCTTATAGAAAAGGCTGATGTTGAATGTGTTATTTGTGATATTGATTTTTATCACTGGTTTGATAAATATATCCCCTCCGGAATGAAACGTATTTTATGTGAAACTCCAGAAAAACAATATGGTTTTTCCAGATACAGAACTGAGTCTCCTCAGATTACTCTTCCAGACAGCAATCTGAATGATGATGCAATCATTATGTTTACTTCAGGAACTACCTCACAAAGTAAAGGTGTTGTAATAAAAAACTACAATATTATGAATGCAGTATCGACGTATAAAAATATTTTTCATATTACAAGCAGAGATATATCCATTATACCTATACCAATTTATCACATTACCGGTATGGTAGCTCTTCTTGGATTGTTCATAAGCTGTGGAGGAACCCTTTATTTACACAAAAAATTTAATGCAAAACGAGTACTGGAATGTGTAAAAGAAAATAGAATCACATTTCTCCATGCCTCTCCTACAGTTTTTTCTATGCTGTTAGAAGAAAGACAGAATTTTCCATATCTTCCTTCGTTAAAAACTCTGGCCTGCGGAAGCAGTAATATGCCTTTAAAAAAAATGGAAGAATACCACGACTGGCTGCCACACACCAGTTTTCATACAGTTTATGGGCTTACAGAAACTACCTCTCCCGCAACTATTTTCCCTGGAGACGCATGTACCAGTAAATATATCGGTTCCTCAGGATTACCAATTCCCGGTACATTTTTTGAAATTCGTAATGAATCAGGTGAGCCAGTCAGAAATGGAGAAATCGGCGAAATATGGATATCCGGAAATGTAGTACTTACCTCCTACTATAAAACTGATGCCTGCTGTTTAGAAAATGGTTGGCTTGGTACAGGCGATCTTGGATATTTCAATGACGATGGGTATTTATTTGTTGTTGATCGTAAAAAAGATATGATTAACCGCGGAGGTGAAAAGATATGCAGTTTTGATGTGGAAAATGAGCTATATCAAATTGATGGAATAGAAGAAGCTGCTGTTGTCGGAATCCCC
>ENA-OQKD01000218-OQKD01000218.1-human-gut-metagenome-genome-assembly--contig:-NODE-218-length-15885-cov-2.859119_pt1 | contig 15885 bp, 17 predicted proteins | sample MGYA00242775_ERZ504792 | MGnify/ENA primary metagenome ERZ504792 (study PRJEB26092, sample SAMD00036401) | human gut metagenome | host: Homo sapiens | study: EMG produced TPA metagenomics assembly of...
TAGAGTAAAATGCTCGCATCTATCATTTCTAGCAAGAGAAGATGAAGTGAAATGCTTGCATTTTCTATTGATTATTATGGAATGATTTTTAGGGCAACACAATCCGTCGAATTATTTTGCGCTTACAATGGGTGTTCATTGATTATCAATGAGAAACGGTTAATTCTTATGACCTTCTTTGATAACTCGAACTACAGGAACCAAATCTGTAAATACAGTTGCTACAAGTTTTTTTACAAATTCGTATATATTATACGTATACCTTTTGGAAAAAGCAATGAATTTGAATAAGACAAAATGCTACCGTTAAAGCTCGTGATTCTTGCTACGTTTGCTGTGAATTGAAAATTCTACTTCTGAACGTTTCGGATTTTTTTGATTAGCAGTTGCTTTGGCATTTGCCAGTTTTGAAAGAACGGATGTCCTTGCCTGTTTTTTAATCTCCTCCGTTCCAGCCTTTTTCACTTCTGGTTGCATAAGCTTATTCTGAATTTTCAGAACGGCACTTTGCATAGCATTTTTGATTTTAGCAATTACGCCATCTAATCGCTTGGCTGCATATTCACGCTCTTTCTTGGATGCTTTCCGTTCCGGAGAGAGCACCCAGTTTTTCGATTCTTCTACCAATCGAATATCTTCCAAATGCGTTTCTTTTTTGACAGTAGCGGTAACAACTTCAACCGCTTTGTCATAGGCAATATCAGAAACTTCATCAATCAAAGTTTCCACGTCTTCGATTTTCATAACTAATTCTTCAAGTTTTTCTTCTTGCAAAGCCAACTGTTCTTTCTGTTTGGCAAGAATGTAATCTTGTTTTTCTAAATACTTACGTCCACCATACTCTGGTTCTTCTTCTAATTGTAACCCATAATTTTTGGCAATATCAAAAAGTAATGCACGACAGGCAGAATCAAATACCATCTTGCGATTATTGTTTCGTCCTGCAGGTTTTTCAGGATTTGGTAAATCAAAACCAAGCTTTTCTAACGCTTTTTCCTGTTGTGGGAATAATTCTCCATATTGGTTTTCACAATCAAATACATGACGTTCATGGATATGAGGTGTACTCTCATCCAGATGAAGTGCCCAATCCAATATGTGAACATGAGTGCCAAATCGTTCGGTAATTTCAACCATAAAATCCGTAACTATCTGTAATAATATATCTGGTTCAACATGGTTATCCAAAGTACCAATCTGATAGATGGTTTCTTCTGGGCAAGTTTTCTTATGTTTTAAGATATCTGATGTGGTGCGATTACGTTCCGGATGACGATTCTTAATATTACGTTCATTTTGCCCTTCAATAAATTCCTTGTAATGAACAGAATAATAAAGTTCTTCCACTTCTTCAAATGTGTTTGCCAGTTCACATTCATTTTCTTTATCATAGAAAGTACGATATCCATTGAAGCAATCCCAGTAAATATTTCCTTTTGCTCGTTCTTCATCAATGTGCTCACTATTGTTAATATTAAAACTGCGGTCATTGTGTTTGGGATTGTAAGCACCATTCTTCCCAGCACGGCCATTGTGTCTTGTTAATTTCATTTGATGTTCCTCCATTCTTTGAAAATTTCCCTGAAAGGGATTTAGACAGCGAAGCTGATTCCTTGCTGCTTTTAGCGTCAAGTAATACCCAGTACTAAGTGGCGAAGCGCACTGAACTGGGCAAGGCGGCTGCCCTTGACCTGCACAGGGATATTGCATTCCCTGTACCCATGCACAAAGGAATTGCATTCCTCTGTACACCTGCTCCGAAAGAACAGATGTCACCACAGATGTGATTTCATTCCGTTCCTTCGGTTTATGCCAAATCATTCACCTGATAATTAGGCATAAGAAAAGCCGATGCATTGACTCTTTGTTCAAAATGCATCGGCTGCTTCATCTGACCTGATTGGTCATATTCAGTTATCAATGACAAAATGGCAAAAATGATATCTTGTTATATCAACAAACATTTCATCAATCTCCATATCCAAGAATATCCACTCGCATTTTGTCATTTTTATCATTTCTGTCATTTATGATAAAGCTAAATTCATCTGCTCAAATGGATTCGTTATCGTATCGTCTATCGCTTCAAAATCTGATTCTTTCACAGTAGTATCTTTAAAATAATATGCTCCATCAGAAAATCGTTTGATCATAAATCCTTTGTCAGCCATATACTCCCAGAATCTTGACTTCCCATGTGGTGTTCGTCCGTTGTCTTCACAGTAATCTTCATACATTTTATATACATCGCTGCGTTTCATTTTTTCTCCGACTTTATGGCAGAGCATATCATCGGTAAAAGCTTTCACGCTGTCAGCAGAACGATAAAGATTAGCAATACATTCTTTGCTGTGATCACTTTCTGCGAAATGATTATCAGTGTATAACTCTTTCAAAGCCAGCATTGCCATGTGAATGGCACAGTCAGATTCCTGGCACATTTTTTCTTTTAGCTGAGAATCCTTTTGTTCTTCTGGAATGGTGCGGTTGATATCCAGAACAAGCAGACGTCGATAGTAAGCGTTTGTTTTATCATCCAGATTTAAAGGCATTTCATTTGCTGAGAATAGAAGCTTCGCATAGCTGTTAAACTGTGTTGGGTCTTGTCCTTTCTTTTCATAAAGAAGCGTATCCTCACCAACTGCTTTCTTGATGATATCTACGCTTTCCATAGCTGTGCTTGGAATATCCGCACAGGCATTTAACAATTTCCCAAACAATCCGGTCGGATAAAATCGTTGATTCAGATTCTGCAGAGACATGCTGGAATAATTACCGATTCCAACAATGTGTTGAATAAAGGAAATAGCAATGGATTTTCCGGTTCCCCCTTACCCTTTATCATCAGAAACTTCTGGAAACGAGTATCTGTGGTCATGCAGTAACCAAGATATTGCCAGAACATCTGCTGGTCGATTTCATCCGGAATAGAAAAATCCAGATACTTGCGAATCTGTGCTCCATTTGCGAGAGCAGTTTCCGCTTGTTCTGGATGAAAGGAAAATGGGATTTGGTTAATCATTAAATATTTCGTATCATGTTCAATTAATTTCCATTCCATAACATCAAAATATCCATTTTGGAAATTTACCCAGTGGGATGGCTGAGTGTTGAGGTCGGAAAATCGTTTCTGTACCTGTGGTTGTGATACCAGGAGATTATAAATGCTCTGAATTGTCGTTGCCTTGATACAGTCACGAAATATCAGTTTCTGAATATGAGATTTTAACTGTATTCCATTACGATCTTCATGGTAACAGCCGCTTTCATAAATATAAGGTGTATTTCCAAGCATAAAAAAAGGAACCGTCTGTATTAGATAATCTACAATCTCCATATCAAATACACCGATTCGCTTTCCTTGTTCGTTGAATCTATGAAATTTATTTAAGTCCGGTTGGTCAGCTGGTCGTCCTTCGAAGCGTTTTATAAAATCCGATATAACCGCATTCAATTCGGGTAAATACTCTGATTTTGCAAGGTATTCTTTCTCTTTGAATAAAATCCATCCCCTGCGATAGTTTAGATAATTATTTTGACAGTATACCTCCAGTAAATCATTTATCTTTTTACTGGAACAGGCAGGAACATAAACGTAATCCATCTGATAAGTTCCGGTACAGGCGATTTCATCCATGTATTTGATAAAACTGTCTACAGAATGATAAGCGTCTTGTCCATTCATAAGAGTAATAGCAGGATATCCGGCACTGATAATAGCAAATGCCATATCCTGATCATCTACAAGAAACAGATATTTCTGTTCTGTGGTTTCTGGTTTGGTTTTCATATAGTGTTCTAAAAAACTTTTATTCAATGTAAATCCCTCCTAACGTGAAAAAAGACGCTCCAAACGGAACGCCTTTCGATAAATACTTTATAAAATGGCTGAATGCAAGGCTTTTGCCTGCATCAGACCATCAATCCAGTTACAAATAATAACTATAGATTCAAGATTTACATTGATTTGTGGTGAACACCTTTCCGACCGCCAAGCACTTTCTTATCTTTTAGATCTTCCCACTTAAAATTGGGCATCTCTTCCCGTGCAACCAGGAAATTACCCGCACGCTGAGTAAGCTGCGCGAAATTCACAACAGGGTCAGTGGCTCCCTCCTGATAAGCATAAACTAGAAGCCTCTGCTCCCATAAACCCAATATCCGCTTCACCGGAAATCACAGCAGTCATTGTCTTATCCGCTCCAAATCCAGTGACGAGAGTCAGATCAAGTCCCGTATCTTTAAAAACTATCCCTTTTACGATTGCCACATATTGCGGTGCATAGAAAATAGAATGAGCTACCTCATTTAAAGTGATTTTTGTGATTTTTTCTTCTGTACTTTCTTTTTTGGCGGCAAATGCTGTCATGGGCAATGCAGTTACAGCCAAAAGGATTGCCGCTGTCAGTGAAATCCATTTCTTATTTTTCATTCAGATACTCCTTTAAAGACTTCTGCTGTTAAGATATGCTTCAAATGTGAGTAAGGTTCATAATGATATTCAAATTTCAAAGCTTGAGGAATTTGCTGCAAAAAAATATCGAATTTTGTTGACAAGCCCCAATTCATTTGATAAGATTTGTCAAGTAACTTAATATTCCATGAGGGAGTAGTTAGCGCGAAAGTGTGATTTGTCAACATTCTGATTATATTAGAGAGTATAATCTGGCAAATCTTAAATAATGAGACTCATGTATATTGATTAACAGCTTGTGTATGATGCACTGGCTGATGATTGATATACATGAGTCTTTTTTATACCACAGAAAATTACTCTGTAATGCTTCTATAGTATAAAAGCTTTCTGGGCAGGATCGCAGGATTCTTTTTCCGGCTGCAGGGTATACTCGTAATAGCAGATATTTCGGCTGACAATACTGTTGTGGAGAACAAAAGGAGGAAATCATATGGAAAAATTCATTAACAACGCCCCATTTGCTCTTGTGCTTGTATTTCTTGTAATAGGCTTTGTACTGCTTATCAAAGGTGCAGACTTTTTCGTAGAGGGAAGCTCAAGTGTGGCAAAGAGATTGCATGTTCCGTCTATCATTATCGGACTTACCATTGTTGCAATGGGAACATCACTTCCGGAGACAGCGGTCAGTGTTTCGGCTTCACTTGCAGGTAATAATGAACTTGCAGTAAGTAATGTGGTCGGTTCTAATATATTCAACCTGATGGTTGTTATTGGTGTGTGCGCAATGATCGCCACAGTAAACGTTGCAAAAGAAACAATTAAAAGGGATATCCCACTTTCTCTTATCTGCGCAGGACTTTTGCTGTTTTTGGGAATTGTCGGATTTGGCGATAAAGCAGGTATGACACTGGGCCATTTTGATGGTGTAATATTTATTGGAGCGTTTGCAGGATATATTTTCTACATGATTAAAACTTGTCGTTAAAGGCAAGTAAGGAAGGTAAGAAGGTTGAAATAGAAGGCGGTTCAGATGAAGACTATCAAGCTGATTTCCGTACCACTCAGTATTGTGTTACATAATCGGCGGTGCAGCTGCGATTGCAATCGGCGGAGATGTAACTGTAGATGCCGCGTCAAGAATAGCAGCTGACCTTGGCATGAGCCAGACACTTATCGGACTTACAATTGTTTCAATAGGAACATCACTTCCGGAACTTGTAACTTCAGTAGTTGCAGCCAGAAAGAACGAAGTCGATATGGCACTTGGCAACGCGATTGGTTCCAATGTATTTAACATACTTATGGTACTTGGTATTGCATCAGCAATCAGTCCGATCAGCATAATTACTGAGAATATCATTGATCTGTGTGTACTTATCGCATTTACAGTGTGTGTATGGATATTTGCAGGAACTAAGAAGAAAATCGGAAAAATTGAAGGATTCGCTATAGGTTGCATTTTATGCGGCATATGCAGTTTACATCATCATCAGATAAAGGAGATATCAGAAAAATGTTATTATTTTTAAAGGTATTTTTTACTGAATTCATAGCAGAGATGGGAGATAAAACTCAGCTCATGCTTATCGCTCTTACTTCCAAATATAAGTTAAAAGACATTATATTTGGAACTGCTGCAGCAATCCTTGTACTTAATGGACTGGCTGTTCTTGCAGGCGGACTTGTCAGTGAATTTATTCCTGACTGGCTCATTAAGACGGCTGCGGCACTTGCATTTCTTTATTTTGCTGCATCAACGATCGCCGGTAATGATGACGATGAAGAGGAAGAGGGTGGCAAATCAAAGATCAAATTTGCTCCACTCGCAGTTTTCTGTACATTTTTCTTAGCAGAACTTGGGGACAAGACACAGCTTACTGCCATTACATTTGGCGCCAATGAGGGTATAGAATCAGCGCTTGTTGTATGGATCGGATGTTCAATGGGACTTTTTGCAGCGGATATTCTTGGAATGTTAGTCGGCTATCTTTTAAAGAGCAAGACTCCGGATGGACTGCTTAATACACTTGCATTTGTAATATTCTCTGTATTCGGTGTATACACATTCTATCAGGGACTTAAGCTTATAAGCACAGGCGTCTGTCCAATCCCGGTATGGCCGGGACTTATAGCTGTAACTGCTGTGTTTGCTGTTTTATGTGTCTGTCTTTTTGTGAGAAGAGAGAAAAAGAAAGTTAAATAAATTGATGAAGGGACATGTTGTGTCTCTATAATAGAAGCTGTAAAAGTTATTAAATGATTGCGCGTCGTATTCTCGTTTTTCAGTGATGAGTCAGACGCGCAAGTTTTTTTGGAAAAAATTAAGAACGAAATTGAAAGAGCTTTTTTGTGAGATAGACACATCACCGTTGCAGTTACTAAAGAGAACCTTATAGATGACTTTTGATTACAAAAACACCTTATGGGATATTATCGGTGAACAATAATGTATTTTTCGCTGTGCTGGATGTAAGAAAGTCCGACAATTATAGAGAGATGTATGCTATAATAAAAAAGTAGAATTTATCAGAAACAGTATTTGAATCAGCTATAGCTGGCAGCGATTTTGTCTGCTGCAAATTAGTATTGGAGGAAAATAAAATGGCCAAAAACGAGAGATTCAAAAAAGTTTATTCTCAGGGTGCGGTAACAGGGACAGAAATCTGGGTTGATAAAGAAACAGGTGTAAATTATGTATTTCATTTCAGTGGGTATGCAGGCGGATTGACACCGTTGCTGGATAAAGATGGAAAACCTGTTGTTACTCCGATTGAAGATTAATTTTGACAAAATGTAACTGTTCAGTGCTTTTGCAGTTACGATAAATAACTATAAGAAGAACATTATTTAAATGGAGGATACAAATATAATGGATATTAAAGACAAATTCATGGATTAACAGACGAAATGCTTGAAAACCTTGGCAGACTGGTAGCAATTGACTCCCAGCTGGGGACTCCGGCAGAGGGAATGCCTTTTGGTGAGGGACCTGCCAAAGCTCTGGAAGAGGGACTTAAAATTGCCGGAGAACTTGGCTTCAAGACTGTAAATCTGGATAACTACTGCGGTTACGCAGAAATGGGTGAGGGCGAAGAAATTGTTGGTATCGCCGGACATCTCGATATCGTACCTGTAGGCGGAGACTGGAGCTATGATCCATTCAAACTGACACGTGACGGCGATTATGTATACGGCCGTGGAACAACTGATGACAAGGGCCCTGTTCTGGAGGCACTTTATGCGATGAAACTTCTCCGCGATTCCGGAGTAAAATTAAACAAGAGAGTTCGTCTCATTATGGGATGTAATGAAGAAACAGGTTCCAAATGTATGGAACATTACAATGAAGTAGCAGAAGAATTATCCTGCGGCTTCACACCGGATGCCAGCTTCCCATGTATCCATGGTGAGAAAGGTCATATGGGAATGATGGCATATTCCAAGAATACAAAGATCATTTCTGCAGATGGCGGTTTCGTTTCCAATGCTGTATGCGATTCCTGCACTATCGTTGTTCCGGCAGAAGCAGGCTTGAAAGAAAAGCTGGAAGCAGCACTTTCTGAAACAAAGCTTCAGGAATATAAACTGACAGAAGAAAACGGTCAGCTCAGCATTTACGCAAAAGGCGTTCCGGCACATGCCAGCACACCAACTCTCGGAGTGAACGCAGCAGGCGTTACTTTTGAATGCCTGGAGAAGGCAGGATTCGAAGATGATTTCGTGAAATTCTATAATACGCATATTGGAACATCCTGCGATGGTTCAGGAATCGGACTTAAATTTGCAGACGAGTACGGAGATCTTACTTTATGTAACGGAATCATCAAGACAGAAAATGGCGTAGTTTCCTGCACCATTGATATCCGTGTTCCTGTCACATTAAAAGCAGATGAAGTCCGTAAAATGTGCGCAGACAGACTGGAGGACGAAAACGGTCGTATGGAAATCCTGGAGATTGGTGATCCGTTATTTTTCCCAAGAGAATCTCCGCTTGTAAATGCTTTATATAAAGCATACACAGATGTAACAGGTGATACAGAGAATAAACCAATGGTGATTGGCGGCGGAACTTACGCAAAATCTCTCAAGAACATTATCGCATTCGGACCTGAGAAACTGGGAATCGATTACAGAATTCACAGTGCGGATGAATATATTCTTGTGTCTGGCATGGAAGAAGCAGTTCTGATCTATATGGAGGCTATTAAGAATCTTCTTGCCATCTAAAAATATGAATTGGGTTATAAAGAATAGTGGAGCAGCATATCAGACTGGATGTGCTGCCCCTTGTTATTTGGGGTGAATAATTTGAGTGAATCAAATAAGTGATGAAGCAGATTGTGAATATTTACTTGATTTACTAAAAGGAAAATAGAGAAGGAGAACATGGAATATGAAGCTGGCAATATTTTTTCCGGGCATCGGGTATCATTGCGACAAACCACTTTTATACTATTCACGAAAACTGTCGCAGGAATGTGGATATAAAGAGACAATTACATTGAGCTATTTTTACGATGGCGGGAACATCCGCGGAAATGAAAAGAAAATGCAGCAGGCATTTGAGAGTTTGTATGTGCAGGCGGAGAAAAGTCTTTCTGTGATTGATTTTAACAAATACGACGAAATATTATTTATCTCAAAAAGCGTAGGTACGATCATCGCATCAGCATATGCAGAAAAACACAACCTCAAATGCCGCCAGATTCTCTATACACCTCTGAAATACACATATGATTATAAACATGATGATGCAATCGCTTTTATCGGAACAGCAGACCCATGGAGCATAGTTCCGGAAGTCCAGGAGCTTTCCCAAAAACAGAAAGTATCAATATATATTTACGAAAATACAAATCATTCACTGGAAACAGAAGATACATTGGAAAATCTGAAAATTCTTCAGGACGTTATGATAAAAACAAAGACGTTTTGTATCGGCTAAAAACAGCAATATAATAGATAGAATAAATAGATTTTTGCCGATAATGTGATATACTAAATAACAGAGTGGTGTATGTTTTGATTTATGACGGAGGATAGCAGATGAGATACCTTTCAGTAGCTGAAATAGCAAAAAAATGGAATATATCAGAGCGTAGTGTCAGAAATTATTGCGCTCAGGGACGGGTGAATGGTGCATTTCTTACCGGCAAGATTTGGAAAATTCCTGAAAATGCAGAAAAGCCGGAGCGTTCCAACAAGAAGAAACAATATCCGATTACATTGCTGGAAATTTTGCAGGAACAGAAAGCAGACAAGTATTCTGGCGGAATTTACCATAAGACACAGATTGATTTAACATACAATTCCAATCATATCGAAGGTAGCCGCCTGACACATGATCAGACCAGATATATCTTTGAAACTAATACTATAGGTGTGGAAAAAGAAGTACTGAATGTAGATGATGTGATTGAAACAGCAAATCATTTTCGTTGTATTGATATGATTATTGATAATGCAAAAGTAGTACTGACAGAGAAGTTTATCAAAGAATTACATTTGATTCTGAAGAGTGGTACCAGTGACTCCAGAAAAGACCGGTTTGCTGTAGGTGATTATAAAAAGATACCAAACGAAGTAGGTGGAATGGATACAGCACTCCCGGAAGAAGTTGCCGATAAAATGAAAAACCTACTGGCAGAGTATAACAGAAAAGAAGAAAAGACTTTTGAAGATATATTGGACTTCCATGTGAAGTTTGAACGTATTCATCCATTTCAGGACGGAAATGGTCGCGTAGGAAGACTGATCATGTTCAAGGAATGTCTGAAATACGATATTGTTCCGTTTATCATTGAGGATAATCTGAAAATGTTCTATTACCGTGGATTGAAAGAATGGAATAATGAAAAAGGCTATCTGACAGATACCTGCCTGACAGCACAGGATAGGTATAAAGCTTATTTGGATTATTTTAGGATTGCGTATTAAAAAGCGATTCAAAGTACAATGTGAAAGGGAAAAAGTTGTACTTTGAGAAAAATTGGATGATATACATTTGTTGGCTTGTTTTAATTGAAAAAACACAAGGACGTATGTCAGACGACCATCAGTGGATTATGATTATAAAAAGAGCAATAATTAAACATAAAATGGTGAATAAACATGGATTTACGAGTATTACGCTACTTTCTGACAGTAGCAAAAGAACAAAGTTTTACAAAAGCCGCCGAACAACTTCATATCACCCAGCCAACCCTTTCCCGCCAGCTTGCAGCCCTGGAAGAGGAACTGGAAACGCCACTCTTTAAACGTGGCGGCCATCATATTACCCTCACGGACGAGGGCATTCTGCTGAAGCGCAGGGCACTGGAAATCATAGACCTGGAAGAGCGTCTGATAGATGAGTTCAAAGGAAACAAGGAACTTATCGAGGGCACGATCACCATTGGATGCGGAGAATTTGCAGCAGTAGAGACTCTGGCGAAGATATGCAAACAGTTCAGAGAAAAATATCCCATGGTACAGATCGCGCTTCACACAGCAACTGCCGACATCGTCAGCGAAATGATGAACAAAGGTCTGGTAGATATCGGAATGTTCCTGGAGCCGGTAGACACAGAGGGTTTCGATTATGTCCGGATCAAAAACAGTGACCACTGGGTAGTAGGAATGCGTCCTGACGATCCTCTTGCTGAAAAAGAATATATTACAAAAGAAGACCTGATTGAAAAACCGTTGATCCTGCCGGAGCGTGTCAATATCCAGAGCGAACTTGCCAACTGGTTTGGAAAAGATTTCAAGAAACTTAATATCGCATTTACGAGCAATCTCGGAACAAATGCAGGAGTCATGGCAATGAATGGCCTTGGATATCCGATTTCCATAGAAGGAGCACCAAAATACTGGCGTAGAGATCTGCTTGTCCAGCGAAAACTCTTACCGGAGATTAAGACAAGTACCGTGATCGCATGGCGAAGGCACATTCCACATTCACGTGCAGTGAATAAATTTATTGATGAAGTTAATGCTTTTGAAACATGAAAATATAATAGAAAATAAATGAAAGAATAATAGGCCGTTAAAGAATCGTTTGTATTTTTGACGGCTTATTATTATGGTTTAACGTTTATATTTATGTGGCAATATAGCCAATACAGAAATTACTGATTGTAAAGTACAGAGAACCATGACATAGAATATTATTATGGTAAAAATGCACAAAATTAAAAGCGAAAATTATTCAAAATAGTGAATTGTGCAATAAATTGCAGACGATATGCAACAAATTGCAGAGGCGGTCTAAATGATTGAAAACAAAAAATGAATATGTTATAAAATAATCACAGGACATGCAAATGGCTACATAGAAATTCGAAACAGCGCGCGATGTGGAGAATCTGAAGAAACAAAAAATTGCTTCTGTCAAAGAGAAACCGAATCATAGAAAATGAATCGTACTTCAAAAAATTGAATAACAAAACTGATAAAAGAAATGATGAAAAGGAGATTACAATCATGGCAAAAGTAAAAAATTTCAAGACAATTTTCCCGGCAGTATCTGTTCCGTTAAATGACGACTATTCTATCAACGAGCCAGAATTCAGAGCTTATCTTCGCTGGATTAAATCCTTCTATGGAAAAGGAATCGAAGGACTTGTGTGCAACGGACATACAGGAGAGATCACAGGCCTTACTCGTGCAGAACGTAAGAGAGTTGTAGAAATCTGCAGCGAAGAATGTGGCGATGTGATGACGATCATCTCCGGTGTAAACTGCGAGAATACAACAGAATCCATTGAGATGGCTAAAGAAGCCAAAGAAGCAGGAGCAGACGGAATCCTGTTAATGCCGCCACATATGTGGTTACGTTTCGGAATGAATGAAAATGCACCGTTTGAATATGTAAAAGATGTTGCAGAGGGAGCAGATATCGATATTATCATCCACTTATATCCTGCAACAAGCAAGGCATTCTATCCGGTAGAAACACTGATCAAGATGTGTAAAGAAATCGACCATGTAAAATGCATCAAGATGGGAACCCGTGTAACATCCATCTACGAACATGACGTAAGACTTCTGCGTCAGGAATGCCCGGATATCTCCCTGATCACATGCCATGACGAGACACTGTGCGTAAGCTGGTTCCCGGGAATGGACGAGCCCTGATCGGATTTGCAGGATGCGTACCGGAACTGATCTGCCCTGCAAGAGAAGTATTTGCAAATACGGAGAAACATACATTAAAAGAGGCACAGGACTGGTCTGATAGAATCTACCATATTTCCCAGGCAATCTATGGAGGCGGCCAGCCATCTGGAGAGGCACATGCACGCCTGAAAGAGGCACTTGTACAGAGAGGAGTATTCTCCAGCGGACTGATGAGAAAACCGGTACTTCCATTAAACCAGGAAGAAAAGACTGGATTGCAAAAGGACTTGCAGGAAGTGAATTAGGAAAGGTTGATATGACACCTTACAAATAATTCATGATGAAACTAATGCTTTTCAGGCATAAAAAATAATTCCATATAAGTATTAGACATAATAACATTTACAGATTAAAATAGTGTGCAGGATATGAAAAAAGTATCCTGCACATTTTTTTTAAGGAGGATTCTTTATCATGGCAAAAAAATTAGTAGCATATTTCAGTGCAAGCGGAACAACAAAGAGAGTAGCAGAAATGGTTGCAGAAGCAGCAGGTGCAGACCTGTATGAGATCGAACCAACCGTACCATACACAAAAGCAGACTTAAACTGGATGGACAAGAACTCCAGAAGCAGCGTAGAAATGAAAGACAAAACATCCAGACCGGAAATCAAACTAACAGATGCAAAAGTAGCAGACTACGATGAAATCCTCATTGGTTTCCCAATCTGGTGGTATGTAGCCCCGACCATCATCAACACATTTCTGGAAGCTTATGATTTCACAGGAAAGAAGATTACACTTTTCGCAACATCTGGCGGAAGCGGATTCGGAAAAACTGTTCAGGAATTACAGCCATCCGCACCGGGCGCAGAAATCCGTGAGGGCAAACTTCTCAATGGCGGAAGCAAACAGGCAATTGAGAGTTGGGTGAAATCTTTATAAAATAAACAGAAAATCAGATTTTCACAGCAAAATTTCAGATAAGACTAAGTGAACGCTATTTATAGCTGGAGGTAATTATAATGGCAAAGATCGTACAGACAGCAGGCAGAAATGCACTCGGAGAATTTGCTCCGGAATTTGCACATTTCAATGACGACGTACTTTTCGGAGAAAACTGGAATAATCAGGACATTGACGTAAAAACAAGAAGTATCATCACAGTAGTAGCATTAATGGCATCAGGAATCACAGATTCTTCTCTGAAATTCCATTTACAGAATGCAAAAGACCACGGCGTAACACAGAAAGAAATCGCAGCGATCATCACACACGTAGCATTCTACACAGGATGGCCAAAAGGATGGGCAGTATTTAACCTTGCAAAAGAAATCTGGCAGAACGGCGAGGGAGATCTTCCATATGAAGACGAAGCCATGAGAGCACATGCAAAATCCATGGTATTCCCAATCGGTGCACCAAACGATGCATTCGCTCAGTATTTCATCGGAAAGAGCTATCTGGCACCTGTATCCACAAGCCAGGTCGGAATCTTCAATGTAACATTTGAGCCTGGATGCAGAAACAACTGGCACATTCACCATGCAAAGAGCGGCGGCGGACAGATCCTCGTATGTGTTGCAGGACGCGGCTACTATCAGGAAGAGGGAAAAGAAGCCATCGAACTGAAACCAGGCGACTGCATCAACATCCCTGCAGAAGTAAAACACTGGCACGGCGCAGCACCGGACAGCTGGTTCTCCCACCTTGCAGTTGAAGTCCCGGGTGAAGAGACTTCCAATGAGTGGTGCGAAGCAGTTTCTGATGAAGAATATGGTAAATTAAAATAAAAATCTAGTTGAGTCAAGGAAGCTAACTGCTTTAATAGCAGAAAGTCACCTAGTTCTATTATTAAGTAACGGAGCAGAGAATTTTATCTGCCTGATTTAAGTAAGTCCCCCTTGGATTTAATTGTGAAAGCAATCATTCATAAAGGGGGATTTATTACTATATAGAATAATTTGGTGCTCATTGTCTTATAAAACAAGCGGATAGTAGTTTGGAACCTGATAACAAATTGAAAATATATCCGCAAATATAAAATCAACAAAGCAGGAAATGAGGACAAAAATGGAATACACAAAACTTGGAAACACCGATATAGAAGTATCAAAATTATGCGTCGGATGCATGAGCTTCGGCAAAGCAGGCACCATGCACGACTGGACCCTGAATGAAAACGACAGTGAAAAAGTAATCAAACATGCCCTTGACCTGGGCATTAACTTCTTTGACACAGCCAACGGCTACTCCGCAGGAACCAGCGAAGAATACCTTGGCAGAGCCTTAAAGAAAAACATTGCACGTGACAAGGTAGTCATCGCCTCCAAAGTTTACTTCAACGAGGGCCGACTCTCCCGCCTTGCCATCATGAGAGAAATCGATGGCACTCTCAGCCGTCTGGGAACAGATTACCTCGATCTCTACATCATCCACAGATTTGACTTCGAAACCCCAATCGAAGAAACTATGGAAGCACTCCATGATCTGGTAAAAGCAGGCAAAGTCAGAGCCATCGGAGCATCTGCTATGTACGGATACCAGTTCTACAACATGCAGCTTTCCGCAAAAGAACACGGATGGACACCATTCTCCACTATGGAGAACCACTACAACCTTCTCTATCGCGAAGACGAACGTGAACTGATTCCAATCTGCAAACAAATGAACGTATCCTTAATGCCATACAGCCCTCTCGCAGCCGGACACCTCACAAGACCACAGTGGAACACAGACACACTGAGAAGCAAAACCGACAGAGTAGCCATGGGCAAATACGACAAAATGGAAGAGTACGACATGAAAATAGTCAACCGCGTCCACGAACTCTCCCAGAAATACAACTGCAAAATGTCCCAGATCGCCATCGCATGGCAGTGGGCAAAAGGCATCACATCCCCAATCATTGGAGCAACCAAAGCTTCTTACCTCGACGACGCAGTCGGTGCCTTTTATGTAAAACTCACTCCGGAAGACATCGCATATCTGGAAGAAATGTACGTTCCACATCCAATCATAGGCGCTATCAACCACAACCCTGCACAGGGTGTGATCCTGTTGGATGAGAAGAAGTAGGTTCATTATTAGAAAATATTTTAGAACTGTACAATAAAAGACAAATGGCCGCATTAATTCATTTCTGTAAAATTAATGCGGTCATAATTTTGCTACTATATCAGTGGTAACCAAATTACAGTCTTTGCGCCACAAGGTAGTATTTTGACTGTAAAAGTCGTTTTCCCCCATGTGCGGTAGCGATCTGTTCCACACATGTAGCCCAAGATATGCGAGCTATTTCCTGTATTCCTCAGAATTCAATGCCGCAGTAACTTCGGCGATAACCTTCCGTCATCTGCTATGTCATC
>ENA-OQKD01000219-OQKD01000219.1-human-gut-metagenome-genome-assembly--contig:-NODE-219-length-15880-cov-2.578430_pt1 | contig 15880 bp, 12 predicted proteins | sample MGYA00242775_ERZ504792 | MGnify/ENA primary metagenome ERZ504792 (study PRJEB26092, sample SAMD00036401) | human gut metagenome | host: Homo sapiens | study: EMG produced TPA metagenomics assembly of...
GTTTCAGGGCGTTACCCCATCATTCCACTCCTCGGAATATCAGTTAGCTGAATTGATTCAGCCGTCGATTTTAGTTCTAATACAGGGTTTATCCCACATTAGAGTTTGTACGACAACAAGTCGCACGTACGTTGGTACCAGCACCGAGTTTCGGAGTGGAACCCATCAAGATTCTTACCTGCCCGGCCCGCACCTTTGCAAACAGCTCCGCTTTCTTTGCCTCCGTGTTGTATTCATGGATAAATGCGATCTGCTCTTTCGGGATTCCCCGTTCCACCAGCTTATTTCTCACATCATCATAAACATTGAATGTTCCGTCAGTTTTCGGTGTGCTAAGGTCACAGAAAATCAGCTGGGTAGCCTGTGTATCTTTTCCGTCCTCCCATACCTGGAAAGCATTCTCCACGCAGGCATTTACCTTGCTTTCCCCTGCATCTGGCAGCATATCATTTAAAAGCCTCTGGTCTAATGCACATTTTCTTCCATCATTGGTAATTTTGAGCATGTTATCTACCCGTGGATCTACCGCACCTCCCCTAACCTGCTCTGCACGTTCTGAAAATGCTTCCACCATTTCTTTCTGCTCATCGCTCGGTTTTAATACTTCATTGATATATTCTGCTTCCGGTACAGGAAGATTCAGCATATCTGCAGTCTGAATATCCGCTGCTTCTTTAAATATGGAGATCAGCTCCGGAAGATTGAAAAAACGGGCAAATCGTGTTTTCGCACGATAGCCCGTTCCTTCCGGTGACAATTCGATTGCCGTAACAGTTTCTCCAAAAGTTGCTGCCCACGAATCAAAATGTCCCATTCCCATATTCATTAAAGTATCATACTGGAGGTATCTCATAATGGTGTATAATTCGGTCATACTGTTTGATACGGGTGTTCCCGTTGCAAACGTGATTCCTTTTCCCCCGGTAATCTCATCCATGTACCTGCATTTCATAAACATATCTGAACTTTTCTGTGCATCGGTCTGTGAAATGCCTGCCACATTCCGCATTTTAGTGTATAAAAAAAGATTTTTGTAATAATGTGACTCGTCCACAAACAGCCTGTCCACGCCTAACTGCTCAAAAGTCACAACATCATCCTTTCGTGTCTGGTCATTTAATTTTTCCAGTTTTGCTTTCAGGCTTTTCTTCGTCTTTTCCATCTGTTTAACGGTATACTGCTCCCCGACCTGCGTCTTTGCTGATTCAATAGAAAATGTAATATCTGCAATCTGGTCTTCCAGCAATGCAATCTGTCTTTCCCTGGAAAGCGGGATTTTCTCGAACTGGCTGTGTCCAATAATGACCGCATCATAATCCCCTGTTGCGATTCTGGAACAGAACCGTTTTCTGTTTGCCGGTTCAAAGTCTTTCTTCGTTGCCACCAGAATATTTGCTCCCGGATATAAGCGTAAAAAATCACTTCCCCACTGTTCCAGCAAATGGTTTGGAACCACATAAAGGCTCTTTTGTGCCAGTCCCAGACGCTTGCTCTCCATACCGGCTGCGATCATCTGGAATGTCTTACCTGCACCTACGCAGTGTGCGAGCAGTGTATTATTTCCATAAAGGATATGTGCCACTGCATTTTTCTGATGCTCCATCAGCTTAATTTCCGGATTCATTCCAACAAACTGGATATGACTGCCATCATATTCTCTTGGTCTTACACTGTTAAATCGTTCATTATAAATCTTGCAGAGCGTTTCTCGTCGGCTCATCTCCTTAAAGATCCACTCTTTAAATTCCTCCCGGATCAGTTCCTGCTTCTGCTGCGCCAGAGTAGTTTCTTTTCGGTTCAGTACCCGGTGTTCCCCATCCGCATCATGTATTGTGTCATAAATTTTTGTGTCACGCAGATTCAGCGCATCCTCCAACAAGCGATAAGCATTTGCCCTCTGTGTTCCGTAAGTTGCGGTGGAAAGCGGGTTATTGCTGCTATCCACATTCTTTCCCTTTACATTCCACTGCCCGGTCACTTCCGCATACTGCACTTTAATACGCTCATAATTGATATGGTGTCGTGGTGTATGGAATGTTTCTGCCATGAACTCTGTAATATAGTCCGGAGAAATCCATGTTGCACCAAGCCTTGCTTCAATCTCGGAAGCATCCAGGTCTTTCGGCTGTACCCGTTCCAGTGCCTGCACATTGACCATATATTCCGGATGGTTTTCTGCAAACTGCCTTGCAACGTTCAGCTTCTCCCTGACATTCCCGGAAAGATACTCGTCGGATGGCTCCCATTTATCTGTAAGCGGATTTTTGAAGATAACACCTGTAAGCTCCTCTGTGACCTCTTCCTCTGTTTTCCCTGTAAGCTCCATCATATAAGGAATATCCACTTTCGCCTTTTCCCCGATAGATACCGCCAGTGCCTCACTTGCAGTATCTACCGATGTTACCGGCTCTGCCCTGCGGATCGTCCTTTTCGTAAATATGTCTGCTTTCTGCTTCAACTCGCCCTTTTCATCCAGAAATTCAAGGGAAGTCAAAAGGCAATAGCTGCTGTCCATGCTGAACGCCCTTTTATTTGCATTGCTGCTGAGTAGTCCATACTTGGCAGTAAAGCTGTCATAAACCCGGTTCAATTCAGCCTGTAAGCTGGCGACCTCTTCATCACTGCATTCATCCAACTGCCGTTCCAGAAGCCTGTTTGTTGCATCCCGGATGGCAACCATACCTCTGACACGTTCGCCTGTCACAACGGGAAGTTCCATCTTATTCATAACAGAATTTTCCCTGTAATAAATATCCTCTCCGACAAGTGCAAAGCTGAAGTTCTTAATGTTCGGATCTGCCGGTATGGATACCACCTGTTCTTCCAATTCCGTATCCGAAATCTCCTGCTCTGTAATAGTTCCCTGGATATGCTTTACCGCTTCTTTTAACTGCTCTGCCAGATCTGCTCCCTCTTTTGCCTTTACTGTCACTTCCTGTTTTCCGTACTGGGTACTTTCTGTTGTGAAATCCCCAAGTACCATTTCCGGGTGGTCGGCAAAATAGGAATTGACCGTATAGCCTTCTGGTGTAGTTTTTAACTGTACCCAGTCTGGCTCTGTGATCGCAGCCCTATCCCTTTTCTGAAAAAACAGAATATCCGCAACCACACTGGTATTGGCATTTCTCTGGAAAGCATTGTTCGGTAAGCGGATTGCCCCAAGCAGATCAGCCCGATTTGCAAAATACTGTCGGACTTCCGGATTCTGTTTATCCATTGTACCGCTTGATGTGACAACTGCCACCACTCCTCCCGGACGTACCAGGTCTAAGGATTTTGCAATAAAATAATCATGGATCATAAAATGGTATCTGTCATATTTGCGGTCACTGACCTGATACGCCCAAACGGTACATTTCCAATCACACAGTCAAAAAAGCTGTCCGGATAACTGGTTTCCTCAAATCCCTGTACTGCAATCCTGTTCTTCTGGTAAAGCTGCTTTGCAATCTGCCCGGAAACCGGATCAAGCTCTACACCATACATATTTGTGGTACTCATACTTTCCGGTAAAAGTCCCATAAAGTTTCCTACTCCACAGGACGGTTCCAGGATATTTCCCTGTTTCAGTCCCATGTTTCCAAGTGCTTCATACATTGCCTTGATGACTGTTGGAGAAGTATAAAAAGCGTTCAGCGTTGATGCCCTTGCTGCACTGTATTCTTCTGGCGTAAGGACTCCTTTTAACTGTGTATATTCCTCTGCCCAGGCACTGTTTCTTTCTTCAAAAGCCTGGGGAATACCGCCCCATCCAACATACCTCGACAACACTTCCTGTTCTTCCAGTGTTGCTAATCTCTGATCCTGTTCCAGTTCTTTCAGCAGCCGGATAGCTTCCATATTTGCTTTAAACTTTGCCTTCGGACCGCCAGCACCAAGGTCATCGTCCGTAATATGGAAGTTATGAGGTTCCTGTTCCTGCACCTGTTCATTCTGCAGATATGGCAAAAATTCTCCCTCATAGCCAAACAGTTCGTTCTCCCCTGGAATATAATTTCGTCCGGTTTCCATACACCGGAAAATATCAGCTTTTGATGAACCACTTGCTTCGTAAAATCCTGCATAGGAATATAAAATATCATCTTCTCGCTCGTAGGTAGTCAAATGTAATTCTGTATTTCCTCTTGTCTGGTTTACCAGTTCTTTCCTTTCCAGACCTTGCGAAGAATCCCAACTGGTTCAAAATGATACCCCTGATATTCAAATACATTCTCGTCCCACTGTTCCTGTACAACTACATCTTCTGGCTCAGGACTCTGATTCTTGTAAATCCAGTTCTTGTCGTACTCTGGTAATTTCTTCTGGATTCATGACATGATCTGTATATGGCTCGATCATATCCTCCTGCCATCTGCCATTATCATTCCAGAGTTTTTCCGAAAATGTCAGAAACCAACTGCATCTGTTCCGGTGAAAAGTCTGGATTCAATACTGGTTCTAACATACGCTCCTGTTCAGCCAACTTTCGGATAACCGCCATCTGTTCCTCGGTAAAAATCCTCTACAGATTTTCCAACTGTATCCATACTGTCATAGATCAGTTCGCCTACACGACTTTTTAATACATAATCATCCTCATAAAAGCCATCTTCCCACAATTCTTTTGCTTCTTCAAAGGACATATGCGGATCTGCCTCTGGTTCTTCATTCTGTATCTCTTCCACTTCTACTTCCGGTTCTTCCGTAATTTCCTCTAGTTCAGAATTACTCATAATGTCAAATAAAGACATCTGGTATCCTGTCAAGCCTTCCGTCTGCTCTGCTACTTCCTGTGCCGGGAAAATCGTATAGCTGCCCTCCACATACTGATGTACTTCTGTTAAAAGCTGTAATTTCTTCTCATAAGTTTCATTTACTGATTCAAAATCCAATGGCAGCATTGCCAGTGCATCGTCCATCGCCTGTAACAGTTTCTGTGCCTGTTCCGAATCATTCAGCATAGCAGGTAATCTTTTTTTGCTTCTTCATTGAAGAAATCCTGTTTAAATGGACGCTCAATTTCTTCTGGCAGTCTTGCATAAAAGCTGATCACTTTCCCTGCAATTCGTTCCCTTTCATAATCTGGCATACGGGAATAATCAGCAGAATGTAAAAACTGTTGATTATCAATCAGATAACCGACTCTTTTCGCCACTTTTGCCCAGGGAAGCAACACCGAAGTATCTGGATTCCCATAGGTTCCTCTCTCCAGTTTCAACCCTTTTCCGTCATAATCTGCATGGGAATTATCTGCACCACATAAAGCGTGGCTACAACCACCTGTACCGTATTTTTCCTTAATAAAATCTGTTCTCGCTTTATCATCTTCATTCAGAAGATAAAACGAATAGGTAGAAAGCCTGCCATCAGAATAAGGACCTCCACCGGCAAGAAAAGCGTCTATTTCATCCTGAGTAATAAACACCTTATGTTCCTGCCATGCAAATTCCTCCCTGGCACTGTATGGAACCACTTCTGCTGCAAATTTCTGGAACTGACTGGATATTCTGACTGGGTTATAGGTACGGAACCGCATAATGCTTCTATCTTCCTCATAAGCCATTGCCAGTCCTTCCAAACGCTCATTCATATCTGACAGCCACTGCGAATCTGACAACTTTTCTTCCAGATAATCTGTTATTTCTGGATAAATACTGCGAAGATATGGTAAATCTTCTTCATCAAAAACAAGTTCCGCTACACCCTCTGCCATATCCGCTTTCATATAGGCAAGTGCCTGGGCATGTTCCTTTACTGCGTTCTCCCTTGCAACATCGAGTACAGACTGCGGTGCATATTCACCCTGTTTCAAAAGCTGATGGATACGTCCACTCACATCTTCCCAGGATAAAAACACCTTATCCAGAATCTGATCCGTAACCGTATGTCCTACTGCAATCTGCAATCCGGTTTCATCAAACCAGACCGAATACTCCATACCATTGATTTCAAAGCCTTTTCCACCAGTCCCATACTCCCGCTTCACAAACTCCGTATATTCCTCCGGTGTCTGTTCGCTCATAAAATTATAGATAATACGAAGCTGGCTCTTGCTTCGGTTTCCTCCGGTTCTTAAAACCTCATCGACCACTTCACTTGGAATGGCAATCTCTCCTGCATAAAGGGCAGCTACTCTGTTTTCAATTTCTCGTTTCTGTTCATTTACAGACGGAAGTTCTGGCAAAGATAAAGCAGAGGCAATTTCTTCCTCTGCTTTACTTAACTGATCTTCACTTGTATCTTCAATTAACTGTATACCAATTCCGTCAAGATGCTCTCTTCCGCTGTTGCCGTCAGACTGTTCATATGTGCTGCCCACGCCATCGGGTTCTCCTCTTTCGACGGTGCCGGATTCTTCTCCAACAGTTTCTCCATCAGTACTTCCAATCTCTCCTGTGCCGCTTTCTCGATCTCCTCCAGATGGCTGTTCAATTTCCCGGTCAGCTAACAGACTCTGGTACAGGCTGTTACTTGTACTCCTTCAGAAATGTCCTCGCAGCTATTCCGTATTTCCCGATCTGTGCTTCTGTTTCCTGAATTGTCAGGTTTGGAAACAGTATAATCCCCTTTTCGATGATATGTCAGTGCCATACTCATTTCCTCCTTCATTTTCCTGTGAATATTCTTTTTCTGTAATAGTATCGTTGTTTTCTTTGCTTTCACGAATTAATGTGTTAAAGTTATTATAATTCCTTTCTTCTGAATTTTCAATACCTTTTTTCATTTCTTCTAATGAAATGCGATGTACATATCTTCCAATATCCACCAGAACTGATTCACTCGCTCTGCTTGTGGCATTTCCAATGAATGTCAGCACAGAGAGGCGATTGTAATCTGTAATATGTACAAAATCCATTTCCTCCTGCCGTTCCATTGGATCAAGTCCGCATCTGGAAGCAAGAGTATAATAAATGCTGTCCGTCAACAGACTTCGGAACTCACTGCGGATGGTATCTTCCTCCAGTTCTTCCAGATAGGTTCCCTCTGTCACATACAACAGACCATCCAGATACTCCTCCAGATTTTCCTCCACCATATACCTAGCGGTTGCCATCAAAGCGTCAGAAAGATTTTTCGTATCTTTCGCTTCCAATCCATAAACTTCTTCCAGGTGAAGCAATACCTCTTCCTGCTGTTCTTCCTGTAGTTTCCACAGATACGGTGTTCTTCCACCATTTACCATATGGGTATCCTGAACATCGAATACATATCGAAGTCTTGTTTTCTGCGTGGTTTCATCTATAAGGGCAATTCCTTTTGCCCCTCTGTTTACCCACCGAAACATTTTTTGATTCCATAATTCCAGCGACGCACAGGCAGTTGCCTGTGGACGCTGTGCATGAATCAGAAGCTGATCCATAAATGGGTATCGGTATAATCTGGCTGCGGTATCCAGATAGTTCATCCAGTCCCTGGGCGAACTGCTGATACTGGATGCATGTGCTTCTGCAAGACCTCTTATATCTTCCAATCGAGCCATAACCTTATTCCTCCTTCCGTCAGTTCTTTATTTTTTCTTTTTGTTGCTGTTTGTTTTCTTTTTAGGAAATTCCAGACTGAATCTGGCTTTTCCATCTTCCACCCCAAGTACAAGGTCAGCATCAAATTTGCTGTCTTTTTTCTTGGAATACAGTCCTTTTACATGAGTACGTCCCCTTTTCAGAAGCTCCACAGCCATCTTTTTATCCATTGATTTTTTCATACTTTCCAGAAACCTATTTGACTTCCATAAAGCAAACGGACAGCTTCTGTCAGAACAGTAATAATTGCTCTTACCCTCATATACATCGGAACCGCATATTGGACATTTCCCGATTACTTCCCTTGCAGTCTGAAAACGACTTCGTTCTTCTTCCGGAATCGCCCTGCATACAGAAAGGATCTCAGTAATCATAGATACAATCCCATCCATAAATTCATCATCCCGAATTTTTCCCTTTTCCATCATCAGAAGCTGATTCTCCCATTCTGACTGTCAGGCTTTGCAGATTTTCAGATTCTCCGGCATCACATGAATCAGCTCACAGCCTGCCGCCGTAGGAAGAATCTGTTTTCCTTTACGTTCTGCATACCCGGAAGATACCAGTTTCTCAATAATATTAGCTCTGGTTGCCGGTGTCCCAAGTCCCTTTTTCTCTGTTTCAGAATCAAATTCCTTATTTCCCGCTGTTTCCATCGCAGCAAGCAGAGTATCTTCGGTAAACATCTTCGGTGGGGAAGTGTAATGGGTACTCTTCTCTGCTTTCACAGAAACAAGAATCATTCCCTCCTCATACACTTCTGGAAGTCCTGTCTTATTATCTGGTTCATCAGATTTCTTATCCTTCACACAATATTTCCGAAAGGCTTCTTCCACTTCTTTAAATCCCATCTGCACAGGCAGCTTTCCTTTCGTAGCAAATTCATGTTCTTTGCACTGTACAGAAATTTCAGTCTGCTCATAAAGGTAATCTTCTCCGGTTGCCTGTACAAGCTGCTGTCCAATCAGCATCATAAGATTTTTCTTCCATCTGAAAGTCCTCCCATACCTTTTTCTACTGCCTCTTTTGTCAGCAGGATTGCATGGTGGTCTGATACTTTTGTATTATTGATTACACGCTCTGCATTTCCTCCAGACTGTTCAGATTTCAAAAATGGGAGAAAATCTGTCATTTCATCTGCAAGTGTTTCTACCGTTTCTTTCATATCTTCCGTTACATACTGGCTATCCGTTCTCGGATATGTAACCATCTTTTCCTCATACAGTTCCTGCAGCATATCTAGTGTTTTCTGCGCGGTGTATCCAAAATAACGGTTCGCCTCTCTCTGCAGACTGGTCAGATCATAAAGTTTCGGCGGTGAAATTCGTTTCTGCGCCTTTTTTACTTTGTAACCATTGCTTCTTCCCCATCACAAAGTTTTCTTAATTCGTCTGCTTCTGCTTCAGACTGGATATTTTCTGATGTTACTGTAAGTTTCCCATCTGACAGAGAAACCTTATAATAGGCTTCTTTCTTGAAATGCTCGATTTTCTCTTTTCTTTCTGTCAGCATGGAAAGCGTTGGTGTCTGTACCCTGCCGACCACCAGGCGTTTAAAATATCTGGTTGTATAGGCTCTCGTTGCGTTCATTCCGATCAGCCAGTCTGCCTGCGCTCTGCACACCGCAGCATTACAAAGACCTGCGTATTCTTTCCCGTCCTTTAAGGTCTGGAAGCCTTTCTGAATTGCTTCATCTTCCATTGAACTGATCCACAGACGCTTCACTGGTTTTTGACAGCCTGCCAGATCATAAACTCTTTTAAAAATCAGTTCTCCCTCTCTCCCGGCGTCACAGCCATTGACCAGATACGCCACATCTTCCCGATTCATTAAGCTGCACAATACTTCAAACTGCTTCTTTTTATCCTCTGATACCTGCACTTTCCATACTTCCGGGATGATCGGTAAATCCTCAAACTGCCATTTTTCATATTTTTCATCATAAATTTCTGGTGGTGCATATTCTGCGAGATGTCCCAAGCACCAACTGACAATACAACTGTTCCCCTCCAGATAGCCGTCCTCTCTCTGATATGCAGATAAATTCTTTGCAAGACTCTGTGCCACGCTTGGTTTCTCTGCAATCACTAAAAATTTCGCCATATTTTTCTCCTGTTCCTGTCAAAAAGGCAGTCCCAAAAGAACTGCCCTTTCTCCATACTTTATGATTTTTTGTTATTTCTGCTGATTCTCTGCATTTTCTTCATCTTCATTGATGTAACTGTCATCAGCAAATTCCAGACCTTCCTCTACAATGCCGTCCTCTTTTTTCTTCTCAATTTTCCAAAAGCGAACATGCCAAGACCACCCAATGCCAGCGTTGCAACTGCTCCCAAAGCAATCCATCCAATCATCTTGTTAATGCCAGATTCCTGCTTTGCCTCTGTTTCCGGCTGTGCTGTAGTTTCCGGTTCTGGTGTTGTAGTCGTTTCTGGAAGAACAACCGCAGATTCCTCTTTCTTTTCCGTTTCTTTGGTTTCATCTAAGAACTCTGCCAGGTCATTTTCATCCACAAGTGACATCATGTACACATTTTCAGAAGTACCGGAACGGTCAATGACCATATAAAGGTATTTCCATTCTTTGTCTGTACAGTCAGAAACTGCTTGGTACTGTCATTCTCCTTATCATCCACAAGCTGTCCGTTTCCCGGTGTAGAAAACGGTGTTCCTTCTGTGGCAGGCTGCTCTGCAGGCTGTTCTTCTATGACCTGCTCTGTTGCTTCGGTCTGCTCTGCATTTTCATTTGCCTGTGCAAAAGCAGTCACACTGGCAGAACCAATCAGCATCGTAGCTGACAGCATGACCATCAAAATTTTTTTCATTACCTTATTCTTCATCTTCCAAATCCTCACTTTCTTCTACCTGTCCGGTTGCCACATTTCTCTCCAGACTCTCTTCTTTCTTTGCATCTGTTTCGGAACTATCCATAGAGAGATTGCCCTCCTCATCAAACTGCATGGTAACTGTTCCGTTCTGAATCCCATCCAGAAAAGTCAACATCTCTCGACTATCCATTTTCATGGAACGAATCGCCTTGATAATTTCTGCATCCTCCATCTGCTTTTTCTGGATTTTTAGTTCTTTACATATTCCTGTAATTCCAGAATCTTATCTTCAGTTTTCTGAATATCATCCAGAACCTTTTTTAATCGCATGTTCATATTCCATCACTCCCTTCTAATGAAGCCTTCCAAATGCCATAAAGTGTTGCTGCCAGTAAGAGCTTGCAATGCTCGTATACTGAATCGGGTTTCACAATGATCATCATATTATTCCTACATAAATTCCAACATGGCTCGCTCCCGGCGTATCATAAGTTCCCTGGTAAAAAGATCAGATCTCCCGGCTTTGCATCAGATGGAGATACATAGGAGCAATAAGACCGAAGCCCATCTGCCGTTGTTCTTCCTACATTCCAGCCATTTCCGCAGTTATTGATTACCCAACATACGAAACCGGAACAATCAAAACTGGTAGATGGAGATGCACCGCCCCACACATACGGATAACCCAGATATTTTTCTGCTTCCCGAATCATCTTGGCAAACTGCGGATCAGAAAGTGCTTCTGCCGGAATATCATATCCAAAGCCTGCCCCGCCTGTCGGAATTGAGTTAAGGTCAAACAGATAATCACGATTTCCATAGTATTTGTTGTAAGCGTCATACTGCTCCTGTTCCTTATCTGTCATACGGTTTCTTAAAACTGCATCCAGATTATGGTTCGTGAGTGTTACATCCAAACGGTTCACTTCTCTTGTCGTTGTTACTTCTACTTCCTGACTTCCGTTGCTGTCTGCTATGTACGCTTCCCAGGTCTGATGCCCATGTGCTGATGCAGAAGCATGATCACCATAATATACATCAAACTGAACACCATATTTTGCAAATGCTCCCGTATCTTCTACTACATATTCCACTCCGTTCATAATGACATGGGTTCCCATTGGCACAAATGGCTTGGAAGCATCTACTGCAATCGTATGATTAGCCTGTGGATATGCGCCACTTGCAGTCGGACCACCACTCCACTGCCCGCAACAGATTGAACAGTTACAATATCCGCTGGTCACCACCTGTCCCAGTGATTCCCCAACCCTGACCTTTTTCTTTTCTGTTACAGTTTCTCGTGTCGAGTCCGTATACAACCCATACTGTTCCTTAAAAATCTCCTGGATCTCATCCGCAACCTCTGCATAGGTAAAACCGCCATACTTGACTGTCAAGTAAGAAATAAGCTGATACGGGTTGTGTCCAATCTCATCAATCTGGAACTGGAACTCATCATAGTCGGAATGGTTTGCCTTCATCTGATTGATCTGCTTCATTCAGTGCATTTTCCAATGCTACATAAGCATTTTCCGCAGCATAAATATCTTCATCCTCACTGGAATAACTGGTTAGAAATAATGGCATTTGGAACCTCCCTGGAATAATGCAGCGCAACTTGACAGACTCGTTGCCATCAATGCAAAAAGCAAAACCATAACTCCTATCGTCAGAAGGATATTCCGGTTCTGCGCCACAATCTCCTTGACTGCTTGCCTTGGCTTTCTCCGTAAAATCGCTGTGCATTTTACAAACACTGCATCTTTCGCTAGCCTTTCCCTGTTTCGCAGCCTGATACTGTTTCTGGTAACGCTTTTTCTGCAGTAATTTCTTTAAGGCAGACTGTTTTTTCTGCTCTGCTTCTTTCTGAACCGCCTTTTTTGCCTCATTGGAAGCACTAGTTCCAAACTGCAAGCGGGATTTTTCCATTTCTTCCAGCACAGATTCCCTTAACCGGTTATTTCTCTGCCGGTTCTCTTTTAACCGTTCCCGAACGTAAATTGACTTTCTTGCAAGACTTTCTCCCGCAAGTTCCATTTGCTCTGCTGCATCAAGAGCCGCATTATCGTCGGTATCCTCTCTGATCTTTTTCTGACCATAGGCAGATGCCGTTTCAGAAACAACGGTTGCACCCTTTCTTGCCATTCCACTGCCTGGAATCATACCTTTGCCTTCATCTTCAAAGGAAAGACGGGATTTTGATTTCTTCTGTTCTTTTAGCGTCTGTTCCCTTTTCGTCTTGCCTTTGATCTCTTCCCGAAAATCTTCCATTGATTTTTCATCAACTTCTGACTTTTCATGGTAGCGTTTCTGCTCTTTTGCTGCATAGGCTGTGACCATCTTTTTCTTTCGGCTCTGCCTGTCTGGTTCCGGTGTTTCAGAATCACGTTCGGCATCCTGTCCCGGATGTCCCCGGATACTTTCTTTACGAAGTCTGGAACGTGAAACAGACGGAGATTTCTCCCCGTCTGCCTTATCCTCACTCATTTCTGAGTTTTCCATTTCATCCGCTTCCGCAATTTTTTCCTGTTCCAGAAAAGCGTGTCTTGACTGTAACCTGTGTTTTCCCTCTGTTCCTTCCTCTACTGGTTCTTCTGCAGTATGAGCTTTTCTTGCCTTTCCAAAATCCAGCTCCTGTTCCCTGTGTCCGGCTGTTTTCTTCTCATCTGCCTCACGTCTGGTAATTCGCTTCTCCTTTTTACTGCGAAGATTTTCTTCCCGAAGTCCATCCCGGCTCATCTTCTGGACAGTTTTATCCCTTGCTTTATATTCATGCTCCTGCATGGTCATCATCTCCTGATTTCATAATTTTTGTTCAGAAACGTGTTCCATCTGTTTTCAATGGCAATCGCCTTATCCTTTAATTTCACTGAAACATCAGAAAGACCACTCTGTAACTCTCGCCCCTGCGTATCTGCAAGCAGAGCCAATGAATCCATTACTTCTAACAGACCAGCAATGCAAAGCATATCCTTATGCGCCATTTCTAAAAGTGATCTTTCAGATTCCCCATAAGCCCAGTAGTCTTCGCTGTCCCAGTCCCAGATACCTCCTGTTCTTGCTTTATCTGGTTTAGAATCCGGCTCTACACTGTCCTGCTCATTATCAAAAAAATCATTTTCATCGCACTTAATTTTCTCTTCCGGTTCTTCCATATCACTTATCTCATCAAACCAGTCCTTCGTCAGATCTTCGCAGCCAAATTCAAATTCTTCCGGTTCTTTCTCAGCTTTCATTTTGCTGAATTTTTTTTGCAACCACGACCATACGCCCATTCCGCTGTGAATATTCGCATGTGGACAATGTAAGCAGCTTGTCCCCATATTCTGCTGTGATTCCGGTTTCATAGATTGCTTTTCGCTTAATTTCTCTAATAAAGTACTCATAATCTGCCCCTTTCTGTGCTTTTATAAAACTGTAATAGTTAAAGTCATTTCCGGTATAAACCGGTGTTGTAAATGCTGATAATATCTGATACTGTTCATTTCCCCATATGGTACGGAACAGGATTGTTGGATGCTCCTCATAAAATCCCTTGTCTTTATATTTTTCAAGATCAGCAAACATCTTCCCACTGTTCATATGATGCCCATAGATAATCAGGTTGTCTGAATCTCCCGGCACACATTCCTCAGCAAGAAACAGACAGCCATTTGCTGAGTAGTCCCCATTAAAATCCCGATGCAGATAATAATTCTTATCTCCGGGCCTGTACATAACTGGGTAGTCTATCTTTGTTCCCTCAATCGTAAGCCACCCAATACAATCTGGATTTTCCTCATGCAATGCCAGTATTCCAGCATCTACTTCTATAAAAGAATCGCCGGAAGAATTTTCTCCCGGCTCGTCCTCTTTCTCCTGCATAAGTTCCTGCAACTCTTGCTGTAACTGATCGTCCTGTCTTTCCTGTATGAACATTCCCATCAGAAAGTAAATACTGATAGTAAGCAAAATAATCGAAACAATCATCAATATTCCTGCTATAAACCGCCTCACTCTGCCACTCCTCCTGTTAATCGTCCCTGTCTTTGATGCCAAGTTTTTCACGTTTTTCCACATCTTCCGGTTTCGATGACATTAACGCATACAGCATAAGAGAATTATCAAATCTGTCCTTAAACGGAATAATTGTATTTCCATAAAAAATCAAGCCTTCTCCTGCTCCGCTGTTTGTTACATAGGAAAGCTGATGCGGAGAGATGTTAAGCTGTTTGGCAAGAATCTGTCTGTCCCCGGATGCCTGGTTAAGCATCAGAATAAAATCAGAGTTTTCAAAGATGTTCTCGATTTCTCTTGAAGCAAGCAGGTCTTTTACATTCTGTGTGATACCAGTCGGAATACCGCCCCACTTACGGAACCTCTTCCAGATTTCCACGCTATATGCTGCTGTCTGTTCTTCTTTCAGCAGCAAGTGAAACTCATCAATGTAATATCTGGTAGATTTATGTGCAGCACGATTGACTGTTACCCTGTTCCAGACCTGATCCTGAACAATCAGCATACCAAGTTTTTTAAGTTGCTTACCAAGGTCTTTAATGTCGAAACATACCAGACGGTTATTCAACTCAACATTCGTGCGATGGTTGAATACTTTAAGAGAACCATTAACATAGATTTCCAGTGCCGTTGCCAGACGCTGTGCCTCTGGTTCTTCCTGCTTGCGAAGCAGATTGTATAAATCCTCCAGTATCGGCATCTTCTCTGGAACCGGATCTGCAAGATAGTCCTGATATACCAAGCGGACACAACGGTCAATAATCGTCTTTTCTACTGGCTCCAAGCCATTCTTCCCACCTACTACCAGTTCACAAAGTGAAAGAATAAAATCTGATTTCAGAGATAACGGATCGTCATCATCCGCATAATTGGTGTTAATATCCATCGGATTGATATAATCATGACTAGTTGGCGAAATACGAACAACCTGTCCATTGAATGCCCGGACTATGGGAAAATACTCGCCTTCTGGATCACAGATAATAATATCGTCCTTTGTCACGATAAAAACATTGGTAATTTCACGTTTTGCCGCAAAGGACTTACCAGCTCCCGGAGTACCCACGATCAAGCCATTCGGGTTTTTCAGTTTCTTCCTGTCAGCCATAATCAGGTTGTTAGACAAGGCATTCAGACCGTAGTAAATGGATTCTCCACCCATAAATAATTCCTGTGTCGTGAACGGAACAAAAATCGCTGTTGAAGTTGTCGTTAATGCTCTTTTAATAGGAATCCAGTTTTTTCCAAGTGGCAGACTGCTCATAAGTCCCGGTTCCTGCTGATAATCAAGCCTCTTTAATGCACAATTATATTTCTGTGCAATACCTGCGGTCTGAAATACCACATTTTCCAGTTCCTGTTTATTTTTTGCAGTATTTAAAAACACCACCGTCACAAGAAACATTCTCTCATTCCTGGATTGCAAATCTTCCAGAAGCCTCTTTGCTTCCCCTCCGTAAGTATTCAAATCAGACGGGATAATATCCATATCATATCCGGAACGAACTGCTTTTTTCTGCTCCTCAATTTTCATCCTGTTAATATCTGTAACCTT
>ENA-OQKD01000224-OQKD01000224.1-human-gut-metagenome-genome-assembly--contig:-NODE-224-length-15679-cov-3.652778_pt1 | contig 15679 bp, 17 predicted proteins | sample MGYA00242775_ERZ504792 | MGnify/ENA primary metagenome ERZ504792 (study PRJEB26092, sample SAMD00036401) | human gut metagenome | host: Homo sapiens | study: EMG produced TPA metagenomics assembly of...
GGCAAAAAGGAATCCAGATCACTGTTGCAAATATAAAAGAATTTTGCAGGAACGGAATCAGGGATATCAAAGACAGGTCGAAAGATGAGGAATCCGGCGATGATATTTTTGGCGGAACCAAAAAAAACTGAAAAAAAGGATAAGGATGATATTTTTTAACAGATATCATAAAAACGAAGAAACAGGGAGGAAAAAAACTGTTTAGTGGAAAATGAAAAGAGTTCTGGCGTGTGCTTTATCAGCGGCCATGATTGTGACATTCGTGTCATTTGGCAATATGGGAGTTGGAATGGTACATGCTGCTGTAGATATCGAGAACGAGTCTGTAACTGTAGAAGAAAAAGTTTTAAAGGAGATTGAGTCAGAAGTTCTGAAGGCAAATGCAAAAGCAAATTCGGAGCAGAAACCGGCAGCTTGGGATAATGATGGTGAAGCTGGGTGGGCATTTGATGATGAGAATCATTGGTGGCATTCTAGATATCAGGGAAATCCTGTAGAAGGGGAAGTAAACAGTGGATTAGTAAGCGCAAGCAATCCTATTTGGATTCAGACAGGATTTGGAGAAGCAAAAAAAATTAAGAAAATAACTTATCTGTCAAGAGACAATGGTATGGGTTCTATTAATGCATATAAGGTTCAATATGCCAATGTTCAGCAGGGCGAACCGAGAGATGATGATTTTCATGATATTGCAGGTGCGGCCGGAAATTTGCAGAATGCTCGTACTGCACAGGAGATTGTATTTAACGAAGCAGTAACCGCAACGCATATCCGTCTTGTTGCAACATCGATTTATGCGAATGGCGGACAACAGTATGTGGCGGCAAAGCGCATTCGTGTGTTTGAAGAAACTGAGGGAACAGAAGGAGTAACTTATAATTTCTATAAACAATCAGATTTTTGGGATTATGAAGTTGCATATGGCAATTTGGCTGATCAGACAGAGAATGCAGATAGATGGCATTATCAGATTAAGAAGCCTTCAGAAGAGGGTGGATTGATATTCCGGCAAATGCATTAAAAACAAAAGATAACGGTGAAAAAAGCTGGATGAATGATGATAAGGGCTTGGATGGCACATATTATTACGCAAAGCTGAATAAGGATGAAATTACATCTACATTTCAAGGTGAGGCGTATACAGCAGTAGCATATGCGTGGAAAGCTCCAAAGAATGGTTATTTTAAGATGACATTGGAAAGTCCGATAACACAGGCAAGCAGTCCGGCACCGAGTTTCTTTGTTTGCCACTCAAGTGATAATCAGGATGGCAAAGATTTATTCCGTAATATCGTTGGTGCAAATAGTACAATTACAAGTAAAATTGCAAGAGTCCACACAGGAGAATGGCTTCGTTTAGGAGCAACTACAAAGAATGCATGGGCAAGTGGTTTGAAACCGGTAGTGATGGAAGTTACTGCAAAAGATTATGCAGTTCAGTATTTAGAAGAAGTAAGTGGTATTGAAGAAGGGAACAGTTATACAGAAGCTTCCAAACAGGCAGTTAAAGAGGCACGATCAGCATTACAAGAAGCGATTCTGCCGGAAGTTCCGGATATGGTAGTTGTTGAGCAGAAGATTACAGCGTTAGAACAGGCGATTGCAGGATTGCAAGAGTATGTTCCGGTAACAGAAGTTACATTAAATGTAACTGAGGCCAATTTGAAAGTCGGTGAGACAGTACAATTAACGGCTACAGTTGCACCGGATAATGCTAGCCAAGAAGTTCTCTGGGTATCTGATGCAGAGGGTATCGCTTCTGTTGATAGTGCAACTGGATTAGTTACAGCTAATAGTGCGGGAACGGCGATTATTACAGCAACTTCCACAATGAATCCGGAAAAGAAAGCACAATGTACAGTTGTTGTTACTCGTGATGATACAACATTAGATGTAGCAATCAAAGCAGCAGAAGAGAAAATACGGGAAGAGAATTTTGAAAATAAATATACAGAAGCTTCAAAAACAGCTCTTAGAGAAAATTTGGAGAATGCGAAACTTGCGAAAGAGAACGCGAACCTTTCTGTGGAAGATGTGAAATTAGTTGTTGATGCATTAAACGCTTCAATCGAAGAATTACAATTAAAAGCAGTAGTTACAATCAATAATAACGATCAGATAGAAACAAAATACTGTGAAATCGGAGATCAGGTGACTGTTGTTGCACAGAATGTGGAAAATAAGAAGTTTTCACACTGGACATTCAATGGAACACCTATCTGTTATTCAAGTCCGTATACTTTTACAGTATATGGAGATGCAACAATAGAGGCGGTTTACGTTAATGCTGAAGAAGAAGTAACTCCGCAGGCAGCTATGATGTGCAGCGTGTCATACAATAAATCTACGCAGACTATTAAATTTACAGCAAAACGTTCCGTACCTGAAGGATGTAAGATTGTAAAACATGGAATGATTTTAACAAGCAGAACTGCATGGAATGATTTGTATGCAGAGAATCCAGAAAATTTTGTGTTAGGAGCAAGCAGAATTCTTACAAAAGAAGCAACGACTACAGGTTTAGCAGGAAATTACTCTGTTAATGTAAAATGCACAAAGCCGAATATTTGGTATGCAAAAGGTTACGTTGTGTATACTGATAAGAACGGTGAGGAACAGACTGTATATAGTGATGTTGTGAGTTATGAAGTAAAATAATAAAATTAAGAGGAGAAGAGAAAGATGAAAAGAGCATTTTTAGAGCCGGAGATGGAAGTTGTTAAATTTCAGGACGAGGATATCATTACAACTTCTATTATAGAAGATAACGAAACAAGTGGTGACATTATCGATGGAGATGAGAATCTGTAAAGTAACATTTCTGGCAGAAGTAATGTGGGGTATCGTACAAGATGCGATACCCTTGCTTTTTATTACTATATTTGGTTAAATGTTATGTTTTTTGAACAGGAAAAAAGGATATATCCGTTGTATTGGGATCAGGATAAAATTAAAATAGAAAAGTAAGCGTTTGGGGCAATGAATTTATGCGTAATACATCTTTAGAAGAAGAACTTCGATCTGGAAAAACCTGTGTCTCCACAACCGTTGGAGACAGCATGGAACCGATGTTGCGTAATCGAAAGGATACAATTATTATAGAACCGGTTCATGGAAGACTGAAGCGATATGACCTTCCACTTTATCGAAGACCGGACGGGAAATATGTACTGCATCGTATTCTGCATGTGAAGAAGAATGGGTATGTTATCTGTGGGGACAATCGTTGGTGGAAAGAGAATGTGCCGGATGAATGGATAGTCGGTGTAGTGACAGAGTTTTATCGTGGAGAAGAGCATATATATATAACAGATCGGAAGTATCGTCTGTATGTTCATTTATGGTGCGACTTCTTTTGGATTCGTGTGTTGATCCTTCGAGTGAAACATATTTTACAGCGAATAAAGAAGAAATGAATACAGGAAAAAAGTAAGAAAAAGTAGGTTTGCGAGAATAGAGAGTCTTGTCGAACCTTTCTTTTTTTTGTATACTTTAGTAGATTATAAATTATGAGAGAGTGTGAAAAGTAGCAGGGAAGGGAAATGATATGAAGAAGAAAACACTGCTTATTAAAACAGCAGATTTATGTATCCGAATTCATTATAAATATCCGTATATTGAACAACAATGTGAAACATGGAGGGTGAATGAAGGATACGAACCGGATATTGAAGTGTCTGTTACAGATGAAGAAATTGAAACGGAATACGCGGGGTATCGTGCAGAAAGCGTGAGCAGAGCTTTGTGTGAGAGTACATGTATTTACCGTGCGATCGCAAGAAAGCTGATTGCCTTTCAGGCATTTGTTATGCACGGCGCCGTATTGGAGTTAGACGGAAAAGCGTATGTATTTACCGCGAAGAGCGGAGTCGGAAAGACAACACATACGAAGCTGTGGGTCGAGTATTTTGAAGGCAGAGCAAGTTATATTAACGGGGATAAGCCGATCATCAGATGTAAAGACGGCGTATGGTATGCATATGGCACACCGTGGATGGGAAAAGAAAAGTTTGGAAGTCAAAGTTCTGCGCCGATTCAGGCAGTTTGCTTTATTGAACGGGGAGAAGAAAATAAGATTCAAAAGATTGCTGATAAGGAAGTTATAGACAGAGTGTTTCATCAACTGTTTTTCCCTGAAGATCCTGAGACGTTGATCGAGTTCATGGGATTGGCAGACGATTTTGTTCAAAAGCTTCCGTTTTTTGTATTAAAGTGCAATATTTCAGCAGAAGCTGTACGGGTGGCTTATGAGACTTTGAGTAAAGTATAAGTTTGAAGAAACACAATTAAGGCGATAAAAAAGAAATAAAATCAGGAGAATACGAAGATGAAAATAAAAGAAGGATTTATCAAACGTCAGGTAGGAGAACGCGTCGTAGTCGTTCCAATTGGAGAAGCGGCAAAAAACTTTCATGGTATGATCAACCTTAATGAGACAGGCGGAGAATTGTGGGATCTTCTGAAAGAAAATACAGATGAGGATAAGTTGTTAGAGTCCATGCTGGAGATTTATGAGATTGAACCTGAGCAGGCGCAAAAAAGCATGAAAACTTTTCTGAGAAAATTAAGAGAGGCGGGGGTTTTGGAGGAATAAAGAGAAAGCCTTGCAGTAAGTTTTAATTGAAATCTTATAGATGTTAGTATATACTAAAATAGGCAGAAATTTTGGTTTATTTAAACAAATTTATTATATGGAGGGCTAAAATATGAGCTACAATGCAACAGGAAACTCAGCGGGCAGAAGAATTGCTACATTGCTTGATGAGGGAAGCTTTAGTTGAGATCGGCGGCGCAGTTACTGCCAGAAGCACAGATTTCAACTTGCAGGAAAAAGAACCTCGGCTGATGGTGTTATTACCGGTTATGGAGTGATTGACGGCAATCTTGTGTATGTGTACAGTCAGGATGCCGCAGTGCTCAACGGAGCGATTGGAGAGATGCATGCAAAGAAGATCGCAAATATCTATGATATGGCGATGAAGATGGGAGCTCCTGTCATCGGTCTTATCGATTGTGCCGGATTGAGACTTCAGGAAGCTACGGATGCTTTAGAAGCTTTTGGAAGTGTTTACTACAAGCAGGCAATGGCATCGGGAGTTGTTCCGCAGATTGCGGCGATTTTCGGTATGTGCGGCGGCGGACTTGCAGTTGTTCCGGGACTTGCTGACTTTACATTCATGGAAGAAAAAAGCGGAAAGCTTTTTGTAAATTCTCCGAATGCGCTTGCAGGAAACGAGATTTCAAGATGTGATACTTCCGCTGCAAAATACCAGAGTGAGACGGCAGGTCTTGTCGACGGTATCGGAACAGAAGCGGATATTTTAAATGAAATTCGTTCTTTGATCTGCATGATCCCGGCAAATAATGAAGATGATCTGTCCTATGAAGAATGTATGGACGATCTGAATCGTATTTGTCCGGATGTTGAAAATGCGGCAGCCGATACTGCAATCGTTCTTTCACAGATTGCAGATGATCAGATTTTTACAGAGATGAAGAAAGATTACGCAAAAGAAATGGTGACAGGGTTTATTCGTCTGAACGGTATGACGGTCGGGGCTGTTGCGAATCGTACAAAAGTTTACGCAGAAGACGGAACAGAGGCAGCATCATTTGATTGTGCACTTACAGTGGATGGCTGTAAGAAAGCGGTTGACTTTGTGAATTTCTGTGATGCATTCTCGATTCCGGTGCTCACATTGACAAATGTAGAAGGATTTTCAGCTACGCTCGACTCTGAAAAAGATATGGCAAGAGCTGTGGCAAGAATGACTTATGCGTTTGCTGAGGCAACAGTGCCGAAAGTGAATGTAATTATAGGAAATGCTTATGGAAGCGCGTACATCGCGATGAACAGCAAATCAATCGGTGCGGACATGGTATATGCATGGGAAAATGCAAAGATCGGTATGATGGATGCAAACCTTGCGGCTCGTATCATGTATGATGACGCGGATATGGAAACACAAAAAGAGAAAGCGGCAGAATATGAAAAAATCCAATCCAGTGCTAAATCAGCGGCTCGCAGAGGATATGTTGATGCGATCATCACGCCTGCCGATACGAGAAAATATGTGATCGGCGCATTTGAGATGCTGTTTACAAAGAGAGAGGATCGTCCGAATAAGAAACACGGTACGGTTTAGTGAGGTGAGGCGAAGTGAAGAAAAAAATCAGTTTATTAGGGCTTATCCTCATTTCTTGTTTTAGTTTTTCGGGATGCGGAAAGTCTGATGATACAGTAGAATATGATCAGGAACAGCTTGAGCAGTATGCCGATTTTATAGTTCAGAATTTCAGTATGATGGGAGAGGCGGATTTTCAGAACTTTTCCGATATGTCTGATCTTGAACTTGAAATGACTCTTCTTCAGGCAGGCGTACCTGTAACAGGAGAAAATTTCCTGACGATGATGGGGGCGTGGGATGCCGGAGAACAAGAATGCGGAGAGTTTGTCGGCTTAAAAGACGGTTATACAATGGAAACAACAAATGAAGGCGCACTTCTGACTGTTGAAGGAGATTTTGCGGAAAGAGACGGAGCGCTTGAATTTGCGTTTGATAAGAAAGGAAATATCGAGAGTCTGACGATCGGAGCACATTACAGTACGGCGGAGATTTTGAAAAAAGCAGGACTTAATACGATTCTCGGAATGGGAACGGTTTTTGTTGTATTGATCTTTATTTCATTTATTATTTCACTGTTTAAATTTATTCCGGCGCTTGAACAGAAGTTTAAAAAGAGTGCAAAAACAGAGATTGTAAATGAAAAACCAACGGCAGCTTTGAAAACGGAGATGCCGGAAGTGTCGGAAGATGTTACGGAGGATACAGAGCTTGCAGCGGTAATTGCGGCGGCAATCGCGGCATCTGAAGGAACATCGGCAGACGGATTTATCGTTCGTTCTATAAAGAGAAGAAAATCAAATAAATGGAATTAAAGAAAAGGAGATAAGAAAATGAAAAATTATACAATTACAGTAAATGGGAATGTATATGATGTAACAGTGGAAGAAAAAGGCGCAGGCGCTGTTCCGGCTTTGAAACCGGCTCCGAAAGCAGCTCCGGCTCCGAAAGCGGCACCTGCTCCAGTGGCAAAAGCAGCGGGCGCAGGAAACATTCAGGTGAAAGCAGGCGCGGCAGGAAAAGTATTCCAGATCCCGACAAGCGTAGGTCAGAGTGTTCAACAGGGTGATACAGTGATCGTGATCGAGGCAATGAAGATGGAAATTCCGGTTGTTGCACCGGAAGCGGGAACGATCGCAAGTATTGATGTGGACTGTAGGAGATGCGATAGAATCAGGAGCAAGTATTAGCTACGTTAAATTAGTTACTGACGGAGGTTTTTAACAAATGGAATATATTTCAAATACACTGGGAAACCTCATTGAACAGACAGCGTTTATGAATCTTACGGTCGGAAACCTGATCATGATCGCAGTTGCGTGTGTGTTTCTCTATTTAGCAATCAGACACGGCTTTGAGCCGCTTCTGCTTGTACCGATTGCTTTCGGTATGCTGCTTGTAAATATCTATCCTGATATTATGCTTCATGCCGAGGACTCAGCGAATGGTACGGGTGGATTACTTTATTACTTCTATGTCCTTGACGAGTGGTCGATCCTTCCGTCTTTGATCTTCCTCGGTGTAGGAGCAATGACGGATTTCGGACCTTTGATCGCGAACCCGAAAAGTTTCCTTCTCGGAGCTGCCGCTCAGTTTGGTATCTTTGCTGCATATTTAGGCGCTATGGCAATGGGATTTTCAGATAAAGCTGCCGCAGCGATCTCCATTATCGGAGGAGCTGACGGACCGACATCTATTTTCCTTGCCGGAAAACTGCAACAGACAGCGATTCTCGGACCGATCGCGGTAGCGGCATATTCTTATATGTCACTTGTACCGATCATCCAGCCGCCGATCATGAAACTTCTTACGACGGAGAAAGAACGTAAGATCAAGATGGAGCAGCTTCGTCCGGTATCAAAATTAGAGAGAATTCTTTTCCCGATCATTGTAACGATCGTTGTTTGTACGATTCTTCCGACGACAGCTCCTCTTGTAGGTATGCTTATGCTCGGAAACTTGTTTAAAGAGTCCGGTGTTGTAAGACAGCTTACAGAGACCGCTTCTAATGCGTTGATGTATATCGTTGTAATTTTGCTCGGAACATCTGTGGGAGCGACAACAAGCGCTGAGGCGTTCTTGAATTGGGATACTTTAAAAATCGTTGCTCTCGGACTGATTGCATTTGCGTTCGGTACAGCGGCGGGAGTGTTGTTCGGTAAAATCATGTGCTGGGCAACGAAAGGAAAAGTCAATCCGCTGATTGGGTCTGCGGGCGTATCTGCAGTTCCTATGGCGGCGCGTGTTTCACAGAAAGTGGGAGCCGAGGCTGATCCGACTAACTTCTTATTGATGCATGCGATGGGTCCGAATGTCGCGGGTGTTATCGGTACTGCGGTTGCAGCCGGAACATTTATGGCAATCTTTGGCGTTAAGTAATTGATGGAGGAAAAATAAATGGCAGAAATTGAAAAAAAACCGGTTAAAATAGTAGAAACGATTCTGCGTGACGCGCATCAGTCATTGATCGCTACAAGAATGACTACAGAACAGATGCTTCCGATCATTGAAAAGATGGATCAGGTCGGTTATCATGCAGTTGAATGCTGGGGAGGAGCTACGTTTGATGCGTCTTTGCGCTTCCTGAAAGAAGATCCATGGGAGAGGCTTCGTAAATTCCGTGACGGAGTTTAAAAAATCAAAAACTTCAGATGCTGTTCCGCGGACAAAATATTCTGGGGTATCGCCCGTACGCAGATGATGTAGTAGAATACTTTGTACAAAAATCAGCGGCAAATGGAATTGATATTATCCGAATTTTTGATTGTCTGAATGATATCAGAAACTTGAAGACAGCAGTGACGGCCGCAAATAAAGAAAAAGCACATGCACAGGTAGCGATGTCTTATACACTTGGCGATGCGTATACTCTTGATTACTGGGTGGATCTTGCAAAGAGAATCGAAGATATGGGAGCGAATTCTATTTGCGTTAAAGATATGGCAGGACTTCTTGTTCCGTATGAAGCGACAGAACTTGTCACAGCGCTGAAAGAGGCAGTAAATATCCCGATTGAAATGCATACGCATTATACATCGGGAGTTGCTTCGATGACTTATATGAAATCTGTAGAGGCAGGAGCTGATATCATTGACACCGCAATGTCTCCGTTTGCTCTCGGAACGTCGCAGCCGGCAACGGAAGTGATGGTGGAAACGTTCAAAGGTACGCCGTATGATACTGGATTAGATCAGAAACTGTTATCTGAGATTGCGGATTATTTCCGTCCGATCAGAGATGAAGCGCTTGAAAGCGGACTGCTTAATCCGAAAAACCTCGGAGTTAATATTAAGACTTTATTATATCAGGTTCCGGGAGGAATGCTTTCTAATCTGACATCTCAGTTAAAAGAACAGGGAGCGGAAGAAAAATTCTATGAAGTGCTTGAGGAAGTACCACGCGTGCGTAAAGATCTTGGCGAGCCGCCGCTTGTTACTCCGTCTTCTCAGATTGTCGGAACACAGGCTGTATTTAATGTTCTGATGGGTGAGAGATATAAGATGGCGACAAAAGAGACAAAAGATATTCTTGCAGGAAAATATGGCGCGACTGTAAAACCGGTTGACGCTCAGCTTCAGAAAAAGATTTTAGGTGAGAATGCAGAGATCATCACATGTCGTCCGGCAGATTTGATCCCGAATGAGCTCGATACACTTCGCAAAGAGTGCGAGCAGTGGATACAGCAGGATGAAGATGTTCTTACGTATGCATTATTCCCGCAGGTTGCCGTTGATTTCTTTAAATACAGACAGGCACAGCAGACAAAAGTTGACGCTGCAGTAGCAGATACTAAGAACGGAGCATATCCGGTATAGATAAAAGGAATAGTGACAGGATCGAACGATTGAATTTATTCAGGAGATCGATCCTGTTTTATTTGTACTCTTTTTCGTTAGTGGTATCATAAAAAGGATTTTAGAGAAGCGGGAGGTCTTGAATGAAATATTCGGGAAGCGATTTCAGATAGAATTAAGGCTCTTAGAGCCGAGATGAGACGGGAGAAGATAGATCTTTATATTATTCCGTCAACAGATTATCATAACAGTGAATATATAGGTGAATATTTTAAGGAACGTCAATATATGACCGGATTTACAGGTTCTGCGGGAACTGTAGTGTTTACAGAGGAGAAAGCGGGGCTTTGGACAGACGGGCGCTATTTTATACAGGCAGAACAAGAACTGCAGGGCAGTGAGATCATCCTTTTTAAAGCAGGGGAGCCGGGCTGTCCGGAAATCGAAGAATTTATACGGACAGAATTGCCGGAAGGCGGAAAGATCGGATTTGATGGCCGTACGATTCGGGTAGAACAAGGAAAAGAATTTGAAAAGATTGCCGAAGAAAAATGCGGAGCGCTGTCTTATCTTTCGGATCTTGTCGATGTTGTCTGGAAAGACAGACCGCCTTTGCCGACGGAAAAAGCGTTCTTTTTGGATGAATTTTACTCGGGAGAAACAGCAGCTTCTAAGTTGGAAAGAGTAAGGTGTAAGATGGATGAATCAGGAGCTGATGTACATCTGTTATCAAGTCTTGATGATATTGCGTGGCTATTAAACATCAGAGGAAACGATATCTTGTGTTGTCCTCTTGTTTTGGCATATTTAATAATCTATAAGGATCATGTTGAATTGTTTGCAGATGAAGAAAAGTTCTCCGATGATATGAAACGGGAATTTGCGAAAAATCATGTTGCTCTAAGACCATATACAGAAATCGAAAATGCGGTCGGAAAACTAAGCGGCAGGAAGAAAATGCTGATAGATCCCGAGCGTCTTAGCTATGCTTTATATAAATTGATACCGGATGAAACTGAAATGATAGAGAAAGAGAATCCGGAAATCATAATGAAATCTGTAAAAAATGATATTGAAACAGAGCATATTCGCAGGGCGCATTTAAAGGATGCGGCTGCACATACAAAATTTATATATTGGCTGAAAGAAAATATCGGGAAAACAGAGATTACCGAACGGTCAGCTTCCGCTCGTTTAGAAGAGTTTAGAAAAGAGCAGGATGGATATTTAGGACCAAGTTTTGAACCAATCAGCGCATACTACGAACATGGAGCGATTGTCCATTACAGTGCATCGAAGGAAAGCGACGCACGATTAGAAAAGGGGCATTTTCTTTTAACAGATACCGGAGGACATTATAAGGATGGATCGACTGATATTACAAGAACCGTGGCTTTAGGTGAAGTGAGTTATCAGGAAAAAGAAGATTTCACTCTTGTTTTGCGTTCGATGCTCAGACTTATGAACGCTGTGTTTTTGGAAGGGTGCAGCGGTGCGAATTTAGACTGTCTTGCAAGAGAAGTGTTTTGGAAGGAAAGGCTGAATTTTAATCATGGCACGGGTCATGGGGTTGGATATCTTTTGAATATTCACGAGCCTCCGATTAATTTCAGATGGAAGGAAGGCAAAAATGCTGCGCCGGCTCTTCAAAAAAATATGATAATTACAGATGAACCTGGGATTTACAGAGCAGGCCGACATGGCGTCAGAATTGAAAATGAGCTTCTTGTCGTAGAAGATACGCAGAACGAGTTCGGAAAGTTTTTGAAATTTTGAGCCGCTTACCTATGTTCCGATTGATCTTGATGCAATTCTCCCTGAAAAAATGAGTGATGAAGAAAAAAAGATGCTGAACGAATATCATGCTGCCGTTTATGAAAAAGTCGGAATGTATTTAGAGGAGAACGAGCGAGAGTGGCTGAAGCGATATACAAGACCGATATAAATTATGCACATCTGCAAATCGGACAATGACAGTAAAGAAAAATAAGATATAATCAGTTGGTGATAATTGAGAAAAAGTAGGAAACAAAAATGGGACAAAATGAAACAACGACAAATGAACTTTTATTAAGAATTAAAGAAAAATATAAAAAAATGAGTAAAGGACAGCGGCGTCTTGCAGATTATGTATGCAATGATTACGACAAAGCGGTTTTTTTGACGGCTGCCAAATTAGGAGAGATCGTCGGGGTCAGTGAGTCAACTGTAGTGCGATTCGCTACACAGCTTGGCTATAAAGGATATCCGGGATTTCAAAAGGCATTAGAAGAACTTGTCCGTAATAAGCTGAATTCGATCCAGAGGATGGAAGTGACGTATGGAAGAATCAGCCAAAGTGAAATACTGGAAACTGTTCTTCAATCCGATATAGATAAGATTAAGATGACTCTTGCAGATATCGACCATAAAGCATTTGATCTTGCGATTGACACGCTCCTGAATGCGAGGAGAGTTTATGTAATAGGGATCAGAAGCTGCGCTCCGTTAGCATCATTTTTAGGATTTTACTTAAATCTTGTTTGTGATAACGTATCTGTTGTCGATGTAAACAGTTCCAGTGAAATATTTGAACAGTTGATCAGAATTAACGAACATGATGTTATCATAGGGATCAGTTTTCCGAGATATTCTATGCGGACATTAAAAGCATTGGAGTTTGCAAGTAACCGAAAGGCAAAAGTGATCACTTTAACGGACAGCGTCCATTCGCCTATGAATCTGTATTCATCGTGCAATCTGATTGCAAGAAGTGATATGGCGTCGATCGTAGACTCTCTTGTAGCGCCGTTAAGCGTAGTGAATGCTCTCGTAGTGGCGCTTTGCATGAAGAGACAAAAAGAAGTTGTATCAACACTTGAGACGTTAGAGGAAATATGGGGAGAATATGAAGTGTACAGCAGAGATGAATTAGATCCTATGAAACGTTCGTTTTTCCCGGATGAAACGGCAGGAGGAAAAGATGAGTAAAGTGATAGTTGTCGGAGGCGGAGCCGCAGGAATGATGGCGGCTGTATTTGCCGCCGAAAACGGGCATCATGTTCAGATTTATGAGAAAAATGACAGATTGGGCAGGAAATTATTTATAACGGGAAAGGGACGCTGTAATATTACAAATGCATCGGATGTTGAAGAATTATTTCAGGCGGTAGTTAGTAACCCAAAGTTTTTATATAGTGCATTTTACAGTTTTACGAATGAACAGGTGATCGACTTTTTTGAAAATCTCGGTGTGAAGACGAAGGTTGAAAGAGGAAACAGAGTCTTTCCTGTTTCCGATCATTCGTCGGATATAATCGGGGCGCTTCAAAGAGAACTGCACCGTCTCGGCGTTCAGATATCTCTTTGTACGGAAGTGGAAAAAATATGTGTAGAAAACGAGAAAATAACAGGAATCATTATTTCTGATGATTCCCAAAAACAAAAGCAGCATTTTGTTGACGCAGATGCGGTGATCATAGCGACTGGAGGGATTTCTTATCCTGCTACAGGATCGACAGGAGACGGATACCGATTTGCAAAAACATGCGGGCATAAGGTTACCGAACTTTTTCCGGCTCTCGTTCCGATGGAAGTAAAAGAATGGTATGCAAAACAGCTTCAGGGTCTGTCGCTTCGGAACGTATGTATCCGTGTGACCGACGGAAAAAGGAAATTATATGAAGAATTCGGAGAGATGCTGTTTACCCATTATGGAGTGACAGGTCCGGTTATTTTAAGCGCTAGCAGTATTGTAGGAAAAAGGCTGAAAGAAAAAGAGCTGACTTTACATATCGACTTAAAACCGGCGCTTACAGAAGAACAGCTCGACAAACGGATTCTCAGAGAGTTCGATGCGAATCATAACAAACAGTTTAAAAATGCAGTCGATAGTTTGTTTCCGGCAAAACTAAAACCTGTTATGACAGAACTTTCAGGTATTGCGGAAGAAAAGAAAGTAAATGAGATTACAAAAGAAGAAAGAATGCGGTTTGTACGTCTGATCAAAGATTTTAAAATGACGCTTACAAGTTTAAGAAGCTATAGCGAGGCGATCATTACAAAAGGCGGAGTAAGCGTAAAAGAGATCCATCCGGGAACAATGGAGTCAAAGTTTGTTAAAAATTTATATTTTTCGGGAGAAGTTTTGGATCTTGATGCTCTTACAGGAGGTTATAATCTTCAGATTGCATGGTCTACGGCATATCTTGCGGGAATGAATGCCGGAAGAGAAGAATAAAAGAAAAAGCAGTAAGAAAGGGGAAAGAAAATGGGATATAATGTGGCGGTGGACGGCCCGGCAGGAGCCGGAAAAAGTACGATAGCAAAACTGGTGGCGAAAGAAAAAGGATATATATATGTAGATACAGGAGCAATGTATAGAGGATTGGCGATCCATTTTCTGAAAAAAGGAATTTCGCCGGAAGACAAAGAGGCTGTTGCAAAAGCGTGCATAGATGCAGATGTAAGTATTGTGTACGAAAACGGAGTACAGCAGGTTTATTTAAACGGTGAAAATATTACAGGCATGCTTCGTACAGAAGAAGTTGGAAATATGGCGTCAAAAACGTCGGCTATCCCGGCGGTTAGGGAAAAGCTTTTAGAATTGCAGAAAACGCTGGCACGCGAAAAAGATGTGATCATGGACGGACGGGATATCGGAACAAATATTCTTCCGAATGCAGATGTGAAAATCTATCTGACTGCCAGCGTAGAAACAAGAGCAAAACGTAGATATGATGAGCTTGCGTCAAAAGGAGAATCATGTGACTTTGACGAGATTGCACGGGATATCAAGGAAAGAGATGAACGTGACATGACAAGAGAAATTGCACCGTTGAAAAAAGCAGAGGATGCGATCTTAGTAGACAGTTCGGATATGACGATTGATGAAGTGGTAAGTAAAATATGCAGCTTCTGTAATTAGTGAGAGGAAAATACAGTGAAAGTGATAAAAGCAAAGACTGCCGGATTTTGTTTCGGAGTAAAGCGGGCGGTTGACACGGTATATAAGCAGGTAGATACAAAGTGTGGACAGATTTATACGTATGGTCCGATTATCCACAATGAAGAAGTTATCAAAGATATGAGGGATAAAGGGGTTATCGTACTACGTTCTGAAGAAGATTTGGATATGATCAGTCAAGGTACGGTCATTATCCGGTCTCACGGAGTGGAAAAACGCATTTATGAAAAGATCGAACAAAAAGGTCTTAGAATTGTAGATGCTACCTGCCCATTTGTGAAAAAGATTCATAATATTGTATCTGAAAAGAGCGGAGAGGGATTTCATATTATTATAATCGGAAACCCGGAACATCCTGAAGTTGTAGGGATAAAAGGATGGGCGAAAGACAATGTAACCGTCATACAAAGTGCGGAAGATGCGGAATGTTTTACAGCGGATCGAAAAGAGAAAATCTGCATTGTTTCCCAGACGACATTTAATTACAATAAATTTAAAGATTTAGTTGAAATTATAATGAAAAAGAGTTATGATGTAAGTGTTTTAAATACAATCTGTAATGCTACAAAAGAGCGTCAGACTGAAGCTGAAAGCATTGCAGAGTCGGTGGATGCTATGATCGTTATTGGAGATAAACATAGTTCCAATACTCAGAAATTAGTTGAGATCTGCCGCAAAGCATGTGACAATACGTACTATATACAGACACTTGACGATTTGGATTTGAATCAATTAGGGTCAGTGGAAACAGTAGGTATTACAGCAGGGGCATCCACGCCCAATAATATAATTGAGGAGGTTCAAAATAATGTCAG
>ENA-OQKD01000226-OQKD01000226.1-human-gut-metagenome-genome-assembly--contig:-NODE-226-length-15657-cov-2.737411_pt1 | contig 15657 bp, 17 predicted proteins | sample MGYA00242775_ERZ504792 | MGnify/ENA primary metagenome ERZ504792 (study PRJEB26092, sample SAMD00036401) | human gut metagenome | host: Homo sapiens | study: EMG produced TPA metagenomics assembly of...
TTAATACTGATAATACCGGAATAGTCAAGTTTTCCCTGTAGTAAGATGACTGTCAAGCTTTCCATCTCTGATGATGGCACGTCTGTAATTGTGAGCATCTTCCTCCTCAAGCACGATATCGCCTTCCTCGGCAACACCGCGACCGAGGGAGAGTGTGACGAGCCCGTAGAAGTTCATTGTGTTTTTCATGGCGTAGCGGTCTGTGTATTCCGCCTGTATTCCGCACATATTGAGCGCAGCAATCTGTCCCTGCTTCATTGCATTTGGCCAGATTCCGGAAAGACCGGTTACATCTCCTGCCGCATAAATATTCGGGCAGTTTGTTTCCATGGTATCAGAAACCTGAATAAAGCGGTCTACATGAATTGGAGTATCAAGGGCACATTCCACGGCAGGGCGGACACCGGCTGCAACGATCACCAGGTCGCAGTCAATTTTCGTTCCATCATCAAGGAGAACAAAATCAATTGCGCCGGCTTCGTTCATATGTGTCTCTGATGCTTTTTTGCCGAGAAGAAATTTGCAGCCATGTGATTCGAATAAAGTTCTGTACGCATTGCCGGCGGTCTCATTCAGCTGGATCGGAAGAATGCGGTCTGCCATCTCTACAACGGTTACATCTTTCCCCCGCTCTAAAAATGCGTATGCAGCGTCCATGCCGACCAATCCGGAACCAACTACAAGGATACGGTTCGCCTGATCAGCAAGAGACCGGATTGCCTGCGCATCAGACAGGTGACGAAGGCCAAAGACATTATTAGCTTCCCGAAACTGTCCGACCGGAGGAATAAAGCTGTTTGCTCCGGTTGCAATCAGCAGACGGTCATAGGAACAGCAGGTGTTATCATTGAGAACAACGACCTGTTCTGCGGTGTCGATGGTGCGGACAGAGACACCGTTTCTCCATTGAATCCGATAAGTCTCAAAAAAGTCCGGCTCTACAAAGGACAACGTATCCTCATTACGCTCATGACTCAGATAGCGGTGGAGCATACAGCGGGAATGTACATGCTCATCCGTTGAAATCATTGTGATAGCAGCATCCGGGTCATTTTCACGGATTGTTTTTGCGGCGGTGATACCGGCAGCGCCGACTCCGATAATTACATGAATCATAAAGACACCTCCTCAACATAGATTGCTTTCTTTGGACAGGATTTCACGCAGTTTGGCTTTGCATCGTCCTTCATACAAAAATCACATTTGACGACTTTTGTATGGGTTGCGGTGTCTGCTTTTAAAACGCCGTAAGGACAGTTCATGACACACATAAAGCAAAGAGCCGCAATTTTTTTTCGCGTAAGAGACAATTCCCGTTTCCGGATCTTTGGAGAGGGCGCCGCTCATGCAGGACATGACACACTCCGGTAGATCACAGTGTCTGCAGAAAATCGGGCGGTAACTGCCGTCCGGCATTTTTTCAATGTGATTGCGAGATTCATTGTGAATATCCGTAAGGTCTAAGTCATAGACGGTTCCAGGGGTATCCCTGTGTGCCTGCATACAGGCGACGGTGCAGTTTTTACAGCCGTCACAGAGAGAGGCATTGATCATAATTCTTCTCATAGCAGCACCTCCTATATCTGTAAGCCCTGACGTTTTCTAAAATGATCTGTTCCAAAATATCGGCAGAGGCTTTTGCGTCATCGTTGATAATCACCTGTCCGCCGGTCAGTTCTTTCATATCCTCTGTCAGAACCTTCACGGCAGTCTTGCTTCCGGTTACAAATGGAGGAAGTCCAAGGTGAAGCGGAAGACCGAGAGCCAATCCGAAACATCCGTCAGCCAGTGCCTGCTCTTCCAGCCATTGAGCGGCAGACAGAACGAGCGGGAGCTGAGGAAGGTCAACACCAAGTTCTGCGGCAATCTCTGTCGCAACAATTTCAAGACGTCCGATTGCAAGGCAAGGACCAAAATTCAAAACAGGCGGAATATTCAGTTTCTGACAGACTGCACGCAGGCGAGGTCCGGCTAATTCGGCAGCCTCCGGTGTCATCAGGCCACAGTTTTCGATTCCTCCTGAAGAACATCCGGCTGTCAGAACAAGAATATCGCGCGAAATCAATTCTTTTGTAAGTTCCACGCTTAAGACATCGTGTCCGCCGGCTGTTAAGTTTGAGCAGCCTACGACACCGGCAATTCCCTTGATCTCACCTGCTGCGAGCAGTTCAATGAGAGGAGTCCATTTCCCACCGAGGAAGGATTTTAAGGAGCCTTCGCTTACACCGGTTAACGTATGGTCATTTCCATGCTCTTCCATCAGATTGAGCGGAACGCATCCTCGTCTTTCTTTGTAAGCTTCCACAATTTTATCGATGATGAGATCACTTTGTTCTGCGCGGTGTTCAAATTCAAATGGCATCAGTTCTGCATTTGCTTTTTTCGCTACATCATCCAGACAAATCTGTTTGATCTTCAGCTCGTCACAGATTGGCTCGATACCCGGAAGTGTACAGTTGAATTCGGACAAAACTGCATCAATTGCTCCGGTTGCGAGAATTGCTTCGCTTGTGTAGTTATTACCGGCATGTCCGTCGAATACTTCTGTATAATGAGCGCCACGGAGTTGTAGATCCTGTCCCACACAGGTACATCCAACCAACTTGAACCCTTTTGCGCCGGCTGCCAAAGCTTTCTTTTTTGCCTCTTCGGAGATGAGTTTTTCCTGCAGATCGACAAAAATCGTATGCTGATGTCCGGTGATCATGATATTGATGTAATCCGGATCAATGACACGAAGTCCGACCGGAGCAAGACGAAGTTCTGGCTGACCAAGAAGTACGTCATTGAGAAGGTTGGTCAGTGTCAGTCCGTATACGCCTGTTGAAATTCCAAGTTTTAGACAGTCAGTGAGCATATCGACAGGGTCAGAGTTTAAGTTTGTGGAACATTTAACCACACCTTTGAAAACTTCTGCTTTTGCACCGCCTGGCATGATACCGAGTTCTTTCCAGCGCTTGATGCGCGGAGCATATGCGATTTTTTCAATCAATTCAGCGGATACATATTCAGGCTTATATAAATCAGCAAGAACGGAGTCGGCGACTTTCTCAGCTTTCACATAGACATCCTCATCTGTGATACCGAATAATTCAGCAAGATGATCCAAAGATTTCAATCCTTTTAATTCACCGCGGATCTGAGCTGTTTTTTTCAAATTCAATGCGGTATTTTCAACAATATGTATATAACATCCGCTGCCGGAAGCGACTGCTCTTAAAAAGTTTCGGGTGACGATCGTGTCTGCGTTGGCGCCGCAGATACCTCTTGGAGCCTCCGGAGTGATACGGCAAGGCCCGTTAGAGCAGAGACGGCAACAGACACCTTGAAGACCAAAGCCACATTTGGTACTCTGACCCTCCACACGGTGATGAGAAGTTTCCACTGGGAGCGAACGGATAAATCCTTCTAAAGGTTTATCGGCGCTTTTGCAAGTTGTACATCCATAACATTGATTCATGATAAAATCCTCCTTTTAAACTTGACTAAAATAGTAAAGATTAGGCCTGAAAAATATGCCTGGCACATTTTTCGAGTATACAAATTATCCGAAAAATAATTCAGATAAAGATTTCTGACGCATCTCCTGCAAAAGCATGGATTGCAGGCGGCAGAATTCCCGATGTACCAGACATGGTTTTTGCTGATTGTTCATAGAACAGTGATAGCCGTCTTTCATACACTCTAAAAGCAGAATGTCAGGGTCTACGGCGGCACAGATGTCATAGAGAGAAATCTCAGATAATGTCCGGTTCAGACAATATCCGCCATTTGTGCCGCGGCAACTTTTTAAAAGACCCTGTTTTTCCAGTTTTCTGGTAATTTTGTATGTCATTGCAGAAGGAAGCTGCTCTGCTGCACAGATATTGGAGACACTGACAAGTTCTCCGTCTGAGAGCGCTCTCATAATTCGGATCGCATAATCACATTCTTTTGTAAACAGCATAAAATACATACCTCCTGAGTCATTTCGCCCAATCCTGTTCGGGTTGTATTTACTATATAATACTGGATAAAAATGGTCAAGTATATAGAGACTACTTGTAAAAAAACGGTAATATAGACAAAAACAGGAGGCATTTGTCTATGTTTTAACAAATAAAATTATACAACATTAACAAAACAAACCATTGTGTGTTACAAGAATCTTCGAAGTGGAATGGTTATCACACGCAGTATGGCATAGAAGATCTTTTTTCCAAAACTCAAATCTTTGGAGTGATAGTTTTCACCGTAATCATATTCTCCGTCATTTCCCATTGTTTTGCTGTATGTTTTGTCGCGTTCCATTTTAGTTTGGATGATGGAATTTAACTCCGGGCAGTCCACTGCAAGCATCAGTTCGGTGTCCTGATAGGTGCTTCGCATATCCATATTATAAGAGCCGACAATGCTCATGCGGTCATCAATCAAAACAGCTTTTGTGTGACAGGAATGAGCTCCCATAAATTCATAGACGCGGGCGCCGGTTTTCCAGATGTTTTTTTTACTGGTTCAGATAATCTGTGCATCCCCAAGGATTTGCACCGCTTGCCACATCATTTGTGATGATCTCCACCGGAATGTTCTTTTCGTGAAGTTCTGTCAGATCCTGATACATTTCTTTTCCGCAAATAATATAAGGAGTGTAGATACGCACCTGTTCGCCTTGCATCATGAGCTGATGAAGAGAATACCACATCCACGGCTCTTTGTTTTCGGACTTGATTGGATTGGAGAGCAAAGATACTTTATTTGTCTGCAGTGTGAGTGCTTCATAGTCCCATGTACTGTAAGCGTCCGGATATTTTTCTTTTAGAGAAGTGTACCGATTTTCTAGTTTTTGCTTTTACAGCTTTGAATCTTTTTGGTCATTTTTTTGCATGTATATTCTTTGCTGTCAGAAAGAGCCCAGACAGATTCAAAATAGTCAGTGAGCTGGCGAATGGAGGAAGAGTCGTTTTCTGCCGTCTCATAGACAAATAATTCACGATCAATATTTTTGGACCTGGAGTAGTCGCCGAGAAATAAATTTGTCGTATTTCTTCCGCCGAGCAGATACATTTTCTGGTCGACAATGACGTATTTGTCATGCATCCTTGCCTGTAAGTTCCAAGGTTTTAAAAGATTTATAGGATTGTAAATGCGAATGGATACGTTTTCGTGCGAGGCAAGTGCCTGAAACCAGGAATTTCGTTTTACATCTAAAAATCCGCTGATCCCGTCAACGAGAATGCGAACCGAGACGCCACGGTCAGCAGCGTGCAGCAGAGATGCCATCATATCCTGCCCTGATTTGTCCGCATTAAAATCAAAAGTAGAGAGGATGATTTCGTCTTTTGCCTCGTCAAGCATATGTAATCGGTACAATAAGGCATCTGTGTTGTCATTGATATATGCAACCCGTTCCGTACCGGCAGTATCACTGTAAAATGACTGTTTTGCGAACTTTTTCTGATAAGATACAGAGACATTCTTGTGTTGAATATATGGAATGGCAAGCAGCGCAATATAAATTAGCAAAAAGAGAAGTAAAATCTTTCCGATTGGTAAGCTTCTGAGTGAAAATAAGTGTTTCTTTTCCATAATAAAATCCCTCCTGTATGCTAGTATAAATCGAAATATACCTTTTGTGTTGGATTTGAAATATTAAATTTTTAGAAAGCGAGCTAACTTTTATAGGGCAGAGTGGGAACAGTGAGAAAAAATAAATTGACATTTCCCGATGAAGAACTTATAATGTAGGCATATTGGGTGTGTAACTGTACGGCAGGCATTAACCTTACATGAACGTTATTTTGGATGTTTTTGTAGGTTAATGCTTTTTTGTTGCATAAATACATGTAAAACTCCAAAGTATCTTCATAAGAGCCAAACGAGTCAACAAGAAAGGGGAAAAGAAAGGTGAAAGACAAGATTTTTGGATTTTTACAGAGAATCGGAAGATCTTTTATGCTTCCGATTGCAATTCTTCCGGTGGCGGGTCTGCTGCTTGGAATCGGAAGTTCGTTTACAAATGAGACAACAATTGCCACATACGGACTTCAGAAAATATTAGGAGACGGGACAGTGCTCCATGCACTGCTTACGATCATGAATAAGGTCGGAAGTACGGTGTTTGATAATCTGCCATTGATTTTTGCGGTTGGTGTTGCAATTGGAATGGCAAAAAAAACGAAAAACGAGGTTGCGGCATTATCTGCATTAATTGCATATTTTGTTATGAATGTGGCAATCAATGGTATGCTGGTAGTAACAGGGGAAATTACAGCGGATGGGCAGATTGCCAAAGATGTGCTGGAAGGAACAATCGCATCTGTATGTGGAATACAGTCTCTTCAGATGGGTGTATTTGGGGGTATCATTGTCGGACTTGGTGTTGCGGCGCTCCATAACCGTTTCCACAAAATCGCACTTCCGAATGCATTGTCATTTTTTGGAGGTTCCAGATTTGTTCCGATTATCTCTACAATTGTATATATGTTTGTTGGAATTGGTATGTATTTTGTGTGGCCGCCGGTTCAGAATGGCATCTATGCGCTTGGAGGGCTGGTTACAGGAAGCGGATATGCGGGAACTTTGATTTTCGGTATTACTTAAGCGTGCCTTGATTCCGTTTGGACTGCATCATGTGTTTTATATGCCGTTTTGGCAGACAGGTGTCGGCGGAAGTATGGAAGTGGCTGGACAGGTTGTGCAGGGAGGTCAGAATATCTTCTTTGCCCAATTGGCGGATTCGGCGAATATCGCACACTTCAGTGCAGATGCAACCAGATATTTCTCAGGTGAATTTATATTTATGATCTTTGGACTTCCGGGCGCTGCGCTTGCGATGTACCGCTGTGCAAAACCGGAAAAAAGAAAAGCGGCAGGCGGATTACTGCTCTCAGCAGCATTGGCATGTATGCTGACGGGTATCACAGAGCCGTTGGAATTTTCATTCTTATTCGTGGCGCCGGCGTTGTTCGTTGTTCAGGTCATCCTGGCAGGTTCTGCGTATATGGTGGCGCATATGCTGAATATTGCGGTAGGACTTACATTTTCAGGAGGATTCCTTGATTTCTTCCTGTTTGGAATTTTACAGGGAAATGAAAAGACAAGCTGGATGAGAGTCATTCCGGTTGGAATTATTTACTTTATTTTATACTATGCGATTTTCACGTTTATGATCAAGAAGTTCAACTTTAAGACACCGGGACGTGAAGATGAGGATGCAGAGACAAAACTGTACACAAAAGCAGATGTAAATGCAAGAAAAGAAGGGAATCAGACGACATCAAATGAGGCACATATGGATCCGGTGAGTGCACTTATCACAAAGGGACTTGGTGGAAAGGCTAATATCAGTGATGTGGATTGCTGTGCGACAAGACTTCGTATTACAGTCGAAGATGCAGGAAAAGTAAATGAGGATATTTTAAAACAGAGTGGTTCCAGAGGAATCGTAAAAAAAGGTCAGGGAGTGCAGATCATTTATGGACCACAGGTGACTGTGATCAAGGCGAATCTGGAAGATTATCTGGAAACAGCGGATGATAGCTTGGAAGAGACAGAAGAGGTGATTGAGAGATCTTCTTCCGAGGAGAACGCTGTGACAGAGAAAACAGTCAAAGACGAAGGAAAAGTGACAGAGACAATCATCATATCAAGTCCGATTACCGGGAAAGCGGTGGAAGTAGCAGAGATACCGGACGAAGGATTTGCAGGAAAGATGATGGGAGACGGTGCAGGTGTGACCCCGACAGAGGCAGAAATCGTGGCGCCGGAAGATGGTGTGGTTGCATTTGTATTTGAAACAAAACATGCGCTTGGATTCCAGACGGACTCAGGTCTTGAGATGCTTTTGCATATCGGAATCGATACGGTTGCACTGAATGGACAGGGATTTGAAGTGTTTGTTGAAAATGGTCAGAGTGTGAAAAAAGGAGATCTGTTGATGAAAATAGATGTCTCATATCTGACAGAGCATGCACCGTCTCTTTGCTCGCCGGTTCTTTGCACAGATCTGAAAGAAAACCAGAAAGTGAGACTGCTTGCCGAGGGTGAGGTGAAAGCAGGAGAGCCATTGTTTGCAGTGGATTGTTACGAAAAATAGTGAACAGTAACGGAAATAAAAAGTTTCAAGCGGACCGGAAAGGTCCGCTTTACTTTTTTCGTGGATTTTGTTACCCTAGTATCAGAAGAAAAAATCTGGGGGAATATCATGTACAGAGTGAGCAAAGTCTTAAATAATAACGGTGTGATAGCGATTAATATGGAAGAAAATATAGAATATGTACTGTTGGGAAAAGGGATTGGCTTTGGAAAGAAAATCAGTGAGAGGTTCGAAGCGCCAGACGGATGTGCGAGGTATTCTCTGAGAGAGGATACAGAACGTGGCAGCGCGAAAGAGCTGGCAAAAAGTATCGCTCCAGAGTATTTGGAAATTGCCAATGCGATTCTTGTAGAAGCAGAAGAAAAATTCGGACGTATCGACAGAAGAATCTTGTTCCCGCTGGCAGACCATATTTCTTTTGCGGTAGAGCGAATCAGACATGGAGAGCAGATCAGCAATCCATTGACAGAAGATATCCGAGCGCTGTTTGGCAGCGAATATCAGGTTGCCTCCAAGTTAAAAGAGATTCTCAAGGAACGGCTTTCTGTGGAGATTGATAGTCATGAGATCGGTTACGTAGCGCTCCATATCCATTCGGCGATTGAAGATGAGAATGTGTCGATGGCAATGCAGATGGCAAGAGCAGTTCGGGAATGTGTCAAAATATTGGAGCAGGAGACCGGAAAGCAGATTGACGTGAGATCACTTTCTTATAACAGGCTGATGAATCATGTAAAATACATGATCATACGGGCAATCAAGAAAGAAAGCATCAAACTGGATCTGAACGATTATATGCAACAGAACCATCCGGAAGCATTTCGCTTAGGCAGGTTAGTCTGTCAGGATATTGAAAAAGAGTGCGCGATTCGACTGGAGAAGATGGAAGTAGGATATCTTGCGATGCATATCGAGAGAGTATACTCTGGGATATCTGAGTAAGATGTGAAGAAGGGAAGGTGGATTTTATGCGCATTTTAATCGCGGAAGATGAGAGAGATCTGAATCAAATTATCACAGAACGTCTGAAAAAAAGAGCACTACAGTGTAGATTCGTGCTTTGACGGAGAGGAGGCGCTTGACTATCTTGCAGCAGCACCTTATGATGCAGTAATTTTGGATATTATGATGCCAAAGTTAGACGGACTGTCAGTCCTAAGAAAGATGCGAAACAAAAATGAAAATACACCGGTTTTGCTTTTGACGGCGAAAGACAGTGTGGAAGATCGGGTAAAAGGGTTAGATGCAGGGGCGAATGATTACCTTGTGAAACCATTTGCGTTTGAAGAATTATTGGCAAGAGTCCGTGTGCTTGTGCGAAAAACCGCTGCTGTGCAGAAGACCTGCTATGAAGTCGGCGGTCTGGAAGTGCATGTGGATACGCATCAGGTACTGCGAAACGGAAAAGAGATTGCACTTTCCAGTAAGGAATTTGCATTGCTTAGATATATGGTACAGAATGAAGGAATCGTGCTTTCCAGAGAAAAATTGGAGCAACATCTTTGGAATTATGATTATATGGGCAGCTCTAACGTGGTGGATGTATATATCCGGTATCTGCGCAAGAAGATTGATGAAGGATTTGAACCAAAACTGATCCATACCGTGCGGGGAGCAGGATATGTGCTGAGGGTGAATGGATGAAAAAAGTATCATTAAAAGTAAATTAACACTTTTGTATACCGCTTGTATGTTTTAGTCATTGGATTCATCTTTGCGGTTTTGTTTCAATCAGTAACCGGGAGTGTTGGCATCTACACAGATGAAACTGAAGAACCGGGTTCAGGAGAGTATGGATGAAGTCGAGTGGGAAGATGGACAATTGGAAGTGGATTCGGATTTTTATCAGATAGAGGATAATGTGTAATTTGGCTATTATACGATGAAAATGCGTATTTTTTAGATGGAAAGTCGGCCGTCAGGATTTACGGAGCAGATTGATTTCTCAAATGGAGAGGTGCAAAAAGTCAAAGATGGGGAAGCGCGAGTGGTATGTCTATGATCTCAAGCTTCAATGAAAGAAACACTGTCTATATTCGTGGACTTACGTCAGTTACCGATGCGGAGGAAAGCTTTCTTATCACAATTCGGGTTGCGGTGATTCTGCTTCCGTTGACGGCTCTGCTGGTCGGAATTTTAGTATACCGGATGACGAGACGAACGTTGCTTCCGGTGAAAACGATCACAGAGACTGTGCAGGAAATCCGTCACGATGCAGATTTGTCAAGACGAGTTGGATTATATAAAGAAGATGGGAGAAAGAATCGGGATGAGATTGCATATTTGGCACAGACGTTTGATGAGATGTTGGAGGAACTGGAGAAGGTATTCCAAAGGGAAAACATTTACATCTGATGTGTCACATGAGCTGCGAACACCTGTCAGCGTTATTTTGGCACAGTGTGAGTCGTGTCTGGAAGAGAAAGCTTCAACGAAAAACAGCGGGAACAGATTATGGTCATACAGAAAAACGGCGCGGACAATCGCAGAGCTGATCTCACATCTGCTGATGCTTTCAAGAGCAGATCAGGAAGGCTAAAACTTCATTTTGGAAGAAGTGAATGTAAGCGAACTTGTGGAGATGATTGCAGAGGAACAACAGATACTCGCAACAGAACGTGATATCACGATTCAGACGAAGATCGAACCGGAATTATATGCAAAGCTGGATGAGACACTTTATATCCGAATGATGGACAATTTGCTCTCCAATGCGACGGCATATGGAAAAGAGGGAGGGACTATCGAAGTGACGCTGACACGAGGTGCAGAAGGCTTGTGTGGAACCGTGAAAGATGATGGAATCGGGATTGCAAAGGAGCATCTCTCACACATTTGGGAGCGGTTTTACCGCGTGGATGCAGCGCGCACAGGCGGGAACCATTCAGGACTTGGTCTTGCTATGGTGAAGTGGATCGTGGAAGTACATGGCGGAAACATACAGGTGGAAAGTGTGCCTGGAGAGGGAACGACATTTACGTATGTGTTCCCTGAAAGGTGAAAAATATAAATATTTTTGAATGAATTGCAGAAATTTTAATCTTTCTTTAATCTTTTGTGGGTATACTAACCGTATCAAATCAAAGAACAAACAGAAGGGAGATAAAAAATTATGAAGAAAAGATATATTGGAATGATTGCAGGAGGAACGGCGGCAGTTTTGTTGATTGGAGGAATATCGGCATATGCAGTATGGAATCAAAAAGATATCGGAGCAGGTGAGGCCAAGAAAATTGCATATGAGGATGCGGGAATTTCGGAGAGTGATGTAGAACGGGTACATGTGTTAAAAGACAGGGACGATGGAAGACTTGTATATGAAATCGGTTTTGTGGAGGCGGATTATCAGTATAATTATGAGATTGCAGCCTCAAATGGAAAAATTCTGGACAAAGAGATTGAACAAAATAACAATGTTCAAAATACACAGTCCGCTGCAGTGCAGGATGATACGCAGACAGGTTCAGAAAAGACAACAGAGATCAGCATAGAGCAGGCAAAGCAGTTGGTGCTTGACCGTGTACAAGGGGCGACGGACAGCAATATTCGAATTGAGCAGGAGTATGATGACGGCGTTTATAAATATGAAGGAGAATTGAGCTATGAAGGAATGGAATATGATTTTGAAATAGATGCTAATTCGGGAACATTTTTGGAATGGACAGAAGAAAAACAGGATGGAATATTGGATTGACAATAAGTGAAAATTTGTTATTCTCTAAACGGTTAGTTAAAACTAATTATTGGTAGAAAATAGAAACTGTGTAGAGAAAGGAATTTATCATGAGAAAGAATCCAATCAAAATTCTTTGGCTTGTAATCGGTTTTTTAGCAATGGGGATTGGAATGATCGGAGTGGCACTTCCGGTACTTCCGACAACCCCATTTCTTTTATTGGCATCTTTTTGTCTGGCAAAAGGTTCTGAACGATTTCACAAGTGGTTTACCGGAACAAAACTGTATCAGAAGCATTTAGACAGTTTTGTAAAAAATCGTGCCATGACTTTGAAAACAAAATTTTGTATTCTGCTTCCGGCATCAGCAATGCTGATTTTAGCAATGATTGCGATGAGCAATCTTTATGGAAGAATATTTATTGTGTTCCTTATTATTTTTAAATATGTCTACTTCTTTACGAAAATAGAGACAGTTCGTGATACAACATTGGTAGGGGAATAATTGCATGAACATATTAAAAGTAAAAACTTTGATCTGTTTTCAAAATCAAAAAGAACAGTGGAACGTGACGAACCTTGCGGTGACGCTTGGAGAGGAAAAGTATGCAGTCAGCCGTGTGCTGACTGTTTTGGAAAAGGAAGGTTTAATTGATAAAAGTAATCGGAGAAAACCGATACTTACGAAAAAGGGAAAGATGGCGGCGGAAGCGTACAGTCAGAAAGTAGAACTTGTTATCGGTCATCTGCTGAGTACCGGGGTTTCGCAGGAGGTGGCGAGGGAAGATGCTGTGACGATTGCGTCTACTGCAAAGAGGAGACGTTGGAAGCTCTGAAAAAAGAAGAAATTGCAAAGCGGGTAAAATACGGATTTCGGGAAGGAATGGAATTTGACGGAGAGAGGCTCAGCAGACGATATCCGGATGGAAATTATCCGATTCCGTTTACCATTTTTCAGAAGGAGCTGCATCGGGAGCATGAAGTCTCAGTGTGGAATGAGCGGTTTGAAAATCCTTGTATTTTAAATATACAGAATAAAAATGGAAAATTGTATCTGCGGATGCTGGAGGAGTATCGGGAATATGAGTTTGCATATTGGGATGGACAAGCATGGTGTGAGATGGAAAGACAGGGGAAATTGCTGGCTTTTCGGGCAGACAAAATCCGGTTTCAGAGCATTGCAGGCGAAAAAGGAAGGATGCTTTCAGGAAGAATCTGGATTCAGATTTTTGATGGGGACGATGCGAAAGAGCTTTTGTTTGCCGTATATATTGCGTAAAAAAGTTGCGAGTTGCAACAAAAAGAAATTATGATTTAAAGTAAAAAAAGGAAGAAGAACGCGGTTTGTTGCGCAGTGCAACAAAAAAAGATTTTTCTTTCGAAAAGAAGTGTGATATAGTCAGTTCAGCAATTTAAGTTGCTTTTTTTAATGCCTACTGGTTAGTTTAATCTAACAAATGATAGTTGAAGGCAACATAATAAAAAGGAGGATATGAAAAATGAAGCATAAGACCATGAAATCAATGGTGAGAAGAATGGCCGCGCTTGCGATGGCTGCGGTGTGTACATTTAGTTTGACACAAGTAAATACGGTAAAAGCTGCTGAAAAACTAGAGGCAGGAGATTATGTGGTGCCGATTACATCGCTCAAGAGCAAAGCGCCGATTGCTGCGGTAAATGAGGCGTTCAACAAAGCGTTTGGAGAGAGTGCCAAGGTGACTGTAGACGGGGAAGGAAATATGACAGCAACTGTTGAAAACAATCACATGGTAATCAACATGATGGGAGAATATCATGCGAATGTTTTGACTGTAGAGGGTGCGGAATATCTCTCTTACAAGACAGAGCAGTCTTCTACAACATTTGGAAATCCGGCAGCAATTACAAACATAGAAGTGCCGGAAAAAATGCAATTTCCGATTACACCTTCTGACGATGGTGTGTGTGAATTGAAGATTACAGTAGATTTTATGAACAATTTGATGGGTGGAGGGAATCCATATCCGACGGTTGTGACACTGACATTGGATTTTGCGAATGCACAGGTGGATACAAGTGCACTGAGTGATCTCTTGAAATCTTATGAAGATCTTGTGAAAGAAGATTATACAGAAGATTCATGGAGCGCGTTTGAGGCGAAAATGAAGGAAGCAGAAGGATTGCTTGCAAATGGCGGAGCATCGGCAGCAGAAGTCAATGAGATGATTGCTTCTTTAAAAGATTTAAAAGGGAAATTGCAGTTGGTAAGTGATCTTCCGGAAGCAGATTACAGCAAAGTGGATGCAGCGATTGCGTCAATTCCGAAAGACTTGACAAAATATACAGACGGAACTGTGAAGGCGCTTCAAAATGCATTGCAGACAGTCGTGCGCGGTCTGAAACAAAATGAGCAGAATAAAGTAGATCAGATGGCAGCGGACATTGAGGTGGCAGTCAAAGGCTTGAAAGAAAAGACAACCTCAGACAATAACAGTGGTAATAACAATAACAACACAAACAATAACACGAATAATAATACAAACGATAACACAAGCAATAACACGAGTCAAAATGCAGGAAGCACAACGCTGGATAAAGACAATTTGAAAGATGGTATTTATGAAGTTCCTGTATGGCTGTGGCATGCGACAAAAGATCAGGCGTCTATGGCGGCGCAGTCTTTGAACAGCACCGCAAGAATCGTTGTGAAAAATGGCGTGAAGACAATGTATATTTACACAAAATCCATGACATATGGAAACATTGAAGCGAGCCTTCAGGAATTAAAAGTGGCTGATGCCAACGGAAATTATACGAGTGCTACTGTGGAGGAGAAAAATGCTTCTGGAAATCCGACTTGTTTCTCATTTGTACTTCCTCATACACAGGAATATCTGAATGTAAAAGTGAATCCGCATGTGGCGATCATGGGACACCAGGATATTGAAGCAAGACTTCGCATTGATTACTCAGCGCTGAAATTAGTTTCTGAAGATGCGAATGACACTACTGTTAAGGTGACAACTCCTGCATCTGGAAGCAGCTATGGAGCGTCAAGTGCACCAAAGACAGGAGACTATGATAATTATGCGGCAATTCCGGTTGTTATGCTTATAGCAGCAGCCGCCGGTGTGATGACAATGGTTTACAGAAAGAGACAGGCGAAATAAGATGAAACGATTAAAGCAAATTGTTTTGGGATTGGGAATGGCAGCTGCGATTGCGGCTGCCCCTGTTCCTGTTTATGCGATGGAAGATGGAGCTTATACGGTAGGGAGAACAACATCCTATGCAAATCCGGAGACGGGACAGACCGTAGATGGCGGGACGAACATTGCGCTTGGAGACAGTATGTGTGAGAGTATTGTGGAGGACAGTGCGCTGGTAGAACAGTCTCAGGGGAAAACGTATGTTACGCTTGGAATTGGTCTGATGTCAAATGTGAGTGATGTACGTATGCAGATACAGGAAACAGACGGAACTTATCGAGATGTGGAAATTACACAGACCGGAAGTTGTGAAAGAGATGGAGATACGTGCAATCACTATCGGTTTGAGGTGGATTCGGCAGATAATTATATCAGTCCAATCTTGTATGTAGAACCGATGGGAAGAGACGTACAGTTCTTTGTGAAACTGGATATGGCATCTGCACAGGCAGGGACAGGAAAGTTTGTAAGTGAGATGATATCGGCAGAAGAGCCGCAGACTGAAGAAGAGCCACAGACTGAAGAAGAGCCGCAGGTGGCAGATGAAGAGCAGACTACAGATGAAGAACAGGTGACAGAAAAAACAAATACAAATAAAGTGCCGGTTGGACAGATTGCAGTCGGAGCTGTCATTGTGCTTGTGATAGGTTCTTTGGTTGTGTTCGTAAAGAAAAGGAAATAAGAAATGAAAAAGATAAAGTTGATTGCAGCCTTGTTATCC
>ENA-OQKD01000227-OQKD01000227.1-human-gut-metagenome-genome-assembly--contig:-NODE-227-length-15606-cov-4.111829_pt1 | contig 15606 bp, 9 predicted proteins | sample MGYA00242775_ERZ504792 | MGnify/ENA primary metagenome ERZ504792 (study PRJEB26092, sample SAMD00036401) | human gut metagenome | host: Homo sapiens | study: EMG produced TPA metagenomics assembly of...
GAGATGTGGAACGCAGAAAACAGTGAACCTGTAACAGCTCGCTACATCCGTGTCTATGTAAACGGAAGAGAAAATAATCAGGGTACGTCTGATCATATCGTCGAGTTCGAGGCTTACGGTGCGAAAGACGGCGGAGCGATCATCCGTCCGGACAGACCGGAAGAGCCGGAGAAACCGGTACTTACAGGCGTGACAGCGTCAGTTGAAAAGGCAGAACTGAAAGTCGGCGAGACAACAAAGGCAACAGCGAAGATCACACCGGAAAAGGCAGAAAATGTAACATTTGCATGGGCTTCTTCCGATAAAAAAGTTGCAACGGTAGATGCTGACGGCAATGTAAAGGCAGTCGGCAAAGGAACAGCGAAGCTGACAGTGACAGCGACACAGGGAAGCGGAGCGGATGCAGTGAAAGTAACTGACACTGTGAAAGTAACGGTTACAAAAGACGGCGGTCAGACACCGCAGGAGGATGGAAAGACACCTCCGAAGACAGGAGACGAAACAGCGCCGTTCTTCCCGTTTGTACTTGCACTTGCGGCAGGCGCAGTGGTCATGATCACGAGAAAAAAGAACGGATAAACAAAGATACGCAGAAAAGATCAAAATAAAAAATTGATACTTAAAAAGGATTGTCGTGTGAGCGGCGATCCTTTTCTGCATTATCGGATATTCCGGTTTCTGATCGCGCAGAACCTTCAGGGAGGACGTCTGCGCCGCAGCAGGCAAGTTTACAGCTTTACGGCGTGTGGAAAGGAAACGTATATAAAAATGTTAGAATGGAAAAAACGGTTCGCTTTGTGATAAAATGATAGAAGAAAACAACTTCGGATCATTGAAATGGGAAAACGCAGAAGGAATATAATGAAAAGTATTATGAGGAAATGCTGTCGGTCGTTCGGGAATACAAGGATTACAGCGTGCTTGGGCATATGGATCTGATCGCCCGTTATGATGAAAAGGGCGTCTATCCGTTTGAAAAGATCAAACCGATCGTCGAAGAGATTTTGCAAGTTGTCATAGCGGATGGGAAAGGTCTGGAAGTGAATACATCGTCATATCGGTACGGCCTTTCTGACACGACGCCTTCTGTGGAAATTTTAAAACGGTACAGAGAGCTTGGCGGAAAGATCGTCACAATAGGGAGCGACAGTCATAAACCGGAACACTTGGGCGCTTATATAGAAGAAACGAAGGAAATGCTGAGAAAAGCAGGTTATACGCAGTTTTGTACTTATGAAAGAATGTCTCCGGTTTTTCATGATCTATAACAACGTTTTTGCTATATAAACTGCAAAGAAAGCGGAGAGAAAAGAGATAATTGTGCAGTATAAACAAAATAAAGAAAATAGAATAAACATATTGCACAAAAGAAGTCCGGGCAATAGGCGAAAACTATCATAAATTACAAATCGGTTGCTAAAAAGTGCAAATAACTGAAATGTAAAGTGCGATATCATAAGAAAATAGGAATAGTGGGCAACTATAGTAACTAGAAAAAGAGGGAAATGTATGAGAAAGAGAATGAAAACAGTAAGAGGCTTGTGGGCAGGTCTGCTTGCGGCGGCAGTTGTACTTACATCGGCTGCACCGTCGGCGTTGACCGTACAGGCAGAGGAAGCTGACGCAGTGCAGACTGCAGAAGTTTCAGGGGTGGAATATCAGATCTACCCGACTCCCCATGAGATGACTTATCAGGATGGGGGATTCGACATCGGAGAAGTGAATATTGTTTACGAAAACGGTGTTGATGATGTGACAAAGAATCGAATGACAGAAGTTCTTTCGATCAAAGGCAAGAGTGAGAGCGCTGCTGTTACCAATGCAAAAGTTGACGGCAAGACGAATATCCTTGCAGGTATCTACGGCTCCGACGGATATGTAGATAAATATGTGAAGGAGCATTACACAGTAGATAAATCTTTGTTTGACCATCACGGTTCCTATTTCCTCGCATCTAATAAGGGTGAGATCGTAATCCTCGGATTAGATACAGATGCGGTATTTTACGGCATCACATCTTTGAAGCATATCTTCAATCAGATGGACGGAACTACGATCCGCAACTTTGAGATGAGAGATTATGCAGATGTAAATATCCGTGGATTTATCGAAGGATATTACGGACTTCCGTGGTCGAATGAGGACAGAATGTCTCTTATGAGATTCGGCGGAGATTATAAGATGACGTCTTATATCTTTGCTCCGAAAGACGATGAGTATCACAAAGGAAAATGGCGTGATTTATATCCGGAAGAAGAACTGGCAAAGATCAAGGAAATGGTAAAAGTCGGAAACGATTCTAAGTGCCGTTTCGTTTGGACAGCCCACCCGTTTATGGGAGGATTTAATCAGGCGCAGGCAGATCAGGAGATTCAGGCGCTTCTGCGCAAATTTGATCAGTTGTACGATGCAGGCGTGCGTCAGTTCGGAGTACTCGGCGACGACGTCGGAAGCCTTCCGAGAACGATCGTGATCAACATGATGACAAAAGTATCCGAGTGGGCAAAAAAGAAAGGCGATGTATATGACACAGTATTCTGTCCGGCAGGATATAACCATTCATGGCAGTCAGGCGGTACAGGCGGCAATTATGCAGAGCTGAACGAGTATGACAAAGGATTCCCGGAAGATATCAAGATCTTCTGGACAGGAGAAGCAGTATGTAAACCGATCGAGCAGGTAACGCTTGATCACTTCAGAACTCATAGAACGACAGACGGTCAGAAACGTCGTGCCCCGCTATTCTGGCTCAACTGGCCTGTAAACGACATTAATCACGGACGTCTTATGATGGGTAAAGGTGTGCAGCTTAAAACAGATGTAAATCCGGAAGATCTTGCGGGAGCGGTGACAAACCCGATGCAGGAATCAGAAGTATCGAAACCGGCGATCTTCGCAGTTGCGGATTATAGCTGGAATATCGCAGGATTTAATATGGATAAGAGCTGGGCGGATTCATTTGCGTATATTGATGAAAATGCATCTGAAGAGCTTCATACACTTGCGAAACATATGTCTAACCCGGAACCGAACGGACATGGACTTGTATTGCCGGAGTCAGAAGAAATTCAGGGTCTGATCAATACTTATAAAACACAGCTTGCAGCAGGAAACGTAGAAGAAGCAACAACAACGCAGCTTGTGGCAGAGATGACAACAATCATTGAAGCTTGCGACGGTTTCCATGCAAAGAGCAAAAACGAGGCAATGAAAGCGGAAATCCTTCCGTTTACAAACTCTTTGAAAGATCTCTGTACGGCAATCCGTTCTTTTGCACAGGCACAGGATGCAATGCAGAAAAATGATATGCAGAGCGCGTTTGATCTGTATATGGCAGGTTCGGGAAGTTATGCGACCTCCCAGACATATACAAAAGAGATGTACAATGCGTCTCCGGCAGTTGTAACTCCGGGATCGACCCATTTGATCCCTCTGGCAAAAACATTGGAAGCGGCATTGTCAGATCCGATGAACGATTATGTGGCAGGCGATGTTGAAAGACCGTTGAAAATTACGGCAGAGGCAAGCTTTCAGACATGGCAGAGCGGAAAACCGGCAGATATTATTGACGGCAACAGCGGTACGTATGCATGGTACAACGGAGCAGAAGGTGTCGGACAGTATTATCAGGTGAACTTCAGCAAACCGACGACTATTTACGGCGTACATATCGAAAACGGCGCAGGAAAAGAGAAACCGGACGATACATTCGGATACGCAAAACTGAAATATCAGGCAGAAGGTTCTGATGAGTGGAAAGAATTAGAAAACGGAAAAGAATACGGACCATATGCTGCGAAAGTTGATGTGGCAGGACTTGAAATCGAGAACGTTACGGCAGTTCGTTATGAGTGCTCGAGAGTGGGAGGATCTGGTAAATGGCCTTCTATGCGTGAGTTTAAAGTAGACTTGCAGCCCGGAGCGGCAGATACGTTTACAAAAGAAGTGATCCGTACAACAGAAGGTTGGACTGTTTACAATAATGGAAACGAAAATAATGCAATCGACGGTGATGAAGGCACAAGCGTACATTACAATGTAAGACAGGGAGATCCTACAAACGGTGACTCTATGATCGCAGGTGATTATTTCGGAGTGAAGCTGTCCGAGAAGATCACACTTGGAAAGATCAAGATTGTCCAGGGTAATAATGATACACATGCAGATTATATGCAGAACTGTGATCTGGAGTGGTCGGTTGACGGTCAGAAATGGACAAAGATTGCAACATTTGAAAACAAACGCACGATAGAGATCGATGTATCTGACAAAGATATTCAGGCACAGTATGTTCGTATCAAGAATAATGCGACACAGAAAAACTGGTTTGCGATCAGAGAATTTGACGTTGACTCTAAAGTATGGTTTAACTCGAAAGTTTACACAAACGTAGACGCTTACAAAGAATACAGAGCAAATCTGTTGGATGAAAGCGCTGAAATCGAAGCTAAGAATGATATTACTTTAAAGAAAGATCAGTATATCGGCTTAAAATTAGACCGCATTCATGAGATTAAAGATATTCAGAAGAATCTTGAAAATGCAGACAAGCTTACCCTTGAAACATCTCTCAATGCATATGAGTGGACAACATATGATGCAAAGAAACCGGGAGATGCAAGATATATCAGACTGATCAACAAGACGAATGATGATGTGAAATTCAATTTGAAACAATTCGTTGTAAATACGGTAGAGTTCAAAGAAAAATCACTGCATTCAAAAAGCGGAAATTATACGATCACAGATCCTGAGAAAGCGTTCGACGGAAACAGAGCAACAGAGGCTGTTTATCAGACATCACAGAACGAAGGCGTTTGGTTCGTATACGATCTCGGACAGACAATCCACTTCGATAAGTTCAAAGCTGTCTGCGAGGATAGCGAGCATGACTATATCAGACATGGTAAATTCTCTGTATCTACAGACGGAGAGACATGGGAAGAAATCATGACTCTCGGTTCACAGGATGGACCAAATAACGGAGAAGCGAATGATACTGATGAGATCGGAGCGGTGCTTCCGAATCATGAAACTTCTTATAATACAAAAGAAGCAACAAACATTAACAAAGATGCACGTTACCTGAAATTCGAGGTAACAAGAACAAAAGTCGGTTCTGACAAGTGGGTTCGCTTCAGCGAGCTTGAGATCAATGACGGAGCGTATGTTCCGAGTGAAAACGATCCGACATATGAAAGCTCATGTCTCGATACACAAAACGGAAAATTCTCTTATATGTCAGATATGAATCTTGCGACATCATTTGTTCCGGCAGAAAAGAGCGGAAACCTTGTTTATCATGTATCAGAGAAGAATGACCGCAATAAGATTAAGATTGTTCAGAGAGCAGATTCGATTTCAAATGCAACTGTAAGTGTGAGAACATTAGCAGAAGCAGATACATGGAAACCTGTCGGAACACTGGGCAAGACAGTGAATGAGTTTGTTCTTCCGAATGAGACAGTGCTTCTTGATGTGAAAATTGAGTGGTCAGATGCTAAGGTCGGCATTATAGAGATGTTCCTTTCAAAAACAGATGCTCCGACACCGGAAGAGAAAGTTTGGACAGTGACACTTGACGGAAAAGAAGTAAAAGTAAAAGACGGAGAAAAACTGACAAAACCGGCAGACCCGACAAAAGAGGGATACAAATTCCTCGGATGGTTTGTGGGAGATAAGAAGTTTGACTTCGATACACCAATCACAAAAGAACTGAACGGTATTAAGATTGAGGCTCGTTTTGAGAAAATAAAAGATGAGCCACAGCAGCCGAACAAAGGCGGAGCAGTTCAGACAGGTGATACAACAAACATAGCGCTGTGGATTGCATGTCTTGGTATAGCAGGCGCTGCAGTTGCTGTAACTCTTAGATCACGCAGAAAACGTTCTTAATGAAACGGTTGTTTTGATTGACGAACGGTGATCAGTTATAAAAAGTAAAATACAGATTTTTCTGCCGGCGGGATTTATCCTGCCGGCAGTTTTGCAGTGTAGATTAAAGATAAAACAATAGAATATGGAACGTAAGAAATGTTTTCAAAAAAGCTATAAAAAATGAGCTTTAAAAAATCGTAAAAAACTGTAAAAAATTTTAGTAAAAAAATTGACAGAATAAGAAAAAAAGACTTGCAATTATAAAAGTTATATGATAATATTAAAAACGGTTCTGCTACAGAACTAGAAAACAATGGCCCCGTGGTCAAGCGGTTAAGACATCGCCCTTTCACGGCGGTAACACGGGTTCGATTCCCGTCGGGGTCATTTATCATTCGGACAACAGAAGTATTGTTGCGAAAAGAATGATAAAACTATGCATATTATTTTACTATGTGTAGTATATATATGAATAAGGCGCAGTAGCCAAGTGGTAAGGCGTGGGTCTGCAACACCCTGATTCACCGGTTCAAATCCGGTCTGCGCCTCTTGAGAGATCCCGAAAGACTAATGTTTTTCGGGATTCTTTTTTGCAAAAGGCGAGCGGCACAACTGTCTTGTCATTTGTAAACTCAAGTGTTATAATGAGCATCACGACAGAAACAAAGGCGTATGGATTTCATGCGGGAAAGGGTATACGAATGACGATTAGAGAAGAGATCGAACAGTTGAAGAAGGAAAAAAACGCGGTCATACTGGCGCATTATTATGTAAGACCGGAAGTTCAGGAAATTGCAGATTATATCGGCGATTCTTTTTACCTGAGCAAGGTGGCAGTAGAGTTGGAGGAGCAGACGATTGTGTTCTGCGGCGTTTCGTTTATGGGCGAAAGTGCGAAAGTGCTGAATCCTCAGAAGACGGTTCTTATGCCGGATGCAAAAGCGGACTGTGCGATGGCGCATATGGCAGATGAGGAGACGATCCGTGCGATGCGGAAGAAGTATGATGATCTTGCGGTTGTCTGCTATATTAATTCAACGGCAGAACTGAAAAGATTATCGGATGTATGCGTAACTTCGGCAAATGCGGTTCGGATTGTAAAGGCACTTCCTAACAAAAACATTTTCTTTATTCCGGATAGAAATCTGGCGCATTTTGTGGCGGAGCAGACGCCGGAGAAGAATTTTGTATACAACGAAGGATATTGTCCGATTCACGAGACGGTAAAAATAGAGGAATTAAAGCAGGCGAAAGCGGAGCATCCGGAAGCGGAAGTGCTGACGCATCCTGAATGTCCGAAGTCGCTTCTTGATCTTTCGGATTATATCGGAAGCACGTCCGGCATTATTGATCGTGTGGGAAAGAGCGACGCTGAGGAATTTATCATCTGCACGGAAAACGGTGTGAGATATGAGCTTGAAAAAAGATATCCGAATAAAAAGTTCTATTTTACAAAAACAGAACCGGTCTGTGAAGATATGAAAATGATCACTCTGGAAAAGATCGCTCATGTTTTGAGAACAGGTGAAAATGAAGTTCAGATGGACGAAGCTCTTCGTGCCGAATCAAAGAAACCGTTGGAAAAGATGCTTGATCTGGCAAAATAACAGGTGAAAATGAAAGATATAATTAAGGAATAGTAAGGTAAGATTAGGGGCGCTAAGGGAAGTGGATATGGAAAAAATAAAAGAAAAACAAGATCAGGTCGATGTGGTCATTGTCGGAACAGGAGTCGCAGGATTATTTGCGGCATTGAATCTGCCGCGTGATTTTAAAATTATGATGATTACCAAAGCGGATCTGGAGAGCAGCGATTCATTTTTGGCACAGGGCGGAATCTGCGTTTTGCGCGATGAAAGTGATTATGACAGTTATTTTGAAGATACGATGCGTGCGGGGCATTATGAGAACCGAAAAGAATCGGTCGATATTATGATCCGCAGTTCGCAGGAGATCATCAGGGAACTGATCGGGTACGGCGTTGAATTTGAACGCAGGACAGAGCATAGTGATGATGTCATCGGTGACAGTGATATTTCTCGTACATATGAGTATACAAGAGAAGGGGCGCATTCAAGTCCGAGGATTTTATTTCATGAGGATATTACAGGAAAAGAAATTACGGGAAAACTTTTGGCGCGGGTGAAAGAGCTTGACAATGTAGAGATTTTTGAATATACGACAATGACGGATATTATAGAGGAAGGCGGAGTATGCAGAGGCGTTGTCATGCAGGAACAAGACGGAACGAGCCGGGCAGTTCGCTCAGCGTATACGATCGTTGCAAGCGGCGGAATCGGAGGATTGTACCGTCATTCCACAAATTTTCCGCATTTGACGGGAGATGCTCTTGAAATTGCGAAAAAACACGGAATCAGACTGGAACATACCGATTATGTTCAGATTCATCCGACAACGCTTTATTCTAAGAAGCCGGGGCGGAGATTTCTGATTTCGGAATCAGTGCGGGGAGAAGGAGCTGTTCTGCTTGATAAAGAGGGAAATCGTTTTGTAAATGAATTGCTTCCGCGGGATGTCGTTACAAAAGCGATTCGCGAACAGATGGAAAAAGACGGAACAGATCATGTGTGGCTGTCTATGGAGAATATAGGAACAGAGTCGATATTGAGTCATTTTCCGAATATATACAGACGTTGTAAAGAAGAAGGGTACGATGTGACGAAAGAGCCGATTCCGGTTGTTCCGGCTCAGCATTATTTTATGGGAGGCATCTGGGTGGACAGCGATAGTCAGACTTCTATGGAACGGTTATTTGCGGCAGGAGAGACGAGCTGCAACGGAGTTCACGGAGCAAATCGTCTGGCAAGCAATTCTTTGCTGGAAAGCCTTGTGTTCGCAAAAAGGGCGGCGCAGAAGATCGGAAGAGAAAAAACGGATACCGCCGCAAAGCAGGCGGGAGAGAACGAAAAAAGGAGTGGAAACGTGAATAAAATTACAATGAAATTACAGGCCGATCATTTGATCATGGAGGCATTAAAAGAAGATATTTCAAGTGAAGATGTCAGTACAAACGCAGTGATGAAAGAAGCTGTTCCGGGAGAGGTTGACCTGATCTGTAAAGAGGACGGGATTATTGCGGGACTGGACGTATTTTCAAGGGTGTTTGAACTTTTAGATGAAAATACGAAAACAGAGCTTTACTGTAAGGACGGAGATGAGGTAAAATCAGGACAGCTTATGGGAAAGGTGAAGGGCGATATCAGAGTGCTTCTTTCCGGCGAGCGTGTGGCTCTTAATTATCTGCAAAGAATGAGCGGGATCGCAACATATACACATTCTGTGGCAAAACTTCTGGAAGGTACGAAAACGAAACTTTTAGATACGAGGAAAACGACGCCGAATATGCGTGTTTTTGAGAAGTATGCAGTTACGACAGGCGGCGGATATAATCACAGATATAATCTGTCGGACGGAGTTTTGCTGAAGGATAATCACATCGGAGCGGCAGGAGGAGTTGCACAGGCTGTAAAAATGGCGAAGGAATATGCGCCGTTTGTCCGCAAGATTGAGATTGAAGTGGAAACTCTCGACATGGTAAAAGAGGCTGTAGAGGCAGGCGCAGATATTATCATGCTTGATAATATGACGACAGAAGAAATGCAGGAAGCAATCAGAATCATTGACGGAAGAGCTGAAACGGAATGTTCGGGAAATGTAACGAAAGAGAATATTGCACGTCTGACAGGTCTTGGCGTTGATTATATTTCAAGCGGAGCTTTAACACATTCTTCTCCGATACTTGACATTTCGATGAAAAACCTGCATCCTGTTAAGGAGGATGTCAGATGACAGGCTCTGACAGAAGAAAACAGATTGTAGATCAGATCAGAAACAGCACGACGCCTGTTGCGGGGAAAGTTTTGGCGGCGGCATATGACGTAAGCCGTCAGGTGATCGTGCAGGACATAGCGCTTATACGGGCAGCCGGATATGATATCATCTCTACGAACAGGGGGTATATTATCAATGAGCCGGCAGCAGTAAGCCGTGTGTTCAAAGTGAAGCATACAGATGCGCAGGTTGAAGAAGAGCTGACAGAGATCATCGATCTGGGCGGGATCGTGCGCAATGTGATGGTCAACCACAGAGTTTACGGGCATATGGAAGCTGAGATCAACATTACATCCCGCAGAAAAGTGACGGAATTTATGGATGATATTCAGAACGGAAAGTCGAGTCCACTGAAAAATATTACTTCGGATTATCATTACCATAAAGTAGAAGCTGACAGTGAAGAGACATTGGATCTGATTGAGGATATGTTGAGAAATAAGGGATTTCTTGTGGAGGATCGCGGTTAGATCATTGAAAGCGAATACGGGCAGAGGTTGGAAGATGAAAGAAATTTTTGAGTTGCTGAAACAAGTTTTAAACAGAGAATTTATCCGTGCGGTGCTCAGCAATCCGAGGACGAAGGACGGCGTCGTGAAAGCGAAAGTCCGTCCTCTTGAGAAAAACGGCGATTTCATGTTTCAGGTAGAAAAGTTTACGAAGACGCAGGCGTTTCATGAAAACATAAACTGCAAAGATGCAGCGGAAATACTGGCAGGTCATATGGAAAATTTCCGGCAGATGTAGATCGAGACTGTTCAGGCGGAATATACGGTTCTTGTGAGCAAGAAAGGAAAAATTTCGATCAAGCGGAAAAACCGAAAAAGCGCGGCGCCTCCGGCAGAGCTTTCACATGACAGGAAGAAACGCTATATATTAGAAGAAGGAACTTTTGTTCCGTTTTTAAATGATCTCGGAGTTATGACAGAAGAAGGGAAGATCGTTCGGACGAAAACGGATAAGTTTCGCCAGATCAACCGTTTTCTTGAATTTATAGAAGATATCCTTCCACAGCTTGACAAAGGACGTGAATTGACAATTCTCGACTTCGGCTGTGGAAAATCATACCTTACGTTTGCGATGTATTATTATTTGAAAGAACTGAAAGGGTTTGACATTCATGTGATCGGACTCGATCTGAAGGAAGATGTGATTCGCCGGTGTAGCGGACTTGCAAAAAAATATGGGTATGAGAAACTGCATTTTCTCGTAGGAGATATTGCGGATTATGAAGGAGTGAACGAGGTGGATGTCGTCGTGACGCTTCATGCATGTGATACGGCGACAGATTATGCGCTTGCAAAAGCGATCGGTTGGAATGCCAAAGTTATATTATCGGTTCCGTGCTGTCAGCACGAAGTGAACGGACAATTCGCGAAAGCGGATAAGACGCAGTGTTATGACGGATGTCTGGATCCGATCATGGATTACGGACTTTTGAGGGAGAGGTTTGCGGCGCTTGTGACGGACGGATTGAGAGCAAAATATTTAGAAGCTGCGGGATATGATACGCAGGTACTTGAGTTTATCGATATGGAGCACACTCCGAAAAATATTTTGCTTCGGGCGGTCAGAGCGGATGAGAAAAGAGTTACGAAAAAAAGCGCGGGAACAGCGATTGAAAAATGTGAACGTTTTTTGCAGATAGAGCCGACGTTGGGGAGATTGTTGGCAGATAAAGGGGAGAATTACAAAGAATGAAGAAAAAAACTAATGAAAGCAGGTATTTTGATCGTTGTTTTTTGTGCCGCGGTCATTATTTCAAGCCTTGTGATCAACAAAGATGTGTCGGATGAGGCCGCCGACATGGGGGCTGCATCTCTGCCTGAGATTTCTTTTTATGTCGGAGAAACAGAAGTGAATCCGCTTTTTGGTTATGTAAACAAGATGGAGATACCTGCTGTACGTGATACGATCACTCCGCTTAAAAGCGACGGTTCATTGACTGTAAAAGTAGAAAAATACGGAAATAAGATCGATAAACTTAAATATGAGGTATATTCGCTTGACGGAACGAAGAAACATGCAGAAGGCAAAGCGGATATAGTGAAAGAAACTTCGCAGGCAGAACTGGACTTGAAAGGGATCTTGTCATCGGAAGAGCCGGAGGCAGTTTTGAAAGTGACGCTTGATACGCCGCTGTCTCAAAACGGAAAGACGGCGGGATATTATACCCGCATTGTACGACCGAAAGAAGTCACGACTGATCAGTGCCTTGCATTTGCAAAAGATTTTCATACAAAAGCGTTGAATAAAGAAGCGACAGAGGAACTTACGGCATATTTAGAGCCGGATGAAAAGAGCGATAATACGACATATCAAACGGTAAATATTCATTCAGATATTACGCATATACAATGGGGAGATATGAAGCCCTCCGTGATCGGAGATGTGGAGTGGGATATAAAAGAAAGTAATACGGTATATACTTCTATACTCGCAAAATATAAAGTTTCCTGTACGGACGAAGAGGGAGCGGAAAGCATCTATAACGTGAAAGAGTTTTTCCGGGTGAGATTTCTCGTAGATACGATCTATTTGCTCGACTATAACCGGAATATGGAACAAGTATTTGACGGAAGAGAAAGTGATTTTGATGAAAACGGAATCATACTTGGCATTATTCCGAAGGATATTTCCTATGAGATCAATAAAGACCAGACTTCCGCCGCGTTTGTGCAGGCCGGTGAATTATGGCTGTATGAGTCGAAAAAAGGAAATCTGACAAAAGTATTTTCCATGCCAGATCAGGAAGGCAGAGATACGCGGGGAGAGAATGATCAGCATGCGGTGCGTGTGATCGGCATTGATAATAAAAATAATATTACGTTTGCCGTTTACGGGTATATGGCGCGCGGCAGCCACGAAGGCGAGGTCGGCGTCGGCATTTATTATTATGATGCGGCTGAAAATAAGATTGAGGAAAAGGCATTTATTACAAGTACGAAATCGTTTGCCATCGCAGAAGATGAGCTTGGTAAGATGGTATATTATAATCAGAGTACTTCCCTTTTGCACGTTCTTGCAGACGGAACTTTATATCGGATCGATCTGAAGAAAGATGAGAAGAAAGTGCTTGCGGAGAATCTTACTGACGAACGGTATGCCGTTTCAGATGACGGTCATCTTATGGTGTATCAGACCGGAGGGAAAACAGATAAGTCCGCGACGCTTCATATAATGAACTTAAAGAGCGGAGAGGATTATACGATCAAAGCGGAAGATGGGGAAAACCTGCGCCCTCTTGGGTTTATCAACGGAGATTTTATATATGGAAAGGTAAATCCTGCCGATACAGGGATCACGGTATCAGGCGAAGAGATCACACCGATGTACGAAGTGCAGATCAGAAACTCTAAGAATAAAGAAGCTGCGCAGTATAATTTCACAGAACAAAGTATTTATACGACGGATGTGCTCATCGACGGGAATCTGCTGACTTTTAACCGCGTTATAAAAGACGGAGAAACATATAATTCCACAAAGCAGGAATATGTTACGAACAATGAGGAACGTAAAGAGTCGAAGATTGTTTTTGAAACATATGTATCGGAAAACACAGGAAAACAGATGCGTTTTACATTTGCGGACGGAGTGAAAAAGAAACAAAAACAGAATGAAAAACCGATATATCAGCCGGGCAAAAAAACGCTGACGATTGAGCTGAAAGGGAAAGAGAAAGAAGAAAAATATTATGTTTACGGCATGGGAGAACTGGCGGCTGTCTATAACAAAGCAGGGTATGCGGTTCAAAAGGCAGAGCAGGTTTCGGGAGTTGTAATTTCTTCCGAGCAAAAATATGTATGGGAGAAAGGAAACCGGGATCTTGTTTATTCAACAGAAGCAGGTAAGTTTCAATGTGAAGAAGGAGAAAGTTCTCTTGATGCGTGTGAGCGTTATATGGAACAGTATCATGCACAGCGGCTTGATCTGACAGGCTGTTCTCTCGATCAGATGTTATATGTGATCAATCGCGGGTGTCCGATGATCGCGATATTGGAATCGGCACATGCGGTGCTTTTGACAGGATATACGATGACGGATATCACATATGTAGATCCGAGTACAGGAGAATCATATACAGTCGGCATGAGCGAAATGGAAAATATGACAGAAGCAGGCGGAAACACATTTATCGGATACATCAGATGATAAAAGGAGAACTTTCCTCAGGAAGTTGATTGGCGCGGCACATACCGGAAAGGTAAATATAAGTGATAAAAAATATCCGTGGGATGCGAAAAACGTATCTCACGGATATTTTTTGTATCGTATGTTAGCAGCGCTTCAGATGTTTGGCCGCAATAAGCGCGGAGTGCGTTTTGCGAATGAGTTTTGCGAATGACGCAAGCTGAACTGCCGCATGCTTTAGAATATTTTATGATATGGAAGGTTTAAATAAAACCCCTTTATATTTATTCAGTGCTGTGTACAGTATCATTCCGAGAACTCCGCAGGAGATCACTTCCCCCAGACCTACTGTCAGCATCATAAACGGGATCGGAAGAGGAACTGCATAACCGTATTTTAAAATAAACGGAACGATGAGCGCGTTTGCGATGATCGGAGGAACCGGCGCTAAATATTTGCTTTTATTGCGAAGCTGCCATGTAAATAAAGCTCCGATCAATGTGGCGATGCTTCCGAAAATAATATCCGGCAAGATTGCTCCGCCTAATATGTTGCTGATAAGACATCCTAAAAATACTCCGGGAATTCCCGCAGGTGTGATTGCGGGCAGAATTGTCAGCGCTTCCGAAAAGCGGATCTGCACTTCTCCGAATGCAAAAGATGCGCCGAGCATAGTCAGTACGACGTAGATTGCGGCGATCATCGCCGCCTGTGCCATGAAAAGCACTTTGCTTTGTTGAGTTGTTTTCATTTTTCAATTCTCCTTTAGTTTTGTTTTACGTGTGGAAGGTCACGAACACACGATTCATTTTCCGCGAAACAATGAGCCATGTGGAGGTGCTTGCACATCCATTTGGCGAATGTCGCGAGAGTCAAATACCGCAGGTATTTGGCTTACGCCGGAAATCGGCGAAACCCTTATAAGACCTTGTTTTTGTGGGCTTTGCAACGTGTTGTAGTATAGCATGAGAAAAGGGGAAAATCAAGGTTTGTCCGGAAAAAACAACGAAATCACTTCAAAACAGTTGACAGGACGTTTGGAATATGCTATTTTATAAAAGTTCGATGAAGCAATATAGAATGGATATGGGGGATTAGCTCAGTTGGGAGAGCGCCTGCCTTGCAAGCAGGAGGTCACGAGTTCGAATCTCGTATTCTCCACTTTGCCCGGTACAGTTTGTACCGGGTTTTATTGTATTCTGAGATAGTTTGAACTTACAGGAGAGAAAATGAAGATGAGAAAGAAGAGGGCTGTGCTGGCAGGTTTGGCGGCGGTCTGTTTGATCGGGATGACCGGAAGTCTGGCGGCAGGCTGCGGAAAAAAGGACGCAGTATCGGAGAAGACAGGACAGGAACATTTGACAGGGGAAAGCAAAGATTCAGTGGTCGTGACGATGCCGAAGACATCGGAGCCGGAGGCGGGATTCGATCCGGCATATGGCTGGGGTGCCGGGGAACATACCCACGAACCGCTGATCCAGAGCACATTGACGACTACAACAAAAGCTTGCAGATCGGAAAAGATCTTGCTGTCGATTATAAAGTCAGCGAGGACGGTCTGACATGGACGGTGACGATCCGGGATGACGTGACATTTACAGATGGGGAAAAACCTGACCGCGGAAGATGTGGCGTTTAACATACAATCATTGCCGGGATGAAAGCACTGTGGCAGACTTTACGATGCTGAAAGAGCGAGAGCGCTGGACGAGACAACGGGTTGGAATTTTCCGATGACAAAAACCG
>ENA-OQKD01000228-OQKD01000228.1-human-gut-metagenome-genome-assembly--contig:-NODE-228-length-15593-cov-2.740916_pt1 | contig 15593 bp, 18 predicted proteins | sample MGYA00242775_ERZ504792 | MGnify/ENA primary metagenome ERZ504792 (study PRJEB26092, sample SAMD00036401) | human gut metagenome | host: Homo sapiens | study: EMG produced TPA metagenomics assembly of...
AACATGGCGGACAGAAAGTCCCGTCAGATGCTCCATCGTGCAAAAAACGATGAATCCGGATGCAATTGTAGTTGCAGCTGGATGCTATGTGCAGGCAAAAGAAGCAAGCGGAGAAATTGACGAGAGTATTGATATCGTTATCGGAAATAATAAAAAGAAAGATCTGATTCAGATTCTGGATGGGTTTTATGAGAAAAAACAAGGTCAAAATAAGGCTGTAATTGATATTAATCATACACACGAATATGAGGAGATGCACTTGAATAAAACAGCAGAACATACGAGAGCATACATCAAAGTACAGGATGGCTGCAATCAGTTTTGTACCTACTGCATCATCCCGTTTGCAAGAGGAAGAGTGCGAAGCCGTGCAAAAGAAGATGTGGTTCGGGAAGTGACAGAACTTGCAGCAAACGGCTATCAGGAAGTTGTGCTGACTGGAATTCACTTGAGTTCTTATGGCGTGGATTTAGAGAATGAGAATTTACTTTCTCTGATTTTGGCTGTAAATGAGATTGAAGGTATTAAAAGAATTCGGCTTGGTTCATTGGAACCACGGATTATTACAGAGGATTTTGTGAAAACGATTTCGGGTCTTGAAAAGATGTGTCCGCATTTTCATCTTTCGCTGCAAAGCGGATGCGATGAGACCCTTCGCCGAATGAATCGAAGATATACTTCTGAGGAATATTATGAAAAGTGTATGCTGCTTCGCAAATATTTTGCGCATCCGGCTCTTACAACAGATGTGATTGTAGGATTTCCGGGGGAAACAGAAGAAGAATTTGAAAAATCAAAAGCCTTTATCGATAAAGTGGATTTTTATGAGACGCATATTTTTAAATATTCAAAGCGGGAAGGTACAAAAGCGGCAGTGATGGACAACCAGATTCCGGAGCAGAGTTAAAACAGACGCGCAGTAATGAACTTCTTGAAGTTGGGTCAAAAAAAGAGAAGTAAAATACGAAGAACAGTTTGTAGGAACTACGGTAGAAGTTTTGATGGAAGAACAGATAAAATCGACGGAAGAAAACTATCAGGTCGGACATACAAAAGAGTATGTGAAAGTTGCATTAAAGACGGAAGCAAATTTGCAGAATAAGTTAGTAGATATCCAAATTGATAATCATTCACAAATTATTCATTGAATTTCACAGAAAATTATATTAAAATAGAAAGTGAAGTAAACAAAAGGACGTGAGCAAATGAGTGAATTAAGTAACACACAATTTTTTCAAGTGGGGAACGCACCACAAATTCAGGCAAAAGAGATTCTTGAAATTGTGTATAAAGCTCTGCGAGAAAAAGGGTACAATCCGGTGAATCAGATTGTTGGCTATATTATGTCTGGAGATCCTACTTATATTACGAGCCATAATGGAGCAAGAAGTCTGATCATGAAGATGGAACGAGATGAATTGGTAGAAGAGATGCTGAAGTCGTATATCGAGCATCATTCATGGGAATAAAATAGTTATGAGAGTGATGGGATTAGATTACGGCTCAAAGACCGTGGGAGTGGCGATAAGCGACCCGCTGGGAATTACAGCTCAGGGAATAGAGACAATTCATCGTAAAGCGGAGAACAAGTTACGTCAGACACTTGCTCGTATTGAAGAATTGGTGAAAGAATACGAAGTGGACAAACTTGTGCTTGGCTTTCCAAAGCATATGAATAATACAATAGGTGATCGTGCGGAAAAATCTTTGGAATTAAAAGCAATGCTGGAGAGACGGACAGGTCTTCCGGTTATTATGTGGGATGAACGTCTGACGACTTTGGAGGCAGAACGGACATTGATTGAAAGTAAAGTAAGACGCGAAGACCGGAAAAAATATGTGGATAAGATAGCGGCAGTTTTTATATTGCAGGGATATTTGGATTCGATTCGCATGAATCACGAATAGGATGAAAGAATTCTTAAGGAGAGTTTATGGAAAAAATTAAATTTGTGTTTGATGATACAAAAGATGAAGTGGAATTTTTTGTGTTGGAACAGACAAAAGTAAATGGAAATTCGTATATTTTAGTGACGGATTCCGAAGAAGATGAGGCGGAGTGCCTTATTTTAAAGGATACAAGTGCGGCAGAGGATGTGGAGAGTCTCTACGAAGTAGTAGAAGACGAGAACGAGCTTATGGGAGTGCTGAAAGTATTCGAGGAACTATTAGAAGATATTGATATTGATATGTAACAGATGGCTGCATTTTGAGGGGGCACTATGTCAATTAACCAGGAAGAGTTTAAAGAAATGTTAAAAGCCAAGGGATTGAAGGTGACGAATCAGAGACTGATTGTTTTAAAAGTATTGGATAAGCATCGGGATATCCATATGGCAGCAGAAGATATTTATAAGTTAGTAAAAGCGGAATGTCCGGATATCGGACTTGCTACAGTGTATAGAACGGTACAGTTGTTGTTGGAGATGCAATTGGTGGATCGGATCAATTTGGATGACGGTTGTGTACGGTATGAGATTGGGCATCGGGTAGATGGAGAATCAAAACATACACATCATCATTTGATTTGCAAAGATTGCGGAAAGGTGTTGTCATTTAACGATGATCTTTTAGAGGAGTTGGAAAATCACATAGAGAAAATGACGGGATTCCGTGTGTTAGACCACGAATTGAAATTCTATGGACAATGTAAGGACTGCGCCGAAAAAAGTGCAGAAAAAGTTACATAAAACACATGGAGGTGTAAATTTGAAAAAAGAAAGTAACTCAAAATTGAAAATTATTCCACTCGGCGGATTAGAGCAGATTGGAATGAATATTACTGCCTTTGAATATGAGGACAGTATTATAGTAGTGGATTGCGGATTGGCATTCCCGGAAGATGATATGCTTGGAATCGATCTTGTGATTCCGGATATCACTTATTTAAGAGACAATATTAAAAAAGTAAAAGGATTTGTTATCACACATGGACATGAGGATCATATTGGCTCTCTTCCGTATGTATTGAAGGATATGAATCTCCCGATTTATGCGACAAAGCTGACAATGGGGATTATTGAAAATAAATTAAAAGAGCATAATCTGCTTCGCAGTACAAGACGAAAAGTAGTGCGTCACGGACAGTCGATTAATTTAGGACAGTTTCGTATTGAATTTATCCGTACGAACCACAGTATTCAGGATGCGGCAGCGCTTGCAATTTATTCGCCGGCGGGAACTGTAGTACACACAGGTGACTTTAAGGTAGATTACACACCGGTATTTGGCGATGCCATTGATCTGCAGAGATTTGCAGAGATTGGTAAAAAAGGTGTTTTGGCGATGATGTCAGACAGTACGAATGCAGAGAGACCGGGATTTACGATGTCTGAGCGGACAGTTGGAAAGACATTTGATCAGATATTTGCGGAACACCGTAATACAAGAATTATTATTGCGACATTTGCGTCCAATGTAGACCGAGTACAGCAGATTATTAACTCTGCATATAAGTACGACAGAAAAGTAGTTGTGGAAGGACGCAGTATGGTCAATATTATCTCGACAGCGTCAGAGCTTGGATATCTTCACATTCCGGACAAGACATTAATCGAGATTGACCAGCTGAAAAATTATCCGGACGAAAAGACAGTTTTGATCACGACAGGAAGCCAGGGAGAGTCAATGGCTGCATTGTCACGTATGGCGGCAGACATTCATAAAAAAGTGACAATCAAGCCGGGAGATACCGTTATTTTCAGTTCTAATCCGATTCCGGGGAATGAAAAGGCAGTGTCACGTGTGATTAATGAATTATCACAGAAAGGGGCAGATGTCATTTTCCAGGATGCCCATGTATCAGGACATGCCTGTCAGGAAGAACTAAAGCTGATCTATTCCCTGTTAAAACCGAAATATGCAATTCCGGTACATGGAGAGTATCGTCATTTGAAAGCAAATGCAAAATTGGCAGAAAGCCTTGGTATTCCGAAAGAAAATATTTTCATCATGCATTCCGGAGACGTGCTTGCATTAGATGAAAAAGAGGCAAAGATTGTAGATAAAGTACACACCGGAGCAATTTTAGTCGACGGACTTGGCGTTGGAGATGTGGGAAATATCGTATTACGTGATCGTCAGCATCTGGCGGAAGATGGTATTTTAATCGTTGTTCTTACGTTAGAAAAGAGAACGAATCAGCTTCTTGCAGGACCGGATATTGTATCCAGAGGATTTGTGTATGTGAGAGAATCTGAGAGTCTGATGGAAGAGGCAAGACAAGTTCTTCAGGAAGCACTGGAGAAATGTCTGACGAACCGGAATGCAGACTGGAGCCGTATTAAGCTTGTGATACGTGATACCATGAATGAATTTATATGGAAGAGGACAAAGAGAAAACCTATGATTCTTCCGATTATTATGGATGTATAGAATTAGAGAGAAAGACGGGGAAAATGATTTCTCCGTCTTTGGTTTCGTTATGAATAGAGGAAGGTAAGGGACATGATAGTAGATGAACGTATGGTGACGTTTATTCATTCGCTGGAGACGGAAAACAGTGAGATACTGGAGACGATAGAGAAAGAAGCGCTCGATACTTATGTGCCGATTATCCGAAAGGAGATGCAGAGCTTTTTGAAAGTACTTTTGCAGATCAAAAAGCCGATGCGGATATTGGAGGTCGGAACAGCAGTTGGATTTTCCGCACTTTTGATGAGTGAATATGTTTCGGAAGATTGTAAGATTACAACAATCGAAAAATATGAAAAGCGGATTCCGATCGCCCGCGAGAACTTTAAAAGAGCAGGAAAAGAAGAACAGATCACACTGCTTGAGGGAGATGCACTGGAAATCTTAAAATCACTTGATGAGACGTATGATTTTATTTTTATGGATGCGGCGAAAGGGCAGTACATTTATTATATGCCGGAAGTGGTTCGTCTGTTGGAACATGGAGGTGTGCTGGTGTCAGACAATGTGCTGCAAGAAGGAGATATCATTGAGTCCCGGTTTGCGGTAGAACGCAGAAATCGCACGATCCACAGCAGAATGAGAGAATATTTATATGAATTGAAACACCATAAATTATTGGAAACTTCCATTATCCCATTGGGAGATGGAGTAGCACTTAGTACAAAGATAAGAGAGGAATAAAAAATGGCAAGACATCCTGAATTATTAATTCCGGCAAGCAGTCTGGAAGTATTGAAAACAGCAGTTATGTTTGGAGCCGATGCGGTATATATTGGAGGAGAGGCATTTGGACTTCGGGCAAAAGCAAAGAACTTTTCGATGGAAGATATGCGGGAGGGAATCGCATTTGCCCATGAGCATGATGTGAAAGTGTACGTGACTGCAAATATTTTAGCTCACAATGATGATTTGGAAGGCGTGAGGGAATATTTTCAAGAATTTGAAAGAAATCAAACCGGACGCGCTCATTATCGCAGATCCTGCAATTTTTGAGATTGCGGGCGAGATTTGTCCGGAGATAGAGCGTCATATCAGCACGCAGGCGAATAACACAAATTACGGTACATTTAATTTTTGGCATAAGCTTGGCGCAACCCGTGTGGTTACAGCGAGAGAATTGTCTTTGGAGGAGATCAGAGAGATCCGTGCAAATATTCCGGATGATCTGGAGATTGAGACATTTGTACATGGTGCAATGTGTATTTCTTATTCAGGACGCTGCCTTCTGAGTAATTTTATGGTCGGAAGAGATGCGAACCGAGGAGCATGCACACATCCGTGTCGATGGAAATATTCAATCGTAGAGGAGACAAGACCGGGCGAAGTGATGCCGGTATTTGAAAATGAAAGAGGCACTTATATTTTTAACTCGAAAGATTTGTGCATGATCGAGCATATTCCGGAACTTTTAGAATCTGGAATTGACAGCCTGAAAATTGAAGGTCGTATGAAGACAGCGCTTTATGTGGCGACTGTTGCAAGGACATACCGTAAGGCAATTGACGATTATCAAAAAGATCCGAAACTTTACGAAGAGAATATGCCATGGTATTTGGAACAGATATCTAATTGCACATACCGTCAGTTTACTACCGGATTTTTCTTTGGAAAGCCGGATGAGACAACACAGATCTATGACAGCAATACCTATGTGAAGGAATATACCTATCTTGGTATTATCGGAGAAGAAAAAGAGGGAACCTATCGGATTGAACAGAGAAATAAATTCTCTGTCGGAGAGACGATCGAGGTGATGAAGCCAAATGGCGAGAACGTTGAAGTCACTGTAAAACGGATTCTCACAGAGGACGGAGAGGAGCAGGAAAGTGCACCGCATCCGAAACAGGTGTTGTATGTGGATTTGGGAATCAAAGTGGATGCATATGATATTTTAAGACGACGTGAACCATAAGAAATTGTGGCAGTTAGAACTGCGGGATTCTAAAAAAATTCCCGCAGTTTTTCTATTGCACTTTTTTCAATACGAGACACATAGGAACGAGAAATACCAAGCTGAGCGGCGATTTCCCGCTGTGTATATTCTTCCTCGTCGTAGAGACCGTATCGCATTTTCAAAACAAGCCGCTCGCGAGGTGAAAGTTCAGATTCAACTTTTGTGTAGAGCATTTTAATATCCTCTTTGAGAGCAACCTTTGTCTGTGCATCATCATCGTCAGCTTCTATGATGTCAAAAAGCTGTATTTCGTTTCCTTCACGGTCTGTGCCGATTGGTTCATAGAGAGAAATCTCTTTCGATACTTTCTTTTTGCTGCGCAGCATCATCAAGATCTCGTTTTCAATACATCTTGCAGCATAGGTTCCGAGACGATTATTTTTAGAAGGATTAAAAGTTGCAACTGCTTTGATCAGCCCGATCGTTCCGATGGAGATCAAATCTTCCGGATCATCGTCTAAGTATTGATATTTTTTGATGACATGGGCGACAAGGCGCAAGTTCCGCTCGATCAAGATGTGTTTCGCCTCAAGGTCACCCTCGATATATTTTTGTATATAGTATTGTTCTTCAGCTGCAGTTAGGGGAATTGGAAATGATTTCAAGGAAAGCACCTCTTAGCGTATTTAGTATAATGTATGTGCGGACAAAAATATTTGTGCTTTTCCACTTACAAATATTGACAATGAATGAGAAGTATGTAAGAATAAGAGCACTATATTTCAGAAGATATTCGTTCTTCTATAGTACTATCAGGCAGTTCTGCCAGAGATTTCAACTAAGAAAAAAGGAATAAAGAAAGGAGCGTGCAAATGATTGTTTAGCACAGTATTATCCGCTGCACTACAAGGATTACAGGTAGAATTTATTGATGTGGAGGCGGATTTAAGCAATGGATTACCGATGTTTCATATGGTAGGATATTTATCCTCAGAAGTAAAAGAGGCAGGAGAACGGGTACGAACGGCAATTCGCAATTCGGGGCTTGTGATTCCGGCGAAGAAGATTGTTGTGAATCTTTCACCGGCAGATGTCAGAAAGAGAGGGACAGCATTTGACCTTCCGATAGCGGTGTCAATTTTGGCATCACTTGGAGTGGTAAGTCAGGAGAGGCTTGAAAAAACAGTTTTTGTTGGAGAGCTAAGCCTTGACGGAAGGGTGAGAAGTGTGCCGGGAATTCTGCCGATTGTCCTGGAGGCAAAAAAACATGGTTTTCAATCCTGTGTGGTGTCAAAAGAAAATGAAAGTGAAGGAAAGCTTGTCGAGGGAATTGAAGTGATCGGAGTGGAAAATTTAAAAGCGGCATGCGATGTGCTCAATGAGGGCGTTGCTGCAGATCCTACGGAGACAAGAACGGTGAGAGATGCAGGAGAGCATACATACGAATTGGATTATCAGGATATCAAAGGGCAAAAGCTTGCAAAGCGGGCGGCCGAGGTGGCAGTTGCAGGGAACCACAATATGTTGATGATCGGACCGCCGGGAGCTGGAAAAACAATGATTGCAAAGCGGATACCGACGATTTTGCCACCGCTGACAAAAGAAGAAAGCATGGAATTGACAAAGCTTTACAGTATTGTTGGAGGATTGAATGCAAACCAGCCATTGATTTTGGAACGGCCATTTCGGGAGGTACATCATACAACGACAACGTCTGCGTTGATAGGGGGCGGTCTGATACCTCGGCCGGGAGAGATTAGTTTGGCAGATAAAGGTGTTTTGTTTTTGGATGAGATTGCAGAATTTCAAAAGCCGGTGCTGGAAATGCTAAGACAGCCACTTGAGGAACATTTTATAAAAATCATAAGAAATCGGGGAGTGTATCATTTCCCGGCAGAATTTTTGCTGGTGGCGGCTATGAATCCATGTCCTTGTGGAAACTATCCTGATTTGAATAAGTGCCTTTGTACGTCGACTCAGATTCAAGCGTATTTAAGTAAGATCAGTCAGCCGATATTGGATCGAATTGATATCTGTGTTGAGGCTGAACGTGTGGCTTACGAGGATTTACAGGGAGCCCGTGAAGAGTCTTCAAAGGATATCCGAGAGCGTGTGATCATGGCAAGAGAACGGCAAAAGGAACGGTATAAAGGGGAGGGGATTACAACAAATTCACAGTTGAATGCAGAGAAGATAAAGCGATACTGTATTCTCGGAAGCGAGGAGGAAAAGATGATGCGGCAGGCGTTTGAAAAGTTAAATCTCACAGCGAGAATGTATCACAAAATCCTCTGTGTCGCCAGAACAATTGCAGATTTGGCGGGCGAGGAGAAAATCGGTTTGGCGCATTTGAGAGAGGCGATCGGATACAGGACATTGGATAAAAAATATTGGGGCAGGTGACAGGATGAAATATGAATATTGGTTTGCAAATATAAAAGGAATTGGCAATCAGAAAAAGAAAAGAATTCGTAAGCGCTTGGTGAGTGCACAAGAGTTATATTATATAGAAGAAACAGGCTTACAAGCACTTGGAGTGGAAGAAAAGGATGCTCAAATTATTCGGAAAAGTATAGAAACATGGGATTTGGAGGAAGAATATGAGAGGATGCAACAGAAGAAAATTCAGTTTTATCCGTTTTTTCACAGCGATTATCCGGAAAAATTAAAGCAAATCAGTTCACCGCCATATGCGCTTTATGTAAAGGGGAGACTGCCAAAAGAAGACAGGCTTTCAGTGGCGATTGTAGGAGCACGAGAATGCAGTCCTTATGGGAGACAATTGACAAAGGAATTTGCAAAAAAACTGGCAAGTGCAGGAGCGCAGATCATAAGCGGTATGGCAAAAGGGATTGATGGAGCCGGACAGATAGGAGCATTGGAGGAAGGCGGAGATTCCTATGGGGTTTTGGGGTGCGGGGTGGATGTCTGTTACCCTAGAGAACACATTGAGCTGTATACGGAGCTGGAAAGAAAAGGCGGGATTTTATCAGAGCAGCCCATCGGGACAAAGCCGCTGCCGCAGTTTTTCCCTGCCAGAAATCGAATTATCAGTGGACTTTCAGATATCGTACTTGTGATGGAGGCAAAAGAAAGAAGTGGATCTTTGATTACCGCAGATATGGCATTGGAGCAGGGAAAGGATATCTATGCACTGCCGGGACCGATAAACAGTCAGCTGAGCAGGGGGTGCAACCGCCTGATTAAACAGGGTGCAGGGATATTGTTATCGCCTGAGGATCTCTTAGAAGAGCTATCGTTTGTTTGTGAAGAAAAAGTGAAAAAATTAACGGAAAATAAAATAGCACTTGAAAGTCCAGAAAATTTGGTGTATAGTTGTCTCGATTTGTATCCAAAGAACCTAAACGAATTGGCGGACCTTACAGGGCTGACAATTCCGGCGTTGATGGATGTGCTGGTGAGTTTAGAGTTACAAGGATATATTCGTGAATTTTCAAAAAATCATTATGTTAGATTGAGATAGATAGAACGATAGTGGAGGAATTATAAATGGCACGTTATCTTGTAATCGTAGAGTCTCCTGCGAAAGTAAAGACAATTAAAAAATTTTTGGGGAGTAATTATGTTGTTACGGCGTCAAACGGGCATGTACGTGATTTGCCAAAGAGTCAGCTTGGAATTGACGTGGAACATGACTTTGAACCAAAATATATTACCATACGCGGAAAAGGGGATATTCTTGCTAATTTAAGAAAAGAAGTGAAGAAAGCGGATAAAGTATATCTTGCAACTGACCCCGACCGTGAGGGAGAAGCGATTGCATGGCATTTGTCAAAAGCGTTAAAACTGGAAGACAAAAAGATGTACCGTATCAGTTTCAACGAGATTACCAAGAATGCGGTAAAAGCATCGATCAAAGACGCAAGAGAGATTGATATGAATCTGGTAGATGCACAGCAGGCAAGAAGAGCGTTGGATCGAATTGTTGGCTATAAGATCAGTCCTCTTCTCTGGGCAAAAGTAAAGAGAGGCTTGAGTGCGGGACGAGTACAGTCTGTGGCGCTGCGCATTATTGCAGACCGTGAGGAGGAGATCAATGCATTTATTCCGGAAGAATACTGGACACTTGATGCAACGATCCATGTTGAAGGTGAGAAAAAGCCGCTTGTGGCAAGTTTCTACGGGAAAGATAAGAAAAAAATAGTCATCCATTCAAAAGAAGAACTGGAACAGATTATGAAGGCAGTCGAGGATGTACCATATTATGTAGACGATATCAAAAAGGGAGAGAGGACAAAGAAAGCACCTCTTCCGTTTACTACGAGTACATTGCAGCAGGAAGCATCAAAAGTGCTGAACTTTGCAACACAGAAGACAATGCGAATTGCGCAGCAGCTCTATGAAGGAATTGACATCAAAGGAAATGGAACAGTCGGTGTGATCACGTATCTGCGTACAGACTCAACAAGAATTTCCGAGGAAGCAGATGCGAATGCAAGAGAATACATTTCGCAGAATTATGGAGAGAGCTATGTATCGGCGGTGGCGAAAAAGGCGGATGACGGGAAGAAAATTCAGGATGCGCATGAGGCGATCCGTCCGACAGATATCACAAGAACACCGGCGGCTTTGAAAGAATCCCTTACAAGGGATCAGTTCCGATTATATCAGCTGATCTGGAAGCGATTTGTGGCAAGTAGAATGAACCCGGCAAAATATGAGACGACTTCGATCAAAATTGCAGCTGGCGAGTATCGTTTTTCTGTTGCGGCATCCAAAAACGTATTCGAAGGATTTCGGGCTGTTTATGTGGAAGCGGATGAGGAAAAAGAAGAAAACAATGTACTTGTAAAGAGCATCGATAAGGATTCGAAGCTTACAAAAGAAGAACTGGATCCAAAACAGCACTTTACACAGCCGCCGGCACATTATACAGAGGCATCACTTGTAAAGGCATTAGAAGAGCTCGGGATCGGGCGTCCAAGTACGTATGCGCCGACAATTTCAACAATCATTGCAAGAAGATACGTGGCGAAGGAAAACAAAAACCTTTACATGACAGAGATTGGTGAAGTTGTAAATAATATCATGAAACAATCGTTTCCAAGCATCGTAGATGAGAATTTTACAGCAAACATGGAAGGCCTGCTCGACATGGTTGCAGAAGGAAAAGTTGCCTGGAAGTCTGTGATCAGTAATTTCTATCCTGATTTGGAGGAAGCAGTGCAAATAGCTGAAAAAGAGCAGGAAAGTGTCAAGATTGAAGATGAAGTGACAGATGTAATCTGTGAAGAATGTGGAAGAAATATGGTGATTAAATACGGGCCACATGGCAGATTTCTTGCATGTCCGGGGTTCCCGGAATGTAGAAATACAAAACCATACCTTGAAAAAATCGGTGTACCATGTCCGGTATGCGGAAAAGATGTGGTTCTTCGAAAGACAAAAAAGGAAGAAAATATTACGGATGTGAAGATAATCCGACTTGTGAATTCATGTCATGGCAAAAACCATCCAAAGAGAAATGTCCGAAGTGCGGAAGCTATATGGTAGAAAAGGGAAATAAACTGCTCTGCTCAAATGAAGAATGCGGGTATAAAACAGATATAAAAAATGATGAAAAAAATGAATGAAATGTTGAAAAAAAACAAATTGTATGATAACATACAACTATACACATATTTTTTCTGAGTTGTGTGTATGATTAGGTAAATAGTTTGTAAAATCAAGTGTCACATAATGGAGGCGAAGATATGAGTGTACAATTATTGGATAAGACTAGAAAAATTAACAGATTATTGCACAATAACAATTCAAGTAAAGTCGTGTTCAACGATATCTGTGAGGTATTAAATGAGATTCTCGCATCGAATGTATTAGTGGTGAGCAAAAAGGAAAAGTGCTTGGAAGTGGCCAGTGGAAAGATGTAGAAGTGATACATGAGCTGATCGATAATGAAGTTGGAAGCCATATTGATGAGATGCTCAATGAAAGACTGCTTAGTATTTTGTCGACCAAAGAAAATGTGAATCTTCAGACACTTGGATTTTCACCAGAGGTTGTCAAAGGATATCAGGCGATCGTGACACCAATCGACATTGCGGGAGAAAGACTTGGAACGTTGTTCATTTATAAAAAAGATGAACTTTACGAGATCGATGATATTATTCTAAGTGAGTATGGAACAACTGTCGTGGGACTGGAGATGCTGCGCTCTGTCAATGAAGAAAGTGCCGAAGAGATTCGAAAGGAACAGATTGTGCAGTCGGCGATCAGTACACTTTCCTTTTCAGAATTGGAAGCAATCATTCATATTTTTGATGAATTGGAAGGAACAGAAGGAATTCTTGTGGCGAGCAAGATCGCAGACAGAGTTGGGATTACGCGATCTGTTATCGTGAATGCACTTCGAAAATTCGAAAGTGCCGGGGTGATTGAATCACGTTCGTCCGGTATGAAGGGAACATATATTAAAGTGGTAAATGACTATATTTTTGAAGAACTAGATGCGATCAAAAAGAAAAAATTGAAATAACAATAAGAGAAGGGGGTCAGAGTTCTGGCTCCCTTGAGTTGTACAAGGAGAGGGAAACATGTACGAAGGGAAAAAAGCAGAGTTAGAAATGAAAAAAGCGATTCTTGCCGGAGGAATATTGGAATCAAAAGTATTTCAGTGTAAGATTTTAGCATATCACGCGGAGGAGGAACGCGTATATTTACTTTTAGAAGATGATTCACTTGCGGATATTGTACTTGATGCAGTCTATGAATGTCGGATAGAGACAGGAACAACATGGCACGGCAGTGAGGGAAGAATAAAAGAACGCTACTACAATGAACACGGAAAAATTTTAGAATTCCAAATAGAAAATGGATTTTATAAAAATAGTATAAAGTCTGTTGACAAACAGGAAGTGGAGTGATATTTTATAACTAAAGCAAATTAGCACTCGGACAAAGTGAGTGCTAATAAACTGATAACATAGTATGAAGGAGGCAGTTTGATATGAAATTAGTACCATTGGGAGACAGAGTCGTATTAAAACAATTAGAAGCAGAGGAGACAACCAAATCCGGAATTGTATTGCCGGGACAGACAAAAGAAAGACCTCAGCAGGCAGAAGTTGTTGCGGTAGGACCAGGTGGAATGGTTGATGGGAAAGAAGTAACAATGCTCGTATCAGAAGGAGATCAGGTTATCTATTCGAAATATTCGGGAACAGATGTAGAATTAGATGGTGAAGAATATATTGTTGTAAAACAAAGTGATATTTTAGCTGTTATTAAATAATAAAAAGATAATAGGAGGCAAATAATCATGGCAAAAGAGATTAAATATGGAGCAGAAGCCAGAAGTGCTTTAGAAGCTGGTGTAAATCAATTGGCAAATACAGTAAGAGTAACATTAGGACCAAAAGGAAGAAATGTAGTGCTTGATAAATCTTTTGGCGCACCGCTTATCACAAATGACGGAGTGACAATTGCAAAAGAGATCGAGTTGGAAGACGCATTTGAAAATATGGGTGCACAACTAATTCGTGAAGTTGCTGCAAAGACGAATGATGTTGCCGGAGATGGTACAACAACAGCAACTGTTTTAGCTCAGGCTATGGTTCATGAAGGAATTAAGAACCTTGCGGCAGGAGCAAATCCAATCGTACTTCGCAAAGGTATGAAGAAAGCTACAGATGCAGCTGTTGAAGCTATCGCATCTATGAGCAGCAAAGTAGAAAGTAAAGAGAGAATCGCAAATGTTGCGGCAATTTCAGCAGGAGATGTGGAAGTTGGAGCAATGGTAGCAGATGCGATGGAAAAGGTATCGAATGACGGTGTGATTACAATCGAAGAATCCAAGACAATGAAGACAGAATTGGATTTGGTAGAAGGTATGCAGTTTGACCGCGGATATATTTCTGCATATATGGCGACAGATATGGAGAAGATGGAAGCAAACTTAGAAGATCCATATATTTTGATTACAGATAAGAAGATTTCTAATATTCAGGATTTATTGCCACTGTTAGAGCAGATTGTACAGTCAGGAGCAAGACTTCTTATTATTGCAGAAGACATCGAAGGAGAGGCGCTTACAACATTGATCGTAAACAAATTACGTGGAACATTCAATGTAGTTGCAGTGAAGGCACCTGGATATGGCGACAGAAGAAAAGCAATGTTGGAAGATATTGCAATCTTAACAGGCGGACAGGTGATTTCTGAAGAACTTGGATTGGACTTAAAAGAGACGACACTTGATCAGTTAGGTCGTGCAAAATCTGTAAAAGTACAGAAAGAAAACACAGTCATCGTAGATGGAATGGGTGACAAAGATGCAATCAATGGTCGTGTTGCACAGATTAAGGCGCAGATTGAAGAGACAACATCTGAATTTGATAAAGAAAAATTACAGGAAAGACTTGCTAAACTTGCAGGTGGTGTAGCTGTTATCCGTGTGGGTGCAGCGACAGAGACTGAGATGAAAGAAGCAAAACTCCGCATGGAAGATGCACTTTCCGCAGCGAGAGCAGCAGTGGAAGAAGGAATCGTTGCAGGTGGTGGATCTGCTTATATCCACGCATCAAAACAGGTTGCGAAGCTTGCAGATGAATTAGAAGGAGATGAAAAGACAGGAGTTAACATTATCTTGAAAGCTTTGGAAGCTCCATTGTTCCACATTTCAGCAAATGCAGGACTGGAAGGCTCTGTAATTATCAATAAAGTAAGAGAACAAGAACCAGGAATCGGATTTGACGCATATAACGAAGAATATGTAGATATGGTGAAAGCGGGAATCCTTGATCCGGCGAAAGTGACAAGAAGTGCATTACAGAATGCAACAAGTGTTGCATCAACATTATTGACAACAGAATCAGTAGTGGCAAATATCAAAGAAGACGCACCGGCTATGCCAGCAGGTGCACCTGGAATGGGTATGATGTAATCAATGATATAAAATCAGAAGGCGGAGCTGTGAGACAGTTCCGCCTTTTGATTTTATGATAATTTAATTAGAAGAAAGCTTGTAGAGTATATTGAAGTTGTGCTACAATAATAATATGAATTTACAAGTGGAGGTTAGTATGAGTGACTATTACACAGAACAATTAGTAAAACAAAAAGCAAAAGCATCATCAATGATAGCAAAGACAGCGTTGATAGCAGTTACGGTGTTGTCGTTTTTTCTTGTGCTGCTGTTTCCGATGGCGATGATTATTCCGGTCATTATGGTTGTTGTGGATATCGTTTTATTCAAGCGTTTTGATCTGGAATTTGAATATCTGTATGTCAACGGAGATCTTGATATTGATAAGATTATGGCAAA
>ENA-OQKD01000229-OQKD01000229.1-human-gut-metagenome-genome-assembly--contig:-NODE-229-length-15589-cov-3.808951_pt1 | contig 15589 bp, 11 predicted proteins | sample MGYA00242775_ERZ504792 | MGnify/ENA primary metagenome ERZ504792 (study PRJEB26092, sample SAMD00036401) | human gut metagenome | host: Homo sapiens | study: EMG produced TPA metagenomics assembly of...
GTTAGACAACATGCTATGTGAAAAGAATGGAGTTCTTCAAACTGACCGATGTGATTGAGGCAGGAATTTCAAAAACTTATTTTATGGAATATGCAAAGAAAATGGAATTAGAATGTGTGGCAAAAGGAATTTACTTGTCGCCGGATGCATGGGAAGATCCTTTTATTTATTACAAACGAGATATCCACAGATTATTTTTTCTCATGAAACTTCGCTTTATTTGTTAGGAATGGCAGAGCGAGAGCCGTTACAATTTACGGTTACTGTAAAAGCAGGATACCATGCAAAAAGTATGAAAGAGCAGAAGATAAAAGTATATCGTGTAAAAAGAGAACTTTTAGAGTTGGGAGTAGTAAATTTAGAATCACCAGAGGGACATCTTGTGAAAGCGTACAATGCGGAACGTACCGTGTGTGATTTATTACGCAGCCGCAGTAATGTAGAGATTCAGGATTTACAGTCAGCAATAAAGGAATACCTGCGAAGTAAAGAAAAAAATCTGCCGCAACTTATGCGATATGCAAAAGAGTTTCGTGTAGAAAAAATTTTGAGACCATATTTGGAGGTATTGTTATAATGATTAAAACTTCAAGACAGTTGAAAGCGTTAGTAAGAAATTTAACAAAAGGGGATAGCTTACAGGCACAGATTATTATGCGTAACTATGTGATGGAGCGTTTCTTAGAACGGATTTCTCTTTCAAAATATAGAAACAATTTTATTTTGAAAGGGGGAATGCTAGTATCTGCTATGGTAGGATTGGATACTCGTTCTACAATGGATATTGATACACCATAAAGAATATGCCACTGTCCGTAGAAAATGCAAGGGAAATGATAGAAGAAATTATTGCGGTTCCCATTGATGATGGTATGACATTTTCTATAAAAAGTGTCGGTGAAATTATGGATGAGGCAGAATATACCGGAGTACGAGTGAATCTAGAGGCTACATTGGAAACAATGCGGACGCCATTAAAAGTAGATATTTCCACTGGAGACATTATCACACCGAGAGAAGTATTGTATACGTTTAAGTTGATGTTTGAAGAACGTACTATATCTATTTTAGCCTATAATTTGGAAACAGTACTTGCAGAGAAAATGGAAACAGTAATAGCAAGAGGTGTAGCGAATACAAGATTGAGAGATTACTACGATCTGTATATTTTACAGAATGAATATACCCATGCGATTAGCATGGAACAATTTAAGGCAGCGTTTTTAGCAACATGCAAAAAGCGTAATTCCATACAACTGATAGCTGAGGGTAATAAAATTTTAAAGAACTCCTTTTGTATAAACGTCTTGAAAAAGGCAGTTTTGTATGGCCAAGAAATGAATCTGAAGTACAGGAACTTACAGGACAACAATTCCGTTGGCTGATGGAAGGACTGACCATTTCTCCCAAAAGAAAGGTCCAGGAGATTTCCATCCCGAAATATACCACATAATCCTTGTGCAAAAGGTAGAAATTTTACAGGATAAATCAAGTGCTTCATTCCCTTTATTTTGAATAATCAGTAAGTGATTTATTAGGCATTATCGGTGTGTTACAGCACTTTGGCAAGCTTATATTTTATAGGAATCACTTTAAAAGCCTTTGATTTTAATGGGGTAGAATCTTATTGTGGTTGCTTACAACCATAGGCAAAATGACGAATTCAGATGGGGATGAAATTCGCAATTTTCTGCCATATCCGCTATAATAATACTTAGAAAAGGGGTGTCATTATGGCGATGGAATATACAGAAGAACAATTAAATCATTTTGACAAGTCTACACTTGTTCAACTGTTTTTGGTTCAACAATCACAACTGAAGGATATTGATCAGAAGTTGCAGTTATTGTTGGAGCAAGTCGCTGTATTGAACAACAAACGTTTCGGCAAATCTTCTGAGAAACTAGGTGTAGATAACCAGATTTGTTTCATGGAGGTTGATGGGAATATCGTCTTTTTCAATGAGGCAGAGGCTGTTGCAGCACTGGATGAATCCGAAGAAGAACCTGTTAAAAAACGTGGAAAGAAGACAAAAGGGAAACGTATTGCTGATATCCGGAATCTTCCAGTCATCCCTGTAGAACACAAGATGACAGAGGATGAATTGATTGCTGAATTCGGAGAAGACGGCTGGTATCAATTAGAAGATGAAGTATATAATCGTTACCGTTTTACACCAATGAAAGTTGAAATCGAGGAACATCATGTGGGAGTCTATAAGTCAAAGAAGGATAACCATTTCAAAAGGGCAGATCATCCAGCTTACTTATTAAGGAACAGCCTTGTATCAGCATCATTGCTCGCTGGAATTTGGAATGCAAAGTATATAAATGCAGTTCCGCTTTATCGTCAAGAACAAGAATTCCAACGAATGGGAGTGAACATTGATCGAGCAGATATGGCTCGCTGGACGATTCTTTGTGCAGAAAGATACTTGTCGATTTTCTATGATTACCTACACGAAAAGTTATATGAATATCATGTGCTTCAAGCCGATGAAATTCCGGTTCTTGTTTCAAAGGAATACCGAACAACCGGAACAAAGCACTACATGTGGGTTTACCGAACAGGAATGATGTATCTTGATAAGCAGATTGTCCTATATGAGTATCAACCTACTCGTAATGCAAACCATCCAAGATCCTTCCTAAAGGAATTTCGTGGAGTCTGTATAACGGATGGCTACCAGGTTTACCACACGATTGCAGAAGAACGTGAAGACCTGAAGATTGCCGGACGTTGGGCACATGTGAGACGTCGCTTTGATGAAGCGGTAAAGGCTTTGCCGAAGGCGAGTCAGAAAATGTCACTTGCATATCTTGCATTAAAACAAATCCAAGCGATTTATCGTGAGGATAATAAACTCAAGGAGTTAGGTTCTGAGGAACGTTTGAAACATCGACAGCTGACTGTGAAGCCTCTGGTAGATGCTTATTTTGCGTGGGCAAAACAAAACTTGTTGTCTGTGATGCCAAAGAGTAAAACAGCAAATGGATTCACGTATTCATTGAATCAGGAAAAATATTTGCGTGTGTTTCTTGAAGATGGTGATGTCCCACTAGACAATAATGCCGCAGAACAGGCAATCCGCCCATTCTGTGTTGGCAAGAAAAACTGGGTCATGATTGATACCATTGCAGGAGCTGAAGCAAGTGCAATCATCTATAGTATTGCTGAAACAGCAAAAGCAAACAATCTGAAACCATACGATTATTTTGAATATTTACTCACAGAGATTCCAAAACATATGGAAGATCATGATACAAGTTTCTGTGAGGATCTGCTTCCTTGGTCAGATAAGTTGCCAGAGAAATGTAGAAAGTAACTTATAAAATATGCCACTCTGATGAGTGGCTAATCAATTGATAGTACGCACTATGGTGCGTTTACACCACCACTTCAACATTAATATCTGAAACGTTTTAAACCGTATAACACAAGAAAACTGATTCCACCGTAATGGATCAGTTTTCTTTAAATAATGGCTACTTCATTTTTCTCTTTTTATAAAATCCTACAATCAAACCAAGACTAACAATCGCTATTAAAAACCATGCAACTATATTGGTTGTATCTCCAGTTTTTACCGTATTTATTATTTTCTGAATAGGATTTGGCTTATCCGGTTTTGAAGGTGTCGGATCCTTAGGCTTATCTGGATTGTTCGGTGGTGTTTCTGGTGAAACCCATTCAGCTTTTGGCTCTATCGTTACATTATATTCTACATTCCCATTAATTTCAGATGGTATATTAACAAGGAATGGAGCAGATTCAAATTTATCTGTACCACTTTCCACATTTCCAATCTGTGCAATCAGATAAATTCCTTCATCCAATTCTCCAAAACTCGTGCGTCCCGAACTATCTGTTTCTTGCATTAAGCCTGAAATATCATTTTCCTTCGCAAATGCAAACAATTGTTTTGCCTGTTTTTCTCTTGCTTCTGCACTGGTATCTTGTAATGATATACCTGAATCTTTAAAACCATCTTCCCAGACCAGCTCATCATTTTTCATATATTGAATTGGAAATATCGAGAACTTTGCTCCGGAAAGAGTCACTTCTTTATCCGAACTATTTCTTCCCTTGTAACTAATTTGAATGCTTCCTGTTCTACTTCCTGCTTCAGCATGGATTGTTGAAATATCTATAAAATTACCGACAAGAAAAAGCATAACGAATAAAATAATGTGAATACTTCTTATCTTCTTTCTCACCTTACTTTCCTCCTTTTTCTATCTCGTATACTATAAATTACAGCTATCATCAGCCCTATAAAAATCACTATAATTGTTACAATCAACACTTTTGCAGTAAAAGATAACTCTGGTTTTATATTTGTATCCGGCTCTTGCTTCGTTGCCTCTTCATAAGGTATTCTCTCTCCACGTACTAAAAGTCTGTGTGTATTGATTGCAAATGGTGTACAAGTAACAAGTGTAGCATAATCCTTGCCTGATTCAATAGATAACCCATCTGTCTCTTCCGGTAAAACCGTTAATATCTGATCAATCTGATATGCCAGGGTTTCATCTAAAACTTTAATGTAAAAAATATCCCCTACTTCCAGTTTATCCATATTGGTAAATAGTGTTTTTGTCGGAAGACCTCTATGTCCTGTCAGAACTGTATGTGTACTTTCTCCACCTACTGGAAGCGATGTACCCCAGAAATGTCCGACACCTGTCTGCAGAACAGCTTCACTTGTTCCGTGATAAATTGGAAGTTCTATATTAATCTTAGGAATACGAATGTATCCCATCATTCCGGAACCGTCTACATTTAACAAACTCTCATAACGAGCATCTATTTCCGTATCTTCCTGTGAAAATGGGTCGATCAGATCGATATTCCCCAGCATTTCCTGATTATATGCTCTCGCATCTTCCAACATCTGCTCTTTTTCTGCCTTACTCAACTTTACGCTTTCCTCATCATAATAGGATACCACTTTGGAGCCATTCTTTTCATTCAGATAACTACTGAACGTTGGATATAACAATACGGAGAATGCAACCAAAAGCACGATCAGACGAATAATATCTTTTATTGTTATCTTCCTTTTTTTCTTCTTACTCTTCATTTCATTCTCCCTGTTGTTATACTTGGAATTGCGGTTACCTTCCGTGGAAGATAACCGCCCATTCTTTAAATCTTATCTTATATCTCTGGTAAAACTATTATGCTTCTTTTCTTTTGTCACGGATGAAGCTTACTGCTACACCGAATACAAGAAGAGCTGCGATTACAGCAAATGCAATTGCTCCACGTCCACCTGTGGATGGAAGGAGGGAACCAGTGCTGTTCTCGACTTTGACAATTTTGCCATCTACCGTTCCTTTATCTACAGTAAGAGTCCAGTCATTCTCATTCGCAGTAGTGCTCTTTGTGATGGTAACTTTAATAGCATCTGTCAGTTTATTGTAACCCTCTGGAGCCTTTGTCTCTTTCAGATAATATGTTCCTGCTGCAAGACCGTTAATATGTAAGTTGTATCCCTGTCCATCAATTTTACTTTCAACTGTTACCATATCATCTGTAGCATCCGCTGCGTTCTGATCAGCTGCATAAGAATATTTACCTTCAGCATCTTTTGTTACTTTAATAGGCTTGCTTTCATCAATTGCACCTTCTGTAGTTGAAGCGTACAAAGTAAAATGTGCATCTGCTAAGATTTCTTCTGGGGTACTATCTTTTTTTACCTTTAAGATATCTAACGGATAGGTCGGTGTCTTTGCTTCACTCGGTGTTGTAGTTGTTGTTTCACCTGGGTTATTACCATACTCTAAATGAGCACTGTTCTTTTCTGTTACAACTGCGGCTTTATTCACTTTTGCATAATATGTAACGGTGAATTCTTTTCCTTTGTTGTTTGCCTGATTAGTTCTTACCCATTCAGATAAATCAAGGACCATTTGTCTGTTGCCTTCACCGGAAAGTGTTGCTGTTGCAGGTGCTGTGCCTGCATCTGTAACACCTTCTCCGAATGCCACTTTTACATTAACTGTTGTAGCACCTTCTCTAAGAGCTGTTCCTGTTGCATCATTTACAAAATCAAGACCATTGGATAATACATCGTGGATAATGTACTGATACTGATCATATCCTGTTGTATCCGGGATAGAACCTTTTACGGTATATGTTACGACATCACCGATATTTACAGTTTCTTTATTAGCTATTTTCTCAATGCTTGGTGCTTCTGTTTTTAAATCTACTGTAGTATGCTCATTATCTACTGTTAACAAAGAAGACTGGATAGATTTTCCACCAGTTACATATACTAAGTAGTAACCTGCATCTAAGCTTGTAAATTTATAAGATGTTACATCTCCAAGTTTTTCAGAGTGTGCTGTAGCTTCTAATTTAGGACTATGTGTCAATGCGTATGTTGTAAAGTCGTTTGCAAAATCCTGAACTTTACCTGCTGTCTCAAGAGATGCTACAGCTTTTGAGAACTGCTCATCTGTAGAAGATTCCGTAACTTCTGGAATTGTTGGAACTGATGTCCTTAAGCTAGTTAATACGCTTACCAGTGCTGTTTTATAATCTGTATTCACTGTATATGCATAGTTCTTTGATCCTGTTGTACCAGACTCTGTCACATCAAATAATTTGTACAGATAAATGGTCTGATCTTTGAGTGTCTGTGTCGGAACGCCCGCTCCTGATTTCACATTAACGGTAAGCGTGTTTGCTCCAGCAGCTGCTGGTGTTGCTCCTTCTGCGGCAAATGCTGTGACAGACATAGCCATCATCATAATCGCTGCCAGCATTAATGCCATGATTTTTTTTCATTCTCTTCATGTCCTTTATCTCCTTTTCTTGAGAATTTTTTTTATAGTTTTTCTGCTTTTTTATTTTTCTTGCATTTTTTATATCTCATTACGAAATATACCAGGAAAAGCAGAACAGCTATCAGGTAAATCAAATAGCTTCCGTATCCTCCGGTATCCGGAAGACCTGGGAAATGTCTATTAGTTATTGTGAAGGTAAATCCATCTTGCGATTTATCTATCGTTGTTGTATAACCATCCACTTTTGCTTCTGTGATGGAATACGTGTAATAATAAATTTCATCTCCATCTGTCTTGTATGCCGGGAGTTCCTTATCACCTCCTGCCATTTAGATTTATCGATAGAACCTTCTATTTTGTAACTCTCGTAACCTGGTACTGGTTCTGTCGTTTCATTTCCTGCCTTATCTTTCCAAGTACGTGATATTGTTACCGTAATACTGTTTGGTCTTGAATGATCAAAATTGTTTAAATCTTTCCAAACTTTATTGATTGTCAGCTTGATGTTCTCATCACATGGATCCTGTGACTCGGATGGTTCCGGTGTATCACTATCTCCCGTGTTCAATGTTGTTTTAGTATCTGCCATCAATACTGCTTTTGCTGGTGATTCATATGCTTTAAGCTCTGCTGTCGTAGACGAAGTATCATCTGTCAGCTTTGCATTTTGCAAAGTTTCATAGCTTTTTATCGAATTCATATGACCCAGCGTGTAAATATCCCATCCACTGGAAGTATCTTTTTCATAGCTTAGATTCAGCTTGTCTGAACCCTTTTTGATTTGATCCAGCGCTACATCCAGCTTTCTGTAAATACGGTAATTGTTATTCTCGCCTTCCACCTTCTCCTGTGTGTTAGCTTCATATACAGAATCCAACTTACTCTTTCCGCTAAATGGACCGACAAGATTTTTTGTTCCACGAACCACATCACAGTAATACATGTTGTTGTTCTTCAAAAGTCCTTCATCGTTGAATCCAACAAATCCACCACTTCGTCCGTCTTTTGTATCACCGTCATTGTTATTTCCGGCTCCACCGGCATAGACATCATATCCTTGACTGACACCGTAGACATTACTATCCGTGATTCTTGTTCGATTCGCCTTGATCAGACTCACACTGATATTGGATTTGGCATCATTATCATTCAAAAGTCCATTTTCATCGCATGGAAGTTTGATGGATGAATCTCCAATCGTAATAATTGCAAGGTCTGTCTGTTGATTGTTATCCGTTGACTTTTTTGAAAGTCCTACAGAAATATCCAATCCAAGCAGATTTACATGAAGCAGTTTGCCATCATACAGCGCATCCACTTTGATGATTCCAAGATTAATCTTCAGAAGATCGGAATCCTGGATTTTATCCAGATATAGTGCTTTTACAAGTTGATTAACAACTGAGAATATTACATTCACTGCTCCTGAATCCAACTTCAAATCTGCAAGATAAGCGAAACTTGTTCGTCCTGCAAATCCACCGGCTGTTCCACCTGACGCTACCTGTTTCAGTCCAATTTTCTGGTTTGTCTTGTCACCTGCTGTACAATTCGACATTCTTGCAAGATTTGCATATCCGATAAATCCTCCGGCAATCTGCTCATCTCCATTTGTACTCTGCACAGTGTAACCATCATCAGTTCCTGTAACTGCACAGTCATCAATGTGAGAACCAAAAATGTCCATAACTCCAAGAGCTCCACCAAGTAACTGTCCTGTATTGTCTCCAAGAACGTCTATCTTGTCTGCCTTAACTACTCCGCTCTTTCCAGAATAGCCGACAAATCCTCCGACACTGTTTAAACCTCTTACATTACTTAAGCTCGTTACTTTGCTGTTTTTCACAGAACCATTTAACAGGGAGCCGCCAAAACCTCCGGCTGTTCCGCTATAGGTAACCTGATTGTTCTGTCCGGATTTTATCGCTGTGTTTGCGCTGACACTTAAACCAGCATCCTTACTTCCGCTTACAGTTCCGTAATATACATAACTTCTAAACGCATCCAGCACATCGGTTCTTCCAAGCTTTAATAATTTATCAAGAAGCGAGGTATCATTTCCTGCACTGATATTGGCAACTCCGGCTACGTCAGCAACACCGAAGCATCCTCCGGCATATTCACCTGCGACTACGGAACGGATATTCTGTACAGAAACTCCTGCCTCTTCCGTATCCTTCTTACCGAGTACAGTTCCTTCCAGATTTCCGGCAAATCCTCCTGCCGCTTTTGCATAAGAAGTGTTATTAATTCCACTCGCATAAGCACCATTTACGATGATTCCCCAGTCATCCCAGGATTCCACATCTGCATAACGAATCGTTGCGACTGTTGCATTTAATACTTTGATCAAATCTGCTGGTGTACTTAACAGTTTATTCAGAAGCTGGCTGAGCAATCCTTCTCCTGCAGTTGGATTCAGTGTTGCTACACTTCCTGGTCTGGAGCTTCCGACAAATCCTCCAACGTAGCTTCTTCCATCAACTCGTCTCAACTTTGTAACCTTGCAGCGTGCATCTTTTTCGCCCCAGATCTGTCCACCAATCAGTTTTCCGACATAACCTCCGGCATAACCGCAAGCATCCTTGGCATTGATTCCTTCTGACTGAACAATTAATCCACTCTGATAACCTTCCACAGAAGACTGCTTGATTACTGGAACAAATACATTAAGGACATTGATCATTTGTCCTAATTGCAGATTAAGACCAAGGATATCAACTCCTCCAAGCTTTGCTGCTCCGCCGTTTATCATTTCTCCTGCAAAACCGCCGGCACATCGGATTCCTTTGATTGTCTTCGCCTGATAAGCCTGTCCATTTGTAATGGTTCCAGTCTGCATCGAACCAACGTAGCCACCGGCTGCACCGCCATTCACCAGTTTTATTTCATCCCGGTAATTTTCTCTTCCTGCGACAACATTGTATCCATATATATATTTCCCAATGATTGCATCAAGTTCTTCTTGACTGTTTACTTTACCATTCTCTGCAAGATCACTTCCGTAACCTTTATATTTACCAACAAATTCTACCCAATCATTCCAAGTTTTATAATCCATCAAGGCAAGTGGTCCGTAAACTGCCGTATTTTCTTCCGTTGGATAGACAACGCTGAGTGCTCCCAGGATGTTATCTACTTTTACCAGTCCCCATAATAAGGACAGGTTTCCGGTACTTGCCGTATCAGCTGACTCCATAAGTCCTGTGAAGCCACCAGCAATTTCTTTTCCGTATACCGAACGGATTCTTACTGCTTTACAAGTACTTGTTGGTTCGGTATATTCTTTACCTTTCCAATTCTTTGTATTGTTTCCCCAGATGTGACCACCTTCATTATGTCCTGCATAACCTCCGGCCATACCTCGTTGTACCTGTGTTGTGGAAGCCGCATCTGCACGAACTGCACCACCGCAAGGAATACAAGTCGTAGAGCTGTTTCTGATCGTCGGTACAAAGTCCTCCGCTAATGATGCCAATGTATCTGACACATCAACAAGACCACCTAAGATACCAGTATCGCCAAGTACATTTGCCACATTTCCGGGTTCAAGATCTCCCACGTAACCACCGGCTGTAATCTGTCCAATGATATAGGAGAAGTTATTTGCATTAGAGTCCTGAATATGTCCGCCAGATATCTTTCCGGCAAAACCTCCTGCATCTCCAAGAACGTCATTTGCTGAGGCATCGGATGCTGTATTTTTCCAGGTCGCTTTTACTGCAAAACCTCCAACATCTCCTGTAACATTCGAATGTTCTATTGTAGAAACAACGACATTCAATGCATCCAGCACATGATTGATTCCTATTGAGTGACCAAGTACGCTCAATCCTTTTCCAACAGAAGCTGCGGAACCAATATTCATATAACCAATATATCCACCGGCATATCTTGCACCCGTTACTGCATATGTACTATCCTGTCCAAAATAATTTGAACTATCTTCACCCTCTAAATCTTTAGGAGGTGTTACCTTTGTATGTTTTAAATTTGTTACATCACAATGACTAACTTGAACTCCACTGCCATAACCAATAAAGCCACCAGCACTACCAGAATTCGTATCATCCGATTTGATTTTATTAGCCGTAACCGTAAATCCATTATCGGATTTAACTCCTGCATACTGTACATATGGAATGTAAGCATTAATCAGGTTCAGTAAATCTCCGACATTAATATTCAGACCTGTGATTCCTCCAAGAATGCTGATTCCACCTCCAGCATCTGCCAATGCTCCGGAGTAAACATTTCCGCCAAAGCCTCCGGCATAAGACTGCCCGTTTACATGATCCAGATTATAGACAGAATAATAGCTACCTTCTCCTGCGCCTTGGTTGTTAACCGTTCCACTCTGGAAGTTTCCGACAAAACCGCCAGCTGTATCTGCAGCAACTCCGCCTTTATCAACATAAGTAACCGTGCACTCTGTATAAGAAGGAAGCAAGTACGTGACAGCACCTAACAACTTATTTGCATTTAGCAAAGCCTTGACATCCGCTTCACCAGCTACATCTGCAAGCCCTCCAGTCTGTGACGAACCTACAAATCCTCCGGCAATACCGTCTTTATCATTTGCTGTTACTTCTTTTAAATTTTTCACATCGGACTTAATGATCTCACAGCTGTTACTCTTTCCGATGAAACCACCGGCTGTGTAATCCACTACTTCGCCGTTTGAATTTGCACCTGTTGCTTCTACAGTCATGCCTCCTGCGATGCCATTTACATGAGCTTCGTTGATTTTAACTCTGACACCTTCTGCCACAGAAAGCAGATTTTTTACTTTCAGCAAGTTGTTCAGTCCTAACAGATTCAAAGTCAGTCCATTTCCACCTGCCAGATCTCCCGGACCTGCACAACCGATAAAACCACCTACTCTGTTTTTTGCCGAAACAGATTTTACCTGATTCAATGTTACAGTATCCACATCTCCACCAACAGCCTCGCCAAGTGCTCCGCCGGCATAGTTTTCTTTTGCTTCAACTGTATATCCATCATTTACTCCCGTCACTGTTACATGATGCACAGTAAATCCAAGGAAGTTTCCGATTCCAAGCGTATTATTTAAAAGTCCTGTGACATTTGCTGTTGTTACACTTCCTGCAATACCTCCGACACGATTTTCACCTGCCGTAACTGTTTTCAATCCTGTAAGCACATTATCTCTTTGTGCTACGCTACTTGCATCTGCTCCACCATGTTTCCAATAAGGAAGTTTATTTAGATACTCTGTACTGGATTCTGCAATATAGACGCCATCACCGCCACCAAGAATACCACCAGAATAACTCTTACCAGCCTCAACTGAAACAGATGAACAATCCATGTTACATCCCAGGATTGCTGATGGTGCAATTCCTACAAGTGACAGAAGCATACCTGCTTTTTCCGGATCACTCGACAAAAGACCCGTCAACAAGTCTTTCACTGTTGTTAAAAGGCTTGCATCCTTGACTTCTTTATTTCCAAGGTTTGTAATCCATCCAACTGTTGAAATACCGCTCACACCACCGGCATAACTTCCGCTTGCTTTAACTGCAATGCTTCCGCTTGCTCCGCAGTTGACTGCATAGCTGTTTGTCTGTGCTCCTACAATACCACCTTGATAATTTTCACCGGATACTGAGACATTACATTCTGTCAGATTGCAATTTAGCAAGATACTCTGTGGCTGCATTACTCGAATAAGTTCAACACCTACATCACTTAACAAACCTCGGATTTCCGCATCTCTGCTGATTCCCGAAAATCCTCCGCCGTATTCTTTTGCCGTTACAGAATAACTACTGTTTTTCACGGAGCAGTCAAAGATTCTTGTTCCTACCTGCTGTCCTACAAAACCACCAGCATAATCTTTACCGGCAGCTCCGATAGTTCCTGCCAGATTCTCTACATGACAGTTTTTGATATTTACATTTTTGTATCCAGTAGGAATTAAACTACCAACCGGCAATGCCTTGTCCAGAAGAATTGTGATCAAATCTCCAAGTCCAAGTCCCGGAATTGCATTTAACAATGATGATAATGCATTCACCGTTACTCCAAGAGCTTTCGACAACCCGTCATACTCTGTTACACCTTCTGTATAACCGACAAACCCACCAGTACGGTCATTAATATTCGAAACACTGACTTTTCCTGTCACATCACAGTTTTCAATGGAAACATCTCCCACTAGCCTTCCGGCAAATGCACCTGTTGCATAAATCGTCGGATCCTTTGCTCTTGCATTTAAAAGTGCTGATAATGTATCTTTCAAATTCAGGTTTACGTTTCCAAATGTTAAAACTCCTACTAATAAATCAACTACACCACCTACAAGCCATTCCAAGTCCTGATGTGAGTCCACTTATTATGGTCTGAGTGGTTTTTATGTTCATTCGTATTATTTGTACATTTACATTTCGTAATTCCAGGTTTGATACAGAGACCGTTCCGGCACTGACACCAATGTTGTTTACATTAACCTCATTCGTAATTGTTCCTAAAAAAACCAATTCCTATATACTTAGAACCATCCATTTCTTCTGTCTGGTTCACATTCACATTAGAAATTACAGGTCTTCCAGTTGCCAAAATAGAATTTCCGTCCGTAAGTGTCGCCTGTCCATCTGCTAACTTTGCACCTTTGATATCCCCCGATACCATAAGTGGCGTCCAAAGATCATCTTCTTGATTTGAATTCACACCATCCTTTGATAAGTCAATATCTCGGAAAATGATGTAATTTGCATTGGATGAATATTTAAGATTGCCGTATTCACTCCTTAATTTATATTTATCTATATTTTTGTCAGGAAGACCATTTTCATTGACTCCACAAAATTCACCGGTTCCAACAGTAAGTCCGCCCAGTAACGTCCCTAAAAGACCACCTACGCCTTTAAGCAAACCTGCAAGAATGTTATCGTCGGAAAGGTTTACATTCGCCAGCTTGTATTTACCGTTCTCTACACCGTTTGTTTTATCTTTATAATATAGATATGAGTTTTCTCCTTTGACATTGTCCGGCTTTGGGTTTATAAGACCGTGCGTAGTTGCACCTTCTTTTGCTACAGCATCCAGGCCAAGGTCCGCATCTCCCGGATAATAAGGACTGTAAAAAGGATTGCCACCAAACAGACCAGTTACCAAACCCGGTTTGTAATAAACATACAGTCTAGGAGTTACGCTCTTATTGCTTCCAATCGCCCGCAACTGTGACTCATTTCCGATCAGAATATATTTCTTCCCGGAAACTTCTACATATAACTGCCCTGGTTTTGTTCTTCCATCTGCATGCTCACCATCTAGCCACTGAACTCCATTCGCCGCTTTTTCTGTCAATTGATCCGCAACCAATTCCGGCTTATCCGAATTAAACTTCTGCGATAACACGTAATTATGAGACTTACTATAAGTCAGATACGCCTGATCTTCACCATCCGGATAGATCATCTGTCCCATACCAAACTGTGGTGCATTATAATCTAATGTCATAACAGGTTCTGTTTCAGATTCTTCCTGTGCAAGTACCATTAACTGATATGGATTGTATATGTAGATTGTATCCGTTTCCTTATCATACAGCGTTGGTGTTTCGTTTTCTTCTAGTTTCGTGCCTGTGATAGTTCCGGTAAATGAATCCGGTACTGACCAAATCTGTTCCGAGTTCATCTGGATGTCATTCATCAAAATGTACTGAGCATCTGCACCGTATTTCAGCTCTGTGCCTTCACTCTTTACCACTTCTCCAGAACCAATCTGTCCATCCTTATCACCTGTGTAAATATAAGCATCTGAACTGATCTGTTTTAACTGTTCATAATTATAAATGCATATTTTACTATCCTTATAATAAGCATCTATATTATCTGTTGATTCTGCTTTAACATTTCCACCGGACGATTCCGATTCGTCATTTTTCGAGTTTTCACTTGTTTCCCCCGATATCTTAGATTCGGATTCCGTGGAGCCATTTATTTCATCTGAAACTGTGGACTCGGTTGATACTTCACCATTACTCTTATTGGCATCATCAGAAAGTGCCACTTGACTAGTGTTGGTACCCGATGGATTTACATCTGCTGCATCCGCAATATTCACTTGAGAAAATAAGATAGCCATACATAGTATTACTGCGATAATTCTGTTCTCTATCCTTCTTTTTTTCTTCATATCTGGACCTCTAATCTTTTGTCTTCACTTGTTACTTTAATTTTTTCCTTTTTAGCCATTTTTGCTGCTTTGCTGCCTCCTGAAAGCATTGCATCAGCTGATTGGAAAATGCTCCGCATTCACCATTTGAAATCATCTGGATTGCCTCTTCAGGTTCATATTTCCTTTTGTATGGACGATCATTGATCAATGCATCGTAAGCATCAACAATCCCAACGACCTGTGCACACATCGGAATCGCATTCCCTTTTAAACCGTCCGGATATCCTGATCCATCATATCTTTCATGGTGATGTCTGCATATTTCATAGCTATATTGATTCAGCTTTTCCGTTGTTACCCCCGTCTGGGAATCTCTGGGTCATCGCTGCACCTACTAATGGATGTTGCTTTACTACATTCATTTCTTCATCCGTAATCCCGTATTCCGGATATTTATCTGCAATTGAAGATATACCTGTTTCGTATAGAAACTGATATCGTCTTGGTATCCTGCTTCAACTAAATGATTATGATTCAATAGAGTAGTTAAAAGTGATACCATATCCCAATACTGCTTTGCCATATCCTGTTCTTTTTTAATGAGTTCTCGTTCCATCTTTATACTGTGTTCTGGACTATCTTCTCA
>ENA-OQKD01000231-OQKD01000231.1-human-gut-metagenome-genome-assembly--contig:-NODE-231-length-15510-cov-2.491582_pt1 | contig 15510 bp, 18 predicted proteins | sample MGYA00242775_ERZ504792 | MGnify/ENA primary metagenome ERZ504792 (study PRJEB26092, sample SAMD00036401) | human gut metagenome | host: Homo sapiens | study: EMG produced TPA metagenomics assembly of...
ACTCAATTAAAAGATGTATAATGAAGATATTGGAGAAAATCAATTTTCGCCAGCCGAAATATATGCTTCCCGCCATCCTTTATTTCCCCCTGCTCGGCACGTCTTATTTCATCTTCGACCTGTTTCAGACAGAAACGATAGAAATACAAGACAAGGCGTTGCAGACGACGGAGTTCCTGAACCCCGAATTGCCGGGGGCACAGATCAAGGACGATGGCATAGGCAGCAAATACGAGAATATGGCGAAATCATGGGGTAAGATACAAGACTACTCCGCTGTAGATAACATAGACCGGGAAGAACCCGATAAAAACAAGGAAGAGTATGAATCGAAATACACGCAGGACGACATCGACCTGCTCACGGAAGAACAACAGGAAAAAGCTGCGGCAGCGGAAATTGCCTCTGCCAAGACACGAGAACAGGAAGCACTTGCCGAACTGGAGAAAGCACTCGCAGAGGCGAGACTGAGAGGGCAAAACGCGACTGTACCCCCGGCAGAAACGGACACGGCCAACATTGCTCCACCACAAGGAGCAGCAGCCTCCGGAACCATCAACGAAGAGAGCCGGGCTGTGAAAACGCCATCAGCGGACGAACCGCCCAGCGAGGTGGTACGCAAGGTGAAGACAACCTCGGACTACTTTAACACACTGTCGAAGAATGTCCGTGAACCGAAACTCATCCAAGCCATCATTGACGAGAACATCAAAGCGGTGGACGGCTCGCGCGTGAGGTTGCGCCTGCTTGACGATGTGGAGATTGGCGAGTGTGTGATAGCAAGGGGAACATACCTGTACGCTACGGTAAGCGGATTCTCATCCGGGCGCGTGAAAGGTAATATCAGCAGCATCCTCGTGAATGACGAATTGGTGAAAGTGAGTCTCTCACTCTATGATACAGATGGCATGGAGGGGCTGTATGTGCCCAACAGCCAATTCCGGGAAACGAGCAAGGATGTAGCAAGCGGGGCAATGTCGGGCAATATGAACATGAGTATGGGAAGTACAACAGGAAACAGCCTTGCACAATGGGGGATGCAGGCGGTGAACAATGCCTACCAGAAAACAAGCAATGCCATTAGCAAAGCTATCAAGAAAAACAAAGTCAAGTTGAAATACGGAACTTTCGTGTATTTAGTGAACGGACAGGAAAAAAGGAATTAAAACGATGATGACATGGAAACAGATTTATCAGAATATCACAAAGGTACGGATGGGCTTTATTATGCGGACTATATAGCCCCAAATAAAGCCGAAACATTTATCGGAAAACTTGTGAGTACCGAATGGTGGCATCACAGAGGGCAGTTTGCCCTAATATGCAACTTCCGAACAGAAGACAGACGGAGGATTGCCTTATTCGCTTTTCAAAAACATACCGGTTTTTACGGACCAAGATACGGGAATGTTAATTTCAAAACAGTGGAGAAGGGCACTCTTTGGCAATGTGAAATCCAAATGACCCGGACGGGACGTTGTACTTGGGCGCGTGCCAGGCAGATAAAGAAATGAAGCGAAATAGGGAAAAGAAATCAATATAAATATTTTTAATCATGTGCCTATGAAATCTTCAAACTACTTAAAAAAATTATACGGGAATCCGACAGATGAAAAATATACACCGGGATATGGTGTATTACCCATTATCAAATATATACCTGAAGGCAAGATAGTCTGGTGTCCTTTCGATACGAAGCACAGTGAGTTTGTGCAGAAATTCAAGGATGCCGGTTTCCATGTCGTGTATTCCCATATCTATAACGGACAGGATTTTTTTACAACTATGAACCGTCCCAATGGGATATACTCGTATCCAATCCTCCTTTCAGCCGGAAAGTGGAAGTCTTCGAACGCTGTCTGAAACTCGGAAAACCATTCGCCTTGCTGATGTCCAACTATTGGCTGAACAACGTAACACCCTGCCGACTTTTCCAGAATACTGATCTGGAATTACTCATGTTCGATAAACGTATTCAGTTCGGAAAAGGGTAAAAACGTACCGTTCAACAGCAGCTATTTCTGCCATAAAATACTTCCGAAACAAATCATATTCGAACAGATAGATGTTACGGACAAATCTCCAAGTTGTATGCAGGATGACATCCCAGATAAGGCAAATATCAATCCGCAAGAGAATAAAGCAATCATGAATTTTCAATTATAACTCTGTATTTCAATGAAAAGGAATTTATTTGGCATTATGCTTCTATCAGGTATTTCCATTTTACCGAAAGCTAACGCACAAACTACCTACGAAGAAATGGAACAACTGACGGTGAACGAACAGATAACAACTGTCATCACGGCATCGGAACCGGTGCGTTTCGTGGATATTTCCACTGACAAGGTGGCGGGCGATCAGCCCATTGACAACATCATTCGCCTAAAGCCCAAGGAAAGCGGACACGAGGATGGTGAAATACTCGCCATCGTCACCATTGTGACGGAACGATACCGCACACAATACGCACTGATTTATACCACAAGGATGAAAGAGGCAGTAACGGATAAGGAGATATTGCTGCAAGAGCGTAATGCGTACAACAATCCGGCAGTCTCAATGTCCGCTGCCGACATGACACATCATGCACGGCGCATCTGGAACTCACCTGCAAAAAATCCGCAACGTAGCTACCAAAGCACACCGCATGGTGATGCGTCTGAACAATATCTACTCGGTGGGTGACTACTTCTTTCATAGACTTTTTCCATCGAGAACAAGACGAACATTCGTTTTTGACATTGATGAGATACGGATAAAGCTGACAGACAAGAAACTCGCCAAGGCAACCAACGCACAGACTATCGAACTGACACCTGCCCTGGTTCTGGAATCGGGCAAGACATTCAGACACGGCTATCGGAATGTGATTGTCGTGAAAAAGATGACCTTTCCCAATGACAAGCTACTGACCATCGAAATGACGGAGAAACAGATTAGTGGCCGTAACATCAGTCTGAACATCGACTATGAGGATATACTGGCGGCAGATTCGTTCCATGCAGATTTATTGGAGGAGGAATGACTATGAAAAAGACAATCATCGTGATAATTACCTGCGTGTGTATCGCTGCAAGTGCAAATGCACAACAAGGTAGCGGACGCCTCTCGCTTGGCACAGGGCTACTCTACAAGAACGGCATGGATATAACGCTCGCCTACGAACACGAAATGAACTATCGCCATACGTGGGAGTTCTTCGTCAACGGCTATCTACAATGGGCAGAGTGCGCTTCGTGCGGGCATATCTGCCCGGAATCATTTTGGCGAAACTACCGCAGCTACGGTTTTGGCGTGGCCTACAAGCCGTGCATGACGCGGGGACGCAACCACTATGGCAGTCTGCGTATCGGAGCTTCAGCCGGAAGCGACATGAATAAGTTCCTCGGTGGCCTGCACTTCGGTTACGAACACAACTATGTGCTATGGGCCGGATGGACACTGTATTGGCAAGTGAAAAGCGATGTGATGATAAAAGGTGCGGACGTGCTGCGAGCAGGTGTCGTGCTGGGTGTGAAACTACCTATAAAATAGGGAAACAAAAAAGAAAGCAATATGATACGAAAGATACATTTGGTGGCAGCGGCAACGGCTGCCGTGCTTTGCGCTGCCTGTGACACGCATATAGACGTACCCGATACAGCAGTTCGTCCAGGACATATCCTCTGCGAGGATGGAACAGCCTTGCCTTACGCACAATATGAACAATCGGGGAAAAAAGCGATAGCGGTTGTCTTCGATACCGAAAAACGCGGAGATACGGAGGGGGACGGTTATGCAGTTTACCTGTGGGACATTGCTCCACAGGCATTCGCCGACAGCCTCGGCATCGCACAAGGCACATCGGCTGACATCATGGCTTATGATGGCAATGAGAATACATTCGCACTGTATGATACACAAGAAACCGCTTCGCCAATGGCAGAAGCGGTTTTCGACCTATGGCGGTACGGGCAGAGTGCCTATGTACCGTCCGTGGCAGAGATGCGGCTGCTCTACACCATGCGAAAGATAATCAACCCTGTCATCGAACAATGTGGCGGTGAGCCGTTACCACTGGATGAAAACGACTGTTGGTACTGGACATCCACAGAAGTCGAAAAGCAACAGACAGCCAAGGCATGGCTCTATTCCATGGGGAGCGGCGCAATGCAGGAAACACCTAAAGTACAGGCGCACAAAGTACGCCCTATAATTACCATAAACGAATAAAAGATAGAAAGATATGAAAGATACGGATATATTTTTCAGCATAGCATTGATGATATTGGGAATTGTCCTCATGTATAAGTCCATGAAAGGTAATTCATGCCGACAAATACTGGCAAAACTCGCAGATTCCATAGCATCGGATAAAGAAGATATTAATTTTCAAATTAAAAGGTTCGGCTACCTTTTGGACGAAATGACTGCCGATAATGAAAAAAATTCAATCTTGAAGCGTCATGCCGACAGACTGGAGGAACTTGTCACGCAATTAGACCGCACACGAAACGAGCTTGAAACAAGTAATCTGTCAATGGCGGATATTAACGGAGAGTTGAAAAGAAGTAATGCCGAACTTGTAAAGAGAGCAACCCAATTACGCAATGAGATACAGCAAGACGAGCTTGTCATCCAAAAGATGCAAGAACGCCTTGATTCTCTCAAAAGAATCAAAGTGGGGCTTGAAATAGCCCTGAATAACATTCAGGCAGAAGAAGTACACTATCTCTCGGAACCGGTATTCAGTTTGGGTATTACCCCATCCATCAAAAGCCATCTTGAATCTCATGGAATATTATATATCGGAGACCTGATTCATCTTAACGAGCAATATCTCATGGAAATCTGGGGTATCGGTCCGGTAACACTTGATAAGATAAAAACAAAACTGAACGAGAATGGTGCATGGTTCGGTATGGATGTAATCAGAGTAGGTAATCATTGGTATCGTAGAAAACAAGGACTAATAACAGACTGACTTATGGAAGAAAGTAAGGAATTGCAAGGGTTCTATAAAATATTCCGCACAGTGGTATATGTGTCCGTGCTGCTGGAGTTCTTTGAATATGCCATTGACCCTGCAATGCTCGACCACTGGGGCGGCATACTGACCGACATTCACGGACGCATCAAACAATGGATGATTTACCACGACGGCAATCTTGTGTACAGCAAAAATCGACAACGGTACTGCTTACTCTGCATCACTTGTGTCGGAACGCGGAACAGGAAACGCGATACTGGAGTTCAACGCACGCCGGCAGGTGGTGTATCCATTGACGAGTGGGTTATTGCTGCTCGTACTCTCCGTATGGCTGTTCGGCCATACGATGGAAACAAGGCTTTATACCTTACCTCTGAATATCATTCTCTATATGATTGCCTCCATTGCTGGCGTAGTACTGGTACATATCGCATTAGACAACATTTCAAAGTTCATCAAGGAGGGATTGATGAAAGACCGTTTCAACTTCGAGAATGAAAGTTTTGAACAATGTGAAGAAAAAGTCGAGAATGAATACAGCGTAAATATCCCCATGCGATACTACTATAAGGGTAAATTCCGTAAGGGGTGGATTTCTGTAAGCAACTGCTTTCGAGGAACATGGGTAGTTGGAACACCGGGATCGGGTAAGACTTTCAGTATCATAGAGCCGTTTATCCGACAGCATTCGGCCAAAGGTTTCGCCATGGTGGTGTATGACTACAAGTTTCCTACATTGGCGACCAAGCTCTACTACCATTACAAGAAGAACGAGAAACTGGGCAGAGTACCCCAAGGGTGCAAGTTCAACATGATTAATTTTGTGGATGTGGAGTACAGCCGTCGGGTGAATCCAATTCAGGCAAAGTACATCAACAATCTTGCGGCGGCCAGCGAAACGGCGGAAACATTATTGGAAAGCCTACAAAAGGGTAAGAAAGAGGGAGGCGGCGGAAGCGACCAGTTCTTCCAAACCTCGGCGGTAAACTTCCTTGCCGCTTGTATCTACTTCTTCGTGAATTATGAACGTGAACCCTACGATGCCAACGGCAAGCCTCTATATGCGGAAAGACAGCAAGATCCGCAGACCAAATTCTGGAAACCGACAGGTATCGTGCGCGACCGTGAAGGCGGCAATATCGTGGAACCTGCCTACTGGCTGGGAAAGTATTCGGACATGCCACATATTCTGTCATTCTTGAATGAAAGTTATCAGACGATTTTCGAGGTACTGGAAACTGACAATGAGGTTGCTCCGCTGCTTGGTCCATTCCAGACAGCTTTCAAAAATAAGGCAATGGAACAATTGGAGGGTATGATTGGCACGTTACGTGTTTATACCTCGCGTCTGGCAACCAAAGAGAGCTACTGGATATTCCACCGGGATGGCGATGACTTCGACCTGAAGGTGAGTGACCCGAAGAATCCGAGTTACCTGCTGATTGCAAATGACCCGGAAATGGAATCCATCATCGGTGCATTGAACGCTCTTATCCTAAACCGTCTCGTTACCCGTGTGAATACCGGGCAGGGGAAAAATATTCCTGTGAGTATTATAGTGGACGAGTTACCGACACTCTACTTTCACAAAATAGACCGTCTGATAGGTACAGCGCGAAGCAATAAGGTGAGTGTAACGCTCGGCTTTCAGGAACTACCGCAACTGGAAGCCGATTATGGTAAGGTAGGTATGCAAAAGATCATTACGACGGTAGGTAATGTGGTAAGCGGCTCGGCACGTGCCAAAGAAACGCTGGAATGGTTGTCCAATGACATCTTCGGCAAGGTGGTCCAGGTCAAAAAAGGCGTGACTATTGACCGGGACAAAACAAGTATCAATCTCAATGAGAATATGGATAACCTTGTGCCTGCCTCGAAAATCTCGGATATGGCAACCGGATGGATATGCGGTCAGACGGCACGGGACTTTGTGAAGACGAAAACAGGTATGGGCGGTTCAATGAATATTCAAGAATCGGAAGAGTTCAAGACTACAAAGTTCTTCTGCAAAACAGATTTTGATATGGCAGAAATCAAGAAAGAAGAAGCGGCGTATGTGCCGCTGCCGAAGTTCTACACTTTCAAGTCGAGAGAGGAACGGGAGCGCATCCTATATAAAAACTTCGTACAAGTGGGGCAAGATGTGAAAGAGATGATAAAAGACGTTCAAAATAAGCGCAACGCGAAATAAAAATCCGGCTGTCTGACATATAATGTAAATAAAAACAACAAAAACCGTCAGTACAATCGTACTGGCGGTTTACTACTAACTAATCTCTTCTTCTGGTTTATCAGGAGAGCTACCTGCTTAATAATTGGGTGAGTTGCTGATGGCAATTTTTTCGTATTCCTCTTTGTCAGTACCGCATTCAATTGCCCTGTCAATGACATCCCCTAACTCGTTGTAACAAACTTCTTCATTGACACACTCTGCATCTTTGCCTTTCAACAGATATACTTCATAATAGTCCGACCCATTAAGTGCAATAATGACGTATCCGGTGTGTAACAGTCCGTTTACTTTGATACGAAGTGCAGGCAGGTCTTTGAAGATGGTGGCTGCAAACTCTGCGATACCCCATGACATGAGGACGGGCATAGGGGTAAGTCCTATCAACTGCTCTTGAATGGTCTGTGCTATTTGTATTACATACTCTTTTTCCATAACTATGCTATTTTTAAGATGATTATTGTTTTTTTATTCGAACCATTCCGGGTTGTCCTTTTTCAGTTCGGCAACCAATTCTACGTCTGTCAGTCGCAGGTTTGCCATGTCGGTAAAGAAGAAAACCTCGTCATAGATTCTTTCGGCTTCCTTGCTTGCGAAGCCTTCGTTTTCATCGTTGAAACTACCGGGCTGAAGGGCATCAAGCAAGGTAATCGAGCCGATAAGGAGTTCTTCACCCTCGTTGGATTCCACCACACGGCAAGGATAGTTATTGCCGCCAAATTGTACTTCTTGTGTTTTCATACGCTTGTTATTTTAATGGGATATGCTTTCCATTTGTCTTGAGGTATTCCATAAGACACTTTGCTTCTTCATGTGACGCACGATTGCGGTCATCATAGCGACGTGTCTCATCCGCCATCACAATGATGCACTCCTTAAACAATCTATAGAGGCTCTGTTGCAGTGTGGGGTGCATATCAGGTATAGCGGCTGCAAAACGCTTGGGATTGAAACTAAAACTATTCACTGCCATTTCCCATTCTTTGGCAAGTTTGTACTCTTTGCTTTCTTTGATGTTGTCCATTGTCATGAAATTTTAATGATTTATTTTTCTTCCCTCTGTTCGGTTCTATATTCTGTCTGAACCGCTTGGGATTTACAGATGCTTTACAGGACTGACGAACAAGCTACTTCCAACGCTTTTTTTGGAAAATTACTCTTTCACAGAAAGGAAGAATTTTATAAAAATGCACTTCAAAGCGATGGAATCAAGCGCGGCAGTCCACCTTTGCGTCTGGAAAACCAACCGGCGAGGACAGGAAGGAACCGGAGAAGGAATAAGATGGAAAAGATAAAAAGGAGGAAACTGATAGGTATAAATGAAGACGGGTGGCGGCGGGGTATCGGGAGGTAGCTATAAATGGGATAGAAAAGGCATAATCGCGCGGATGGCGGGTTTGCCCGGCAGACGCGCCGCCCGACAACGGTTTGGAGCAGTTGTCCGTGAACACCCTCTCTTCACCTTAATTGTAATCTAATTCAAATTAGGAACGAATAGAGGACAGATTACTCTACCCTCTATTCGTTGGTTCTGATTATGGTTAAGCTGCAATATTTTCCTCTTGTGGTTGTTCTTCGGTCTGCATCCCTACTTCGGATTGCTGTTTGTCAGATTGCTCAGCTTCCTGCTTTGCTTGTTCCTGCACCAAAAGAACGGCTTTTTTCTCTTCGATACGTTGGTGACGCTTCTCATACACTTCATTATGTCCGTTCTTGATGTCTGCCAACAGGTCGGGCATATGTTTTTGTGCGAAGTCAAGCAAGAGGGATGCAGTGGCATTGTTGCCGTATGCGTTCTTGAAATTAGCAATTAGAAAATCCCTGCGAATAATCGCTTTCTGCTTGCTCGTGAGGTTGGCAATGATGTTTATCTTTTCTTCATCTGTAAGGTAGGAATAAGGCTTTTTTCCCTCGATACCTACCGCTTCGAAATGCTCTTTGCGGAGGGATGATAGCAAGAAGAAATAAATCATCTTGTCCTCGTCTTGCCCAAACTTGCAATCGGACATATCAACCTCCAAAATCTGTTTTTTTGTGTCCTCTACAGTCTTTTCAAGAGCAATTTCCTTGTTGCGTTTGTCTTGCTTTTCCAACTTCTCTACCGGTGAAAGCGTCTGCTCCTGTTTTGTGTCATTGGTAGTACAGGTAACTTTCGGAACATAACAGAGTACGATGTCCTTGCTCTCAATACGGAAATAAAGGATGATTTCACCTGCTTCACTTCGGGTACGGATTTCTTCGCATTCTTCCGTGTAATCGTTCAAATCCTGTTCGAACTCGCTCTGTGCCTGTTCGTATTCTTCGGTGGTGTCGTACTCATCTTTTCGGGGTGCTTCGGGCTGTTCGGGATATGCCTTTGCATAATAGTTAAGGCTTTCCACTTCGTAACCCATGGCGGTAAGACGTTCTACTACGATTTCATTGTAGTTAGCAATTTCATGACAGAGGGGAACATCGGGACGTTCTTCCATAAGGCGCACGGCTTTCTCTGTGAGGTATGCCGCATTCATTTCAGCAAGGCAAGTACGATTGGCGCAATTTCCGCAACCACCCTCGCAGAACAACATCATGTTGTTGGTATTGTGAGGACACGACAGACAGAGGGTCTTGTCAAATGCGTATCGTTCCAAGTCGGTAGTATATTGCCGTTCGATGTTCCGTGCAACATCAGAGGCTTTTCATTCCTCGCCAACTATTGTACTGCACCCCCGTCTTTAACGATGCTTGTTGTACACCTCTTTCTGAATATCTTCCCCATAACGGCAAATTTCGCTCGCTACGCTGATTGTAATTTCGTCCTGTTCCAAAAGCTGTGCGATTTCGGGCATTAAGGAAACGAATTTAAGCCGTGTGCGGATATAGCTTTCGTTTTTACCGAACTGCACCGCCAAAGACTGCACATCGTGGCGACCACTATCAATGAGCTTTTGGTAGGCATTTGCTTCCTCTATCGGGGTAACATCCTTGCGCTGGAGGTTTTCAGTTACCGCCATTTCTTCGGCAACTTCGTCTGAAATTTCCATAACGACAGCCGGAATGTCTTCCAATCCTGCCATGAGGGAGGCACGATATCGACGTTCTCCAAAAACAATCTCAAAGCGGTTGTTTTCTATCGGGCGTACTCCAATAGGCTGTAACACACCCTGCTGACGAATACTCTCAGAAAGTTCTGCAAGGCTCGCTTCGTCAAAATTCTTACGTGGGTTGTAATTGCTCGGCTGCACGTTTGCCAATGCTACCATTGTGATGTTTTTCTCTACTGATTGAATTGCTGTTGCTTCCATAATCATAAAAATTTAATTGGTTTTAATATTTAATTTTTTATTTTCCCTTTGTTCGGTTCTCTTTTCTGCCTGAACCGCTTGGGATTTACAGATGCTTTACAAGGACTGACGAATAAGCGATTTCCGACGCTTTTTCCGGAAAATTACTCTTTCGCAGAAAGGAAGAATTTTATAGGAAATGCACTTCAAAGCGACGGAATCAAGCGCGGCAGTCCACCTTTGCGTCTGGAAAACCAACCGGTGATGGCAGGAATGGACCGGATGAGTGGCATTAAAAGAATATAGAAAAGGAAGAATACGCTGAAAGGCGGATGGTAAAACGGATGGAACTATAAAGGGATGATTAACGATACAACGGGACAAGCGGAAGGACGTAAGACCAGACGGTGTAAAACAGGAATGGAACTTACCAGATAAAAATCCTTTGAGCCATTTCGCTAAATAAATCTGTATCAATTGCCTGTTTTACCAGAAATTTGCATTATTTTTGCAGTAACGAAACAGCCGTTTCGGAAACAGCCGTTTCGGAAATAGCAATAAAAAAGGATAAGGATATGAGATTTTTTGACAGGACAGAAGAAATAGCCTCTCTTCGCAAGATTCGCGAAATGGCCAAAAACAATGCTCAGTTTACAGTGGTAACGGGACGTCGCCGTATCGGTAAGACATCACTCGTGTGGAAGGCATACGAGGACGAACCGATTCTCTATTTCTTTGTTGCCCGGAAAGCCGAAGGCGATTTGTGTGAGGACTACCGGCTTGAAATAGAGAACAAGTTGGGAGTCCCAACCATGGGGCGGGCCGAGCACTTTACCGATGTGTTCGAGTACCTGATGAAACTTTCGGCAGAACGTCCCATCACACTCTTTATCGACGAGTTCCAGGAGTTTTTCCGTGTGAACAAATCGGTGTTCAGCGATATGCAGCGCATCTGGGATCTATACAGCCCGAAGTCCCGTATTAACCTGATTGTCTGTGGTTCGATTTATTCCATGATGACAAAGATATTCAAGGATAAGAAAGAGCCGTTGTATAACCGGCAGTCGCGCTTTATGACTGTGCGTCCGTTTACCCCAACTGTTCTGAAAGATATTCTTTCGGAATACAACCCCGGCTACACGGCGGAAGATCTGCTGGCATTGTACGCTTTCACGGGCGGTGTGGCGAAGTATGTACAACTACTCGTGGATGCAGGAGCAACAGCCAAAACGACTATGCTCGACCAGATTATAAAGGCCGACTCCATATTTTTGGGCGAGGGTAAAGCGATTCTTATCGAAGAGTTCGGCAAGGATTACGGAATCTATTTCTCCATACTATCGGCCATTGCACGAGGAAAAACATCCCGTTCGGAAATTGAAAACGTGGTAGGCAAGGAAATCGGCGGTTATCTTACCAAGCTGGAGAAAGAATACGAAATCATATCGAAGAAGCAACCGCTGTTCGAGAAGAGTTCCGCCAAGAATGTCCGGTATGTCATCGAGGATAATTTTTTCACGTTCTGGTTCCGCTTCATCTACAAGTACAGCTATATGCTGGAGATAGAGAACTATGGAAGTGTGAAGATGATTATAGGTCGGGATTATGAAACTTTCAGCGGTCTGATGCTTGAACGTTACTTTAAACGTGTACTGATAGAACGGCAAGTCTATACGCGTATCGGAGGCTGGTGGGACCGCAAGGGTGAGAACGAAATAGACATAGTAGCTGAAAACGAACTGGACGATACGGCGACATTTTTCGAAGTCAAACGCAAGGCCGAAAATATCGACATGGAAAAACTGGAAGCGAAAGCAGCCGCTTTCATGCGTGCAACGGGAGAGTTCAAAGGTTATTCCCTGTCATACAAAGGGTTGTCAATGACTGATATGTAGCAATACATATCGGCATAACGTACTAACAGAAGTCACAGATTTAAAAGAACGGGAAGCGAGGGACATACCCTCACTTACCGTTTTTTTCCAAATACTCCTTCATCGCCTCATTTACAATGTCTCTCAATGACATATTCTTCTCAATAGCAAGGAATTTCATACGCGTATGAACACTCTTGTCGATAACGAAATTGCAATGTACCGCAGGCTCTTTTTCAGTTTTAAGTGGTGTGGCTTCCTTCTTTTGCGGAGATTTCTTCGTGGATGACAGCAATCCGTCCAGTCCGCTTTTCATACTGTCTTTCAATAAATCACTCTTGCCCATATTGTCTTATTTTAATTTCAAAACCTCTTGTGCTAAAGCCATATAATCTTTGGCTCCATTGCAGTTCTTATTGTACTCAAAGACGTTCTTTCCCTTTATAGGAGCTTCGGCCAGTGCCACATTGTCCCGTACAATCGTTTTGAACACTTTGTCACAGAAAGAGTCATTGATAATTTCAGCTACGCTCTTGTTGAGTGTCTTGCGCTTGTCAAACTGGGTAATAACAATGCCACCAATACTCAGGTTCGGGTTCAGGCGTTCCTTGACAATCTCAATTACGCTTGTAATCTTCGCCATTCCGCGCATGGCGAGGAATTGTGCCTGCACCGGAATAATCAGAAAGTCCGCTGTGGTAAGGGCATTGAGTGTCAGCAAGCCCAGTGAAGGTGGACAGTCAATCAGGATGTAGTCAAACTTCCGACTGTCAAGCAATTTCGCAATCAGGCCTTTCAGTATCAACTCACGTCCCGGCTCGTTTATCAGTTCGGATTCTGCCGCCGACAGGTCGAGACAGGACGGCACAACAGCAAGTCCGTTCTCCAGTTCGATAACCGGTAAGGGATATTCACCTCTCATTGCCCCATACACCGTTTGTTCTTCCTCAATGGAGAGACCACACGATTCTGTAAGATTTGCCTGCCCGTCCATGTCGATAGCCAGTACACGCTTTTTCTTCTGTCGCAAAGCAGCGGCAAGATTGATGGTGGTAGTTGTCTTGCCAACCCCACCCTTATGATTCAAAACAGCTATAATTTTTGTCATAATTTGATGTCTTTATATGCGATACAAAGATAATACTATTCTTAGTAAATACTATAATTAGTATATACTATTTTACTAAAAAAGTATTTTAGTATTTACTACTATACTAAAATACTAATAACTAAATGTAGTAAGTACTACTTTCAGTAATAGCTAACTTACTAACTTCCTACTTTACTATAATTAGTAAATACTACATTTAGTATTTGTTGTTGTTCAATACTATATGCACATCATCAGAACGGCAAGTCTTCCTTGTCCTCTTGCGGCATAGCTACCGGTGGTACAGGTGCATTGCTTGCGGCATCCGTCGGACTCTCTGCTTCTGAAGTTGTACCCTCACGCTTTCCGGTATTGATGAACTCCAATGCGTCTGCCGTAATGGATAGTTGAATCTGACAGTTTTCATCCTTATCCTTCCACAGTGAAGCCGAAAGTGTCCCTTCAATGAGCAGTAACCGTCCTTTGGTAAGATATTCGGATAGTCGAATATGGTTCTCTTTCTTACTCCGTACCCTTACCCAAGTAGTGATGCTGTTTCCATGTGAATAGTCATCTACCGCAATATCAAATGCAATGAATGAACCGTGTGCTCCAGTAATAACCTGGCAATCCTTGCCAATGCGACCAATTGTGTGAACGTATAACATAATAAATTCTTTTTGTGGCAGGTGGTTAATCCTACCGTTACCTTAGTTTATAAATATTCTTTATTTCCCTCTGTTTGGCCTGTTTGCGACCTCCGGGATGATTTTTTCTGCATCCAAAGGCGGCAGGAACAATCTGGCAAGGCTGAAGAGGAAAAATACGCTCACCAGCGGAGAGGAAGATTTTTGCGCTTCACTTGCGGCTGAATGTCGGCATTGACATGACTGGGACTGGCGATTACCTTTGCGGAAAAATTCAATCCACGGCAGGTTGCACGGCAGCAGAAAAGCGATAAATAGAAGTATATAAAAAAGGAATAGAAAAACGCTAAAGCAGGGAATAATAAAACAGGAGAACGGACATGCAGGACTAAGATCCAAAGACTACCTTGAAACTGTGAATAGTGATATAGTTATATCATTCCGCAATTTCAAGTCTGTTCGTGTACCCTTTGAAAAATAACTTGACGCACTTTATGTAACGCGCTACACAAAGCGTGTCAGATTTTTCTTGTAGCAGCCTATCAGTCCTTATACAGAGGGATATAGAAAAAAACTTATAAAAGTAACCGACAATAGCTAACGTCAAATACCCCTTGCTCCAATGGCCTGATTAGACTATTAAGTCCATAATCACTTATATGTTCATGGATACACACGACGGCTATACAGATAATGACCGCTATTAATACAAAGTATCCGGATAGGGATTTACGCAGCAATGGAGTTTTGCGAATATTTTATGGTATTCTACTTATTAATATGATATGTACTATAAATAAATTTTTAGCTTTCCTTTGAAAGTTCTCGTGAATTTCTATGGCTATTTGAAAGTTAACATTTTTAAGTTCAGTTTTTATTGATGCCCATGTATTTACATATTTTAAACTTCACTTATGCCGTCTGATAACATTTCTTGAGCTGCTTTTCTATTCCTTTCATACGCTTCCAGTTTGTCAAAAATGGCATCTGTTAGAAAATCTATCCATTCGAAAAGACCTTTTCCCCTTCTTGAGTACTAAAATCTATTGTACAGGTTTTCGCACACCTCCTATGAAGTATCAGATAATAAATTCCTCCAATCAGATTCGCCATAATAGCTTTAATATTGATTTTCGCCGGTTTAAACAGATTGTCATAAAACGCAATCAAATTTAGATTCATAATATCCCGTGTTTCTGCTGTTCTCTTTGTCGTTTCATTAATAACCGACATTTCATAAAGTAACAACTTTTGCATTACAGTGTTATCAGACAAGTTCCTATAAAGGGTCTTGAATGTTTCCGCAAAAAACTTTTTAGGTCCCAATATGTTCAGGCTGGAAACGTCAATAGTATCATTGATCCAGAAATCATACTGCTTGGCAAGCCTGTCGTAAAGGTTTTCCATTGAGCCGTATCTTCTATAAAACACATT
>ENA-OQKD01000232-OQKD01000232.1-human-gut-metagenome-genome-assembly--contig:-NODE-232-length-15504-cov-3.005007_pt1 | contig 15504 bp, 18 predicted proteins | sample MGYA00242775_ERZ504792 | MGnify/ENA primary metagenome ERZ504792 (study PRJEB26092, sample SAMD00036401) | human gut metagenome | host: Homo sapiens | study: EMG produced TPA metagenomics assembly of...
GATATTTATCATTTTTGTAGCCAAGCATGGAATCCATGGTGTTGATGCCTTTATAAAGAAACATCACAGGGGCGCCGCCTGCGGCCATGTAGATCATAGGAGCGATCACGCCGTCAGAACAGTTTTCTGCCACGGTTTCCACAGCAGCCTTTGTAACCCCTTCTTCTGTAAGGGCTTTTGTATCACGTCCCACGATCATGGAAACCGCATATCTGGCTTCCTCTATAGTTCCGTTTAAAAGCCGGTCATGTACCTTCATGCTTTCATCCTTTAAGGATTTTGTGGCAAGGAGCTGATAACACCAGAAGGTTTCCACAGCGCATCCCAAAGCCGGAACATTCCGGTACAGAACAGATAAGATCACTGCCGGAATCCCAAAGGATAAAAGGCAGACCAGAACTACTTCCAGAAAGCCTCCCAGAAGCTCTCCTTTTGGGTTTTTGGAAATATTTTTCTGATTCCCTTTTCAAGTACGGCAATCAGGTTTCCGATCAGGCACACCGGATGGTACAGCCATCTTGGATCGCCGATCAGAAGATCAAGTAAAAACCCTGCTGTCAGGGCAATGGTATGATAAAACAAAATTTCCTCTTCCTGACACAGCGCCTGTTTATTGGCTGTGTCTCTGTTTTTTATATTCCAGACAGTTTTTTCAGAAACGCCTCCGGCACCTTCTGGTTTCCATAATAATAAAGATGAGGAAAACCGGCCATCAGGGTGTCTGTTCCATGAATACAGTCCCACCCTCTGGTGCTTTCCGGCTTTTCTGCGCGGAAATCCTTTCCGCAGGTTTCTGAATCAAAATAATGAAATTCATGAGCAGGGATCCTGCCAAGGTCTTTTTCTCCCAGAACCGTCTTTTGCTGGCTCAGCATAATATACCCGAACCGGGAAAGCCTTGGTGTGCGGAATACTTTTCCCGGGATCACACCTGCCATTTTGCAGAATCGTCCTTCCATATCCTCCATTTCCTCATGAAGGTACATAAAGCCTCCGCACTCTGCCATACAGGGCATTCCTCCGTTTACGGCATCCCTGATCTCAGTTTTTATACACTGATTCTGTTCCAGCATTTTTCCGTTCAGCTCAGGATACCCCCCGTACAGAAGAAGTCCGTCCAGATTTTCAGGAAGCCTCTTATCATGTATGGGCGAAAACGGCACCAGCTCCGCTCCCATTTCTTTTAACAGGTTAAAATTGTCCTCATAAAAGAAACAAAAAGCCTCATCCTCTGCCACCCCGATCCTTACAGGCTGCTCAAGAGTATATTCTGCTGTAAGAGAAACCTCTTCCATCTCCGGCGCGCTTTCTGCAAGCTTCAGGATCCCGTCTATGTCCAGAGATTTTTCCAGCACTTCCGCAAGCTTCAGAAGTCTGCTCTTCAGCTGCGGAATCTCATTGGGAAGCACCAGCCCCAGATGCCGGCTTTCGATCACACAGTCCTCTGCCTTCGGCACATAGCCCAGAACAGAAATCCCAAGCTCCTGTTCCACCAGAGCTTTCATTCTGGGATAAAGCATAGGCGACATCTGATTAAAGATCACTGCCTTTATGCAGCTGTCCTTCCGGTATTCCAGAAAGCCCTTGATATAAGCTGCCAGAGAAACACTCATGCCTTTGCTGTTTACGATCAGGATCACGGGAGTACTGGTTGATCTTGCCAGGTCATAGGCGCTTGCCTTTGTGGTGGTTCCGCCTACGCCGTCATAATATCCCATAACTCCTTCCATCACAGAAATGTCACAGCCGGAAGCGAGCGTTTTTCTGAAAAATCCCTCTGGTGATTTTTTCTGATGTAAAAAAGGTATCCAGATTTCTTGATTTTGTTCCGATCACCCGGCTGTGAAACATGGGATCAATGTAATCCGGACCACATTTAAAGGAAGCTGTTTTCAGTCCCCGGTTTACAAAAGCCTGTAAAAGTCCGCAGGTGATCAGCGTTTTTCCGCTTCCGCTGGCTCCTGCTGCCAGAAGTATTCTCGGTATTTTCATGGATCGCGCCTCCTTTTATTTATGAGCCTGAATGGTGATCACATAAATCGGATTTTCTCCCATCATCATATGATAGCGTCCCACTGATTTTGACCGGGAAACTGCCAGCTGGACAACCTCTGTTTCCCAGGAAACAGAAGCATCCTCCCCTTCCAGTTCACGGATGCATTCCATTGCTTCGCCTACGGTTTCCAGAGTAATGCAGTTGATTACCATGCGAACCTGCGGATTTTTTTTCAGAAGAAGCCTTACAATTTCCTTCAGGTTTCCCGAAGAACCGCCGATAAACGCATGAGTAGGAGCAGGAAGCTCTTCCAGTGCCTCCGGCGCGGTTCCTGCAACGATCTCCATATGGTCAAGAGCAAACTTCTGTCTGTTTTCCTGAAGAAGCCCAAGAGCATCCTCTTTTTTCTCCACTGCATAAACGCTTCCCTCATAAGCTCTCAGCGCCATTTCCACGGAAACCGATCCTGTTCCTGCCCCTACGTCATAGCAGACAGAATCTTTTTTTTAGCTTTCAGCTTTCCGAGGGAAACCATACGGATCTCAGCTTTTGTCATAGGCGCCTTTCCTCTGATAAAAGCCTCATCCGGAAGTCCGTGAGTGGAAAGCAGAGGTTCCGCCTGATCATGATATGCGCACACTACACTCAGCGCATCCCCCTGATACTCTGTGAGCTCACAGGCTTTTTTTACAAAAATATTTTCGTTTTCATAGGACAGATTTTCTCCCACATAGAGAAGCACCTGTCCCATTCCGTAAGAGGTAAGCTTACGGGCAAGCTGCGCCGTTCCGTCAGCGGTTCCCAGAATGGCAAATACCTTTTTGTGATTTCGGATCAGGGACACAAGGTTGCAGGTTTTCCCATGAGCGCTGACAATCTTTGCATCCTCCCAGGAAAGATTGATCTTTGCCATAAAATACACCACTGAGGAGATCCCGCAGATCACCTCTGTATCCGGCCCCAGAAGGTCAAGAAGCTTTTTGGCTCCGCTGTAAAATCCCACATCGCCGGAAAGAGCAATGACAATCCTCTCGTATTCCGGATGTTCTGTAATATATCGTGCAATTTCATTGCTTCTGTACTCATAAAAAAACATCCTGATGAGAAAGACGCACTGCATCTGCCATTCTTCTGGCCCCAATAATAAGATCTGCTTTTTCCACAGCCTCTTTTCCCTGAATGGTAAGGGTTTCCTGACTTCCCATGCCGATTCCCAGAAGGGTAACATGAGGCTGGTATGTAAAACCAAATTTTTCTGCCAGCATGCGTCTGCACTCTCCCGGAGAAATCCCCGTATCACCGGAAGGTCTTCCAATGATCACCGGAACTGCTCCGCAGGAAATGGCCGCCTGGATTTTTTCCGGGAAGCCCCCGGCTTTGCCGGAATCCTTTGTAACAAGATAACGGCAGTCATACTGTCTCAGCATTGCCCGGTTCATTTCCTCGGAAAAGGGTCCCTGCATGGCAATGAGATTTTTCCCCTCAAAGCCCAGCTCCCTGCAGGCTTCTATAACAGAAGGAAGGGACAGCACTCTTGCAAAAATCCGTTTCTGGTAGTCCGGAATTTCTGTAAATGCTTTCAGTTCCTTACTTCCTGTGGTAAGGAGAACGTTCCCCTCTGTTTCTTTCAGATACCGGACAGCAGCCTCTGTGCTTTCTACATAAACCGCCTGCTGATGCTCACTGTCGTTTCTCAGCACCCGTATGCAGGAAATTTCTGTATTGCTGCAGGCTGTACGGATATTCTCCGTCACCTCCGCCGCATAGGGATGAGTGGCATCCAGTACAAGCTGAGGCCTTTCCTTTTTTAAAAGCTCCTCCATCTCAGGCCGGGTAAGACGTCCGGCGCGCACATGAAGAAACTCACCCTCCTGAAGAGATTTTGCCCCGTATTCTGTGGCAACACAGCCAAGAACCGGGATCTGATGCTCCCCAAGGAAGCGGCAGAGTCCATAGCCCTCTGTCGTACCGGCAAACACAATGACTTTATACATTCCGATATCCTCTTGGAGTCACCATTTTTCCATTGATCACTTTTGTCTGGGAATTTCCCACAAACACAGTGGTAAACATATCTACCTTTGTATCACGAAGCTCTTTCAGTGTCATAAGATGGTATTCCTCGCCCTCTCTTCCGATCATGGAAACAGTACCGCACACGGTTTCCGGTGATTTGTACTGCATCATCAGATCACAGGCCTTCTGAAGATAATCGTGACGTTTTCTGCTGGAAGGATTATAGAGACAGATCACAAAATCTGCCTGAGAGGCTCCCAGAAGACGGGCCTCGATTTTTTCCCAGGGCGTCAGAAGATCGCTTAAGCTGATCAGACAGAAATCATGGATCAGCGGCGCGCCAAGGACTGCGGCTCCGCCAAGGGCAGCCGTTACTCCAGGGATAATTTCTAGCTCTACCTGAGGATATTTTACGCCAACCTCGTACATCAGGCCTGCCATTCCGTAAACTCCTGCATCTCCGCTGCAGATCATGGAAACCACTTTGCCCTTCACAGCCTCCTCAAAGGCAAGAACACAGCGGTCCACTTCTTTTTTCATGGGAGTGGTAAGAAACTCTTTATCCGGAAAAGTATCCTTTACAAGATCCACATAAACGGTATATCCGATAATGGCATCGCTGGCCTTTAACGCTTCCATGGCAATTCCTGTCATCTGATCGCAGCCTCCCGGCCCGATTCCAACTACATAAATTTTATTCAAAATGTACCTCCCATTCCCGGAGCGCCAAAGCAGTGGTAACACCGTCCCCTCCGGATTTTCTTTTTATCAGTTTCCCCTTTGCCGCACCCAGCACAGCGCTTCTTTCACAAACATTATCTGCGCCTGTTACAGATTTTACAAAGGCTGACGGGGTAAACTCCCCCTGCACCTTCATAAGCTCTTCACCCTCAAAGGTAAGAAAGGGGAGCTTTTTATTTTCTGCCAGAGCCAGAAGTCCCGGCTCATTTTTTTTGATGGAAATACTTGCAAGCCGCTCCACTGCCTGAGGAAAAATATCTCCCTGTTCCAGACAGATGTCCGCAGCTTTTTCAATTCCTTCCGGATCCTTGTTTTTACGGCATCCCATACCCAGGGTAACAGCCTTTGGGATCACCTGGACTGTGGATAAAAACGGAGTACAGGATTTGTGGACAGTAACTGCAATCCCAAGCCTTACCGGCTGTTCCCCGGCGCTTTCCTCTGTCAGAGCTTCTCTGCCGTAATTGGCCGTTTCCTGTTTTTTCATAACTTCTCCAGATGGTTTGCCTGTTTCCTGTTTTTCCGTAACCGCTCCAGGTGATTTGCCTGTTCTGTTCTTTTCATCCGGGCTTACAGGAACGCCTTTTCTGTCGCAGAGGATCAGCCCCTGAGGCAGCGTTCCCGTCCAGGGAAATTCACTGTAAAAGCCAACCTTTTCTCCTGCCAGAACCGCAGCAGATACCTCCTTTGCAGCTGTCATGTTCATAATATCGCAGCCGTTCTTTTTTGCAAAAATATCCACTGCAAAACGTTCATGAAGGTCGGTTGCAGTTGTTACCACCGCCTGGGCGTTGAGAATCTCTGACGCTGTAAGAGCAAGCTCATTTGCTCCCCCAAGGTGTCCGGATAAAAGAGAAATCACAAATTTTCCGCACTCGTCGATCACAAGCACTGCCGGATCTGATTTTTTTGACGCCACATACGGCGCAATGCTTCTCACTGCAATGCCGCAGGCTCCCACAAACAGGATCCCGTCATCGGCAGAAAAACGGCTTTCCGTCCATTTTAATACGGATTCCTGAATGGAATCCTTTAAATATTTACTTTTTGACGCAAGCAAAACCCTGTGTCCCTGTTTCTCAAATTCTGTTTTCAGCCGGATGGCTGTTTCCAGTCCGGTAAGACTGAAGCAGATTATGGAAAGCTTCATGTTTTTCTCCGTTTTATTTTGTGGCTTTTCTGAATTCTGTGGTAAATGAAGGATCGTATAATTTGGAGCGGTCGTAATCCGCTGCGTTTACCGCGTCTCCAATGATCATCAGAGCTGTTTTTGTAATATTGTTATCTGCTGCTGTTTTTGCCAGAGTTCCCACGGTACAGATAAATTTCTTTTCGTCCGGCCAGGTTGCCTTATAGACAATGGCAGCCGGAGTATCTTCCCGATAACCGCCCTCGATCAGTCTTCTTGACAGCTCTTCCAGCATTCCGGTGCTTAAAAAGATCACCATGGACGCCTGATGAGCCGCAAAGGACTGAATGCTTTCTTTGGACGGAACCGGAGTTCTTCCTTCCATCCTTGTAATGATCACGCTCTGAGAAATCTCGGGAAGTGTGTATTCCAGATTCAATGCGCTTGCCGCGCCGCAGAAAGAGCTGACGCCCGGGCAGGAATCATAGGCAATTCCTTTTTCATCCAGAATATCCATCTGCTCCCGGATCGCTCCGTAAATGCAGGGATCGCCTGTGTGGAGACGAACCGTTGTCTTACCTTCTTTTTCCGCCTTTTCCATAACAGAAATCACTTCTTCCAGCGTCATCTTTGCGCTGTTGTAAATGGTGCACACATCCTTACTGTATTCCAGAAGCTGGGGATTTACCAGAGAACCTGCGTAAATGATCACATCAGCCTCCTCCAGATACTGTTTTCCTCTCACTGTAATAAGGTCCGGCGCTCCCGGGCCTGCTCCAACAAAATGTATCATCTGTTTTCTCCTTTGGATATTTTTTTGATTAATTCTGCCGCGTGTTCTGTCTGTCCCAGATATCCGTATTCACTGGAAAAAATCACAGCGCCCAGAAGGATCTGGTCATAGGAACGGTGATCCAGATAAAACTGGATCCGGTCTGTGATCTCCTTCATGGTTTCTTTCAGGATCCTGTGCCTGTCCAGAACAGCAAGTGCCTCGTCTGTGGTATTGCAGTTCAGGATCTCCTTTGCGCAGCCAAGGTCAGCCCCCGCACGGATGGCCCCTGCTGCAAGAACCTCCATTCTCCCGTCCGCACTGTGAGAATGAGTGTTCATGATCCCTGCTGCAAACTTTTACAAACTTGCCGATATGAGATACAAAAAGGATTCCCTTCACTCCCATATCCACAGCCATATCAATGGTTTCTCCCACATAATTGCTGCATTTGATATTTTTTTCAAAAGGAAGCGTCATATGCTCCCTTAAAAATTCCGCGCCGTAGTTTCCCGGAGTTGCCAGAATATATTCTTCTCCCATTGCCGCATGCTGGCTCATTTCTATTCGGATGCTGTCAATCAGCGCCCTTTCACTCATGGGCTCCACAATTCCTGTGGTTCCCAGAATAGAAATGCCTCCCACAATCCCAAGTCTGGGATTAAAGGTTTTTCCGGCAATTTTTTCTCCTTCAGGCACAGAAATGGTAATTTTCAGTCTGCCTTCATAATCAAATCTGTCTGCGGCCTCCTCCGCAGATCTGAGGATCATGGCTTTTGGAACCGGATTGATAGCAGCCTCGCCTACTGCCTGTTTCAGTCCCGGCTTTGTCACTCTTCCTACACCGACGCCTCCGTCAATGACAATCCGGGGCTCAATGGCTTCGCCGTCCAGCTTTTCCACCGTAGCATACACCAGAATCCCGTTTGTAGTATCCGGATCGTCTCCGGCATCCTTTTGAACAGCGCAGGTCACTGCGTTTTCTTCTTTCTGAATGTCAAGAAGTTCCAGATTCAGAAGAATTCCCTTTGGCGTCATGAGACTGATCTCACGGATCATTTTTCCTCCAAGAAGGATTTCTGCAGCGCCTTTTGCCGCTGCTGCCGCACAGGAACCCGTAGTATAACCAAAGCGGAGTTTTTTATTATTTTTTGTGATATAATAATCTTCCAGACCGGTTTTATGAGCCATAAATTTCCTCCTTATCAACGCTTTTCATTATATAATTTTGCGTGTAAAAAGTCAATTTTTCTGACAGCTTTCCGGGAATATGTTACTGCTGATAATGACAGTACATAAAGGGAATCGCAGCCCACAAACAAAAAGGATATACCCCCTTCGCCCGGGAATATATCCTCAATAACCGTTGTTGTTTTCTTTTATTGTAATTTTATTTCTTCTATTTTGCAGCGGTACTTTTTTGTTTCTTTATCATAGCCGATTCCCACCAGAAGAACCCTTCGAACTACTGCTCTTTGCTGGTCCAGTAATTTCCCAGATTATTGTTTGACAAAGACATGACAACGGAACGCGGATTATAAAGCCGCTCTCCTGATTTTGTGTGATAACCGTCATACCAGGTTTTCAGTCCCTGCCTTGTTATTTTTTCAGGACGGGTTTCCTGTTCACGGTAGCGTTCAAACAGCATATCCACTTCCTGTTCCGTAAAGCCAAAATACTCAGAAAATTTTTCTTCAGAGGCCATGGTAAACTCACTGAACATATTCAGTTCCGATCCGCTGCTGTACTTTGCAATGGGAAGAATCCCTGTCATATAGGCAAGCAGCACATAGGGTCTGTCCTTTAAAAGATTACGGAGAAATATAAGGAATTCCTTTTTGTCTGTCTGGCTGATAAAGCTCTGATGAAAAATAAAATCCCACTCATCCAGAACAAACACAAATCTGGCATCTTCTCTCTCAGCATACAATTCCAGAAGAGCCTCTGCCGCGCTGTCTGTATCCCCAATATCTGTTTCCGGATATTCCTTTTTTAAATCCCTTATCAGTCTTTTTTCAATTCTTCCTATATATTCATCATAGGAAGAGCATCTTCCTCCCAGTTCATTAAAGAAAATGTGAATCACCGAAAACTGATTCCTGTACTTTTCGTATTCCCTGGACTGCGCGATCTGTAAGGAGTCAAAAATATCCGCCGCATTGCAGGCTTTTGAGAAAAAAGCGGCGATCATATTGGCTGCTACTGTTTTTCCAAACCGTCTTGGCCGTGTAATACAGATATGGTTATTACCGGTTTCTACCATCGGGAACAATTCCTTTAGCATTCTGGATTTGTCTACAAAATAAGGCTTTTCTGTTTCACTTTTGTATAACGTATATGCGGTTTTACTGTTCAGATAAATACCCATAAGCCGCTCCCCTGCCTTTCCTTTGTCTGTTGTGTGTATTTTATCATGAATACACCTCTTACACAAGGCAGCTCAAAGATTTCAGCATATGATCCGCGGCATGTTTATTTCACAGTAACCCGCATCTTCCGGTCATTTAAAAAATTCCTGTCAGCTTACACACTGCAATTCCCACAGAAAAAACTGCAATTCCTGTTTTCAGAAGCTTCTGATTGATCCTGGATGCATTTTTGCTCCCAAAATATACGCCGATTCCATGAGTAAGAAGAGCGATCAGCAGAACCGGAAGAAGCTTTTTGATATCGCACTGGGCAAGATATCCTGTTACTGCCGGAATGCCGATAAAGACAGAGTTAAAAAGCGCCACTCCCACTGCGGTCCGTACCGAAATTCCCATAACCACCAGAAGCGGCATCACAAGTACCGGGCCTCCTGCCCCCGACATAGAGCAGATGGCTCCGGTCACTGCCCCGAGAAGTAAGGTTACAGGCAGATTGTTTTCAATGGAAAAGCCTTTTTTCTTTTTATCCTCAGGCTTTCCATCCTTTCTTACAAGAATGGAGATCCCGGAAAGAAGCACCACCAGATAAAGAATCACTTTTACCTGTTCCTCGGGAATGATCAGATTCAGCTTTACTCCCAGTATGGCTCCGATCAGACTTCCGATACTGAGCTTCAGCCCGAATTTTACATCAAGGTTTCCTGCCTTTTTATAATTCCAGGAGCCCAATGCGCCGGATACAATAAAAGCTGCAAAGCTCAGCGCCAGCCCCTCTGTAACGCTCATTCCCAGACCTGCAGTATAAAACATGGGAAGCAGAAAGCCGGCCACGCCGCAGAGGCCTACCAGCGCGCCTACCACAAGATTGGCAGCCGCTGTCATCAGCCAGATACCCATTACAGAACACCTGCCTTTTTCATATACTGGTTTGCCTCAAACAGGATTTTTTCCTCATCCAGAGTTTTTATCTCTCTGTTTTCCATAAGAATTTTTCCTCCTACGATCATCTCACTGACATCCCCTGCCTCTCCGCACTCAAACATAGTGTGAATAAGATTTCCACTGGGGATCAGCCGCGCTGTCTCCAGACAGATACCGATCATGTCAGCCTTACAGCCTTCCTCGATTCTTCCGCACTGTCCCATCTCATCTACAGCGGCTGCCCCGCCCTCGAACATCATTCGGAAAAGCAGCTCTGCAGGCATAACTTTTGGGTTATGTTTGGGAACACCATGGTAAATATTCATAAGAGAACGGAAGATCCTCATTTCATTCCACAGGCTTAAACCTCCGTGGGCTGCTCCGTCGCTTCCAAATCCCGGTATGATTCCCCGGTTTACCAGATCAGGCGTATCCGGAACTGCTTTTCCGCAGTTACTGAACGGACAGTGACAGATTTTTACCTTTTTTTCTCTGATAAGCTCCTTTTCTCCTTCCGAAAGGATCAGACTGTGAGCGCCCAGAAATCTTTCTGAGAGCACACCCTTTTTTTCAAGGTATTCATAAGGACGGATTCCTTCTCTTTTTATGATCCCGTCTACCTCTCCCTGATATTCGTTCATATGAGCCTGAAGCATTGTGTTTCTTTCCCCGGCATGAGAAGCAGCCAGCTCCACCAGCTCATCCGAGCAGGAGTTTAAAGCCCGGAGCGCATAATAAACCTTCAGGTTTCCTTTTCCATTCCAGGTATCATAAAGCCGGTCTGTCTCCTTTACCGCCTGCCGGGCATTCATGGCAATGCTTTCCGGAAGTCCGGCTTCATCCATTGTGGAAACAGAAAGACAGCCTCTCAGTCCGCTTTTTTCATAAACCTCTGCCGCCGCGTCCATATAATAGCTGCCTGCATCTACAAAGGAAGTGGTGCCGCACCGGATCATCTCCAGAGCTGCTGTTTTTGCGGAAAGTCTCATTTTTTCCGGTGTCAGGGTACTTTCAAAGGGAAGCATGACTCTTGTCCAGATAATCGGCTTTGCATCCAGAACCAGTCCTTTTAACAGCTGCTGACCTGTGTGCATGTGACTGTCTGTAAATCCGGGCATAAAAAGCTTTCCTTCTCCCCGGATCACCTTCTGCGCCTGAACCTCCTCTGTTCCTTTTTCTGATACAAAAAGGATCCTCTCCCCTTTTATCCCGATATCCATTCCTGTTTTTACTGTTTCATAATCAGTCATTACAACTGTATTTTTTATCAGAAGATCACATTTTATCATAAACATCTGCTCCTTTTAAATTGCGCCTGTAAGCTTCAGAATCAGGGAATCCCAGATACAGGAGCCAAGGAAGGTTCCTGTCATTACCAGAAGACCTACCAGAAGGATCTTCGGCCCCTGTTTCACAAAGGTTTTCAGCTGATCCCCGATAGCAAGTCCGGCATAGGCTCCCACCATGGTAAACGGCGCTGTAAAATTGATCTTTGCCGCAGCATCGATCACAAAAGTCCTTACCGGAGATAAAGGACAGGCGGCCAGAAGACCAATGATGGCACAGTAGGCAACAATGGGAAGCTTCAGAGGGATCACCTTTGTACAGACAACTGCAAGCATGGAAATAATTACCAGCACCGCCAGCCCGGGAAGGGACTCCATAAATCCCACGTCATATCCGATAAAGTTTGCAAGTCCGGTACCGCAGGCACCGATTACCAGAAGAAACAGCCATTCTATGTATCTCATATCCTCTTACTCCTTTCCTGCCTTCTTTTTGCGTCCAAAGTGACCAAGCTTTGGTTCCAGTATCTGATACAGTTTGTCGCAAAGGGGAATCGCAATAAACATGTTAATGTAAATTCCTGTTATTCCTGCCATGGTTTCTCCCACACTGGCAAGCGTTTTAATGGATTCTGCAAAATCAGGATACATGGCGCAGAGAGACGCGCTGGAGCTTGCCATCATGATTCCCGCACCCACACCTGATGCCAGTCCCATTGCCTCAGGATGAAAAAGTCCGGTCATTGCCACTGCAGATGCCAGGATTCCAAAATAAATGGTTCCCACCATTCCGCCGACAATATAAATAGAAAGACTTCCTCTTGCCTCAGCAGAATCTGCGCCGTAAATATTATTGATCAGCGCCATATGATACTCACGGTTAATGGAAAAGCAGGCTCCCACTGCCTCTCTTTTCATTCCCAGGAGAATGGCCACCGGCAGCGCCAGGAAAATCCCAAAAAGATTTCCGAAGCCATGGAGCAGAACTGCAGGACCGGCGCTTAAAATTGTTTCAATATTGGCTCCTGCTGTAATTCCAAGCTTTGCAATAAAGGGCGCAATTCCGACCACCACCAGCTTGGAAGCTGCTTTTACATGTTTGTTTTCTACGATTTTCAATACCTGAGGGCCGCTTACCACGCCCAGAATAATGGCATAAAAGATTGGGAATAAAATAAACATCCCTGTTCCCACTGGAATTTTGATCTGACCGATATTGTCTGCGATCAGAACAAAAAGAAATGCCAGAAGGTAGATTTTCCATTCTGTTCTGATTCTTTGTCCCAGTGACTCATAAGCAAAATTTTCTTTTGTTTTTTCACGATTTCTCTTACCTCCCGTTCCGTTTTTTGTTATTTTTATCTTATCGAAAAGGGCTGACAGAAAAAAGGACATTTGAGGTGTTTTTGTGATTTATGTAACAGTTTTTTAGAAAATGGGAAGAGGAAAACGGTAGAAACGCTCACATCTTTGTGCTATAATTTTTCTAACACACAGAGAGCGGCGAACTCCTGTTTACAGAGAAGATAATAAAATGATTTTTCATTATGCGTGAAAATCTTTATGCGCCATGCACTTTTACTGGTATTTATAGAAATATATTTTTTACACTTCTATTACTTCTTTATGGAATATACGCAAAAAGGAGAATGTTTATGACAGTGGAAGATCTGGAAAAAGAAATCCCCGGTCTTATAGAATACACAGAAACCATGCCTGAGGAAATACGAAAAAAGGCCTTTGTCAAGGTTTATCCTCCGGGAAAGCTGATTCACCAGAAGGACTGTGAGCTTCAGTTTTTCGGCATTGTTGCAAAAGGTGAAAACCGGGTCATTAATGAATTTGAAAATGGAAAAATCTATATGATCGAAACAAACCGGGCCATTGATTTTATCGGGGAGGTGACCATTCTGGCGGAAATGCCCCGCACTTCTGTTACCATAGAGGCTGTTACAGAGTGTACGGTGATCTATATTTCCCGAAGGGATGCAGAGACATGGATCCGGAACGACCAGCATATCCTCCGGCTGATGGCAAGAGAACTGCCTTTAAGCTATACCGTTCCTCCTACACAACGGCCTCAAGCTTTATTACCCTCCAACCTTTCTGCTGGCAGATTATCTGGTAAGAGCATATGAAGGTTCTCTTTCTGAACAGACAGATGCTGTCTTTCCGGAAAACGGTGCCTTTATCTGCAGAAAATACGGGAACGCCTCAGCGAAGAGCTTGGCATGAATATCAAAACACTGGACCGCACCATCCGGTCCATGCAGAAAAACGGATATTTTAATCTGACAAAAGGGAAAATATCCTTCGGATATGAAGAATACATAAAAATGAAAGAATTTATTACTACAGCAAAGGGGTGATCAGAACCCCTTTGCTCTTTTTTTAATCAATACAAAATAATCGGATATCCGCTTTCAATTGTATTGTAGATCAGCGCTGCCTGATCTGTGGGAAGGTTTACACACCCGTGGCTGCCTGCGCCGGTTTTATATCTGTTGCCGCCAAAAGAAGACTGCCAGGAAGCGTCATGAAGCCCCTGCCCATAAACAAAAGGCATCCAGTAATTTACCTTTACATCATATCCGTAAACGTCACTGGTCAGATTAAAGGGGCTTGCCTTATAGGGGATGGGCCACGCTCCGCGGTAGGTTTCCCTGTCCGGTGTGGGAGCGCCGCTGACAATATCGGTTTCTGTTACCAGTGCTCCGTCCTTATAAAGCCACAGATGCTGATTGTCCAGGCTGACTTCTATATAGCTGCCTGCAAGATCGTCTTTTCCGTTTCTCTGAAGTCCCCGGATACTGTAAACAGGCTCTCTGGAAATGGCAGTTCCTGTTTTCAGATCTTCCAGAAGCTGTTTCAGCTCTGCCTCCTGATCAATGCGGAAGCCATACTCATTTCCCGATACGGTAATGTCGTTTCCGTAGGAGGTGCGGAAGGTACGGGGCACATAAATCGTATCATAATCTGCAGCCAGCTGCTGCACCCAGGCTTTTGCCGCAGCCTCATCAATGCTGATCTTTTCTCCTTCGATTTTGATCCAGGAACTGATCGCAGCAGAATCCAGAACCTCCGTTGCCGGGCCAAAGGTATAAGTAACTGTGGTGCTTCTGTATTTTTTCAGCTGACCGTTCAGCGAATCCAGCTTTTTCTGCAGTTCATCTGTCACTACGGTTTCCGGCTGAACATAAACAGAGGGGCCCATTTCTATTTTAATCTCACTGCCCAGAAGATCTTCCGGAAAAGTGGTATCAAGGATCTGATCTACATGGCTTATCAGCCGGCCTTCGTCAATCTGATCTCCCTGCACGTCCTTTACCATAACAAATTGCTGTTTCTGCTCTTCGTAGGAAATTGATGCGCTGACAGAAGCTGTCCTCTCTTTATTGTTAAAGTGAGAAGCAGAAAGCGCTGCTTTTTCCTTTTCCTGATCCTTCTGTATCTGATACCCGATACGGAATTCACCGGCTGCGCTATGATCTGTTTTTCTGCATCTCTTTCCTGTTTAATAGCTGTCAGCTGGGCATTCAGAACATTTTCATCCAGAGAATACCCCAGTTCCTTCATGGACGTGCGGTAAACCTCTTTTCCGTCCTCATAAAAAGTCAATTCTCTGCTGTTAAAAGCATCCATGATTTTTTTCTGAGCCTCATCTACAGTAAGTCCGGATACTTCCTGCTGATAGATCCGGATTTCCCGGCCCAGAGTATTTTTGTCAACCACATATATGTAAATAAAAAATCCTGCTGTAATGGCAACTGCCGCAGTCAGGCATACGGCAAGAATGATCTTCAGTGTTTTCCTGCTCAGTCTGATTTTTTTGTTCATAATCCCTGTTCCTCTGCATCTTCTGTATTTAAAGCCTATGATTTCTTCCCGGCATTCTATTCCCTTCAGGACAGAATCTCCGGTTTTTATTATAGTATAACAGATACTACCTGTCTGTAATCTCTGATTTTACCCTGTCTGTCCCGTTTTTTTGGTACATATGCCAAAACGTCTTACGGGATAGCAAGCTGTAAACAATAAGTGTACAGAGCTTACATTACCTGTACGCCGCTTCTGAGTCTCACCAGCTTTTCACCCATAACCGGCTTCATCAGGGCAAAGGCCTCGTCTCCGGTACAATGTCCTGTATAAAAAACCGTCTCATACTCTGCCAGCTCTTTTGCCGTTTCCAGGATCAGGCTTTTTTCTTCCTCTGTATATGGTGTTTTTTTCATCATGTGAAAGCCGCTGATCACCCTTGCAGGCATTCCGCCATA